>Ga0114931_10006517_pt1 | contig 14352 bp, 13 predicted proteins | sample 2SBtaG_FD_89579 | JGI IMG/M metagenome (GOLD analysis project Ga0114931, IMG submission 89579) | Deep subsurface microbial communities from Kolumbo volcano to uncover new lineages of life (NeLLi) - 2SBTROV14_V59a metaG | ecosystem: Environmental > Aquatic > Marine > Volcanic | place: Kolumbo...
AGAAAGAGAGAAAGGGAGAAAGGGAGAAAGGGAGAAAGGGAGAAAGGGAGAAAGGGAGAAAGGGAGAAAGGGAGAAAGGGAGAAAGGGAGAAAGGGAGAAAGGGAGAAAGGGGGAAAGGGAGAAAGGGGGAAAGGGAGAAAGGGAGAAAGGGAGAAAGGGAGAGAAGTAATCAATGAAACAACGAACCAATTTGTTACATTTGCGGCCATGCGAGTTTTTAATAACCTCAATAGTTTACCTACATTTCGGAAGGCAGTTCTCACTATTGGGTCCTTTGATGGCGTGCATTCGGGGCATCAGAAAATCCTGGAAAGAGTCAATTTGCTTGCGCAAAAAATCGGAGGCGAAAGCATTGTGGTCACTTTCCATCCGCATCCCCGCCTGGTTATTTATCCACAGGATAAAAGTTTGGTTTTGATAACTTACATTGATGAAAAGGTGGCCTTGTTTGAAAAATTGGGTATCGACAATGTGGTGGTGGTACCCTTTACCGTAGAATTTTCACAACAGAGTGCCGACGAATATATTCAACGGTTTTTAGTAGAAAAATTTCACCCCAAATTCATCGTCGTCGGTTATGACCACCGCTTCGGATTGAACCGGCAAGGTGATATTCAATATTTGAAATGGCATGAAAATGAGGCCGGCTATCAGGTGGTTGATATTGAAAAACAGCAGGTGGATGACATCGCCATCAGTTCCACCAAAATAAGGAATTTTTTAAAGAAAGGGGATGTGAAATCGGCTTCCAAATTGCTGAGGCATTATTTTAGCTTGACGGGCACGGTGGTCAAAGGTCAGCAAATTGGTCAATCAATCGGGTTTCCCACAGCCAATATTCAAATCAATGACAACCACAAACTCATCCCCCCTGATGGTATTTATGCCACCTTCGTTGAACATAAAGGACGCCGCTACCAAGCCATGTTGTACATTGGCAACCGGCCTACTTTGCAGGATTTCCCCCAAAAGATGATAGAGGTCAATATTTTTGATTTCGGAAAAGATATTTACGGCGACAAAATAAAAATCGAACTCGTTGACTTCATTCGAGAAGATGCCGGTTTTGACAACCTGTCTCAACTGAAAGCCCAATTGACAAAGGACAAAGAGGCTGCTTTGAAAGTATTGGCAAATGCGGATGCGTTTACCCCCGCGGAAAATGAAGTTGCATTTCCCACCCTAGCTGTGGTGATTTTGAATTACAATGGGAAAAAATTGTTGGAAAATTTCCTCCCCTTTGCGCTTATCAGCAAATACCCGAATTTCAAGTTGTATGTTGCCGACAATGGAAGCGAAGACCACTCCATTGACTATTTGAAAGAGGCTTATCCCAAAGTTGGGCGAATAGATTTGAAAGCCAATCGCGGCTTTTCCAAAGGGTACAATTTGGCGCTCAAAGAAGTGGAGGCGGAGTATTATGTGTTGCTCAATTCCGACGTGGAGGTTGCCGAAAATTGGATTTCACCCATCATTGAATTGATGGAACGAGACCAAACAATTGGGGTTGTCCAACCCAAAATTAAATCCTATCAGAATCGGGACTATTTTGAATACGCCGGCGCTTCAGGAGGGTGGTTGGATTATTTGGGCTACCCCCTTTGCCGGGGTAGAATTTTCAATGTGCAGGAAAAAGATACCGCCCAATACGACGATACGCAGGAAATTTTTTGGGCGACGGGGGCTGCCTTTTTTATCCGCGCTCAATTGTTTCACGCCATCGGCGGTTTTGATGAAGACCATTTTGCCCATTGGGAAGAAATAGACCTTTGCTGGCGGGTAAAACGGGCCGGGTATAAGGTTATAGTGTGTCCCAATTCAGTTGTTTATCATTTGGGTGGCAGCACGCTGAATTATCTTTCTGCGAAGAAAACCTACTTCAATTTTCGAAATAGTTTTTTCACTTTGGTAAAAAATGAATCCTTGAAAAAACTTTTTTGGCTGATTCCCCTGCGCCTGCTTTTGGACGCCCTGGCCGCCGGTTTATTCTTTTGGGAAGGCAAATTCAAACACATCCTGGCAATCATGCAGGCACATTGGTCATTTTTCCTTTTGTCTCCAAAATTTTTTAAAAAAAGAAGCCATTACCAAAATTTGATTGATAAAAATAGCATCGATTTAAAACCAAACCGGGAGGGGATTTTGAAAAAAAGTATTATTTTTCATTTTTTTTTAAGGGGTAAAAAATATTTTAAAAACTTATGACATGGCAAACATTTATCAAATCAAAATGACATTGGAAGGTTCCAAACCTCCTATTTGGAGACGCATTCTCATTGAAGACAATATCCGCCTGGATGCGCTTCATAGAGTTTTGAACGCTACCATGGGGTGGTGCGATTGCCACCTTTGGTCTTTCGAGACGGGCTGGGAAAGTTATGGTCCCAAAGACCCAAATTGGGACGATGATTTTATCGATGCCAAAAAGCACAAATTGAACCAACTGCTTTCCGAAGAGGGGCAGAAAATTCAGTACGTTTATGATTTTGGCGACGATTGGCGGCACTTGCTGACCCTCGAAAAAATTCTCCCAAAAGAAAAAGGGCAGAAATACCCGCAATGCATCAAAGGCAAGGGAAACTGCCCGCCGGAAGATTGTGGCGGCATATGGGGCTTCGCTGAATTGCTGAAGGTAATAAAAGACAAAAAACATCCCGAACACGACGACATGATGGAGTGGTTGGATGAAGAATATGACCCCCAATATTTTGATTTGGAAGAAATCAACCAACGGCTTCGGTAGGCAGTTTTTTTTTACAGTTTATGAAATACAGGATTCAAATCCTTTATGAAGATGAAGACCTTCTCATTGTCAATAAGCCGCCCGGTTTGTTGACCATTCCGGACCGGCATGCACCCGAAAAATTCAACCTGTTTTCGCACTTTGTGAAGAAATACGGAAAGATTTTTACCGTCCACCGCCTCGATAAGGAGACAAGTGGTGTTCTTTGTTTTGCAAAAAACGAAACCGCCCACCGCCATCTTTCCCTCCAATTTGAATCGAGAAAAGTAGGCAAAATTTATCAAGTTTTGGTGGAGGGTCGAATACACTTGGAAGAAGGAGTGATTGACAAACCAATAGCGGCTGCCCATACTCCTTCCGGGAAAATGCACATTTCAAAAAAAGGAAAACCAGCCGTCACGGTTTATAAAGTGGTGGAGCTTTTTAAAAACTACACCCTGTTGGAAGCAAGCATTAAAACAGGCCGCACCCACCAAATCCGGGTTCATTTCGAGTCCATCGGTTATCCCCTTGCCATTGATTCCACCTATGGCCGGAAGTCTGATTTTTATCTTTCAGACCTGAAATTGCGAAAATATAAATTGGGGAAGGGGCAGGAAGAAAAACCTTTGATGACCCGGCTTTCTCTCCACGCCAGCCAACTTCGCCTAAAGCATCCTGAAAAGGAAGAATCCATGACCTTTGAAGCGCCCCTTTCTAAAGATTTTAAGGCTGTTATAAAGCAACTCCAGAAATGGGGAAAGTGAGTTTTTTTCAAATGACTGTATTTCAATAGGCAATCAGCAGTTGGCAGTTTGTTTCAATAATCAGCGTTCCTAAATCGAGGGAATCCTGCATAATCGAAAAAAAATTACATTTTGCCTGCAATTCAAATTACCTTTGCCGCCGTTTAAAAAGAAAATCTGATTTCAAGCCTGGGAGTGGGAAGGAGTCGAAAGAACAAAAAATAATTTTTAACTTTTCAAACAACTCTGTTTTTGCGGTGTTTGTGTTCGATAATTCCCTCCGGTCAAATTGAAAAAAAAGTGAGAATTCAGATGAAATCGATTGTTCCCTCATTCCTCAAAATTGTAATTATATGGATGTTTTAGTGATGGTTGGCCAATTGGTAATGAGTCTTTCCATACTGATTGTTTTACACGAAATGGGTCATTTTGTGCTCGCGAAACTATTCAAAACCCGCGTGGAAAAATTTTACCTGTTTTTTGACCCCTGGTTTGAATTATTCAAATTTAAAAAAGGAGAAACCGAATACGGAATTGGGTGGTTGCCCCTTGGCGGTTACGTCAAAATTTCGGGGATGATCGATGAAAGTTTTGACAAAGAACAAATGAAGCAGCCGCCTCAGCCCTGGGAATTTCGCTCCAAACCTGCCTGGCAGCGGCTTCTGATAATGCTTGGCGGCGTCACGGTTAATTTCATTCTGGGATTTTTCATCTATTCAATGGTGCTGTGGACTTGGGGGCAGGAATATTTGCCCACCGCAAACGCGACCTACGGTATTCAGGTGGATTCACTTGGCAGAGAGTTAGGCTTGCGCAATGGCGATAAAGTTTTGCAGGTTGGAAGCAAGCGCCTGGAAAAGTTGAACCCCAGTGCTTTGCGAACTGAAATTATTATCAACGATGCCCGTACTATTGAAGTAGAACGCAATGGAGAAAAGCAAACCCTTCCCGTCTCGGATGAGATGGCCAAAGCTCTTTCCAGTTATCAAAATAAAAATTTCAACCTGTATCAAGCTAGGGTCCCTTTTGTGGTCGGAGGGTTTCCCAAAAACAGCCCGGCGGAAAAGGCAGGCATCCAAAAAGAGGATAAAATCATTGCCTTGAACGGGCAACCCACTCCCTTTTTTGACGTATTTTATGACAAAGTAAAAAGCGACCCCAAAAGGAATGAAGAAGTTTTGGTAACGATAGCGCGTCGAGATACCCTCCGGAAGGCCTCTGATACATTGGATTTCAAAGTTGTGACAACCAAAGAAGGGAAAATCGGTGCCGGTCCCTTCGCCCCCAATTATTTTTTCAAAATGGGGCGGGAAGATTACACCCTTGTAGAGGCTTTGCCCGCAGGCGTTAAAAAAGGAACGAATTTCCTCAGCAACCAAATTAAAGCCTTCGGTCAAATTTTTAAGGGAAAAATTAAAGCAAGCGACAGCCTCGGCAGTTTTATTTCAATCGGTTCCATGTTTGGCAACACATGGCAGTGGGAACGCTTTTGGCTAATGACGGCTTTCCTTTCCCTGATTTTGGCTTTCATCAACCTGCTTCCCATACCTGCTTTGGACGGAGGGCATGTCCTATTTTTGCTGTTTGAAGTTGTTTCGGGCAAGAAGCCGAGTGATAAATTTCTGGAATACGCCACCATGGCCGGCTTCGCCGTTTTGATAGCACTGATGGTTTATGCCCTTGGGTTGGACATTTCAAGGTTGTTTTGACAAGGTGTTTTAACGAATATCAGCGTTTTACCTTTTGACCTTTTCGGTATAACACTGAAGCCGGCGAGGAATTCACATGCTGTCAGTGGCTAGTGGAATCGAAACGGTTTGATGTGCATTATTGCAAGTGGAGGGTATCGTTAATTTCCTTTTTTACCTGATTGCAGAAAGCTAAAAAGATGTGGAAAGTTGTTATGTGATGAGTTTCTTCTAATCTTCTAATAAGTTCTTCGAGATAAGTCTTTTCTACAACCCCGTTTGGGTTCTTCTTTGCATATCTGATTTTTTTCCTTTCGCATAGCATTTTTTTAAGGTAGGCAGCATGAAATTGTGCATATGTTTCAAAAGGCTCAATTTTTCCCATTAATTCGGGGTCATGCGTGCGAACATTGTAAAATCTAACATAATCTCGTAATATTTCTTCGTCTGGATTTCTTTTGAAATCCTTTCTGTTACCTAAACACCAAGTTTCAATGCACCTGTTTTGGACGATTAAGTAAAATATGGTCTTCGCAATTAATTTTATTCCTTCTTTTTCTACGAAATCGGTAACTTCTTTGATTCGTTCCTCAACTTGCATTTCATCTGCATCAATACACATCACTAAATAGTTGAATTTGCCAATCGAATTTACATCTGCAATTGAATTACGTAAATGATTGTCGAGTATTGAAGGAAATCCATTGCCGTTGAATATGTAAAAGTTATTTTTCTTGACCTCGAAAGGGTCTTTGATTTCTACCAAATCGGGAATCAGGTACTCCAACCACCTAGGATAGACTTTCTTTTCTGTTCTTCTGCCTTCTACCAAGAAATAAATGTTCATACTATGCTATAATTGTGCTACCTGTTTGATATTCTTCCAACTGAAGTAACTGCATAAATGCGTCGTGTTTTGATTTGCCTAAATTAAATTTTGTCGCGTCGTGGGTTTTTACAATCCCTCCGTTACGAGTAACCAATTTCCAAAATTTTAAATTAATTGAATTAATAATGTAAGGATGATGGCTTGTTAAAATAAATTGAAGTTCTCGGCGAGATTGTAGTATGTCAGATGTTAATTCATCGATACAATTAATTCCCAAACTATTCTCAAATTCATCGATTAAAAACAAAGTTCCTTCAGCAGATAGATATAATTCACTAATATGAAGGAGAGAGCGAAACATCCCGGAGGAAATTTTATTTTGATGCACCCAATTAGACACCCCTTTTTCTTTAATTTGAATAAAAGGATATTCTTCCATAAATGCCGGAACATCCTCATCATGGAAATCAATGGGTTCAATTTTTAAATTTTCAATTTGCGGGAAGATATCAATAAACCTTTCTTTGATAAGGTTAAAAGTTTTCTTTTCCACTTTATATGCTAAATATAGTTTTACCTTTATGTCTAATTCAGACTGTCTAATTTTTTTTAAGGTGTTGTATTTTTTGGATAATTTATTTGCGTTAAAAAAATTTATTCTGAAAGGCTCTATTTGAGAATCAGAATGGTCACTCATGTGAATTTTTGCCATTTCATTCTTCATTTCGCTAACAAAGTCTTCTTCTAAGTGATTCAAAAGACTTTTTTCCCTTGTCAATTTTATAGTCTCATTGCCTTTAAATTCAATTTTATCTTTATCTCGATTTACCAGTAAAGTCCCATTCTTGAATATTTTTTCATAAAGTATTTTGGATGTTTTTTCAACGGAATCATCTTCATCACTATCAAAAATGGTGATTTCTTTTTTTTCAAAAGCTCCCAGCCATTGAAATTTGTCACCATTCGTAGCGGTGAAATCTACGTTCCAAACTGCCCCGTTCATTGATTCTCCCATGGATATTTCTTTTAACGCGTAAATAGCTCGTAAAATCTGAGTTTTACCCACTCCGGATGCCCCAACTAAAAGGGTTAATTTATCAAAGGAAGTTTTATCAAGTTTCCATTGTCTTGATTTATCTTGGAATTGAAAAGCATTTAACTTCATTTCTTCTAAGTTTTCGTCAAAGTTACTATATTTCTGTTGTTTTCTTAAAGCCCGTTACCGTATTTATCCCTGAACACAATAACAATCAAACCACAACCATAATATGAAAATCAAATCTTTACTCCCGCCTTTCGCCTTTGGGCTGACCCTTTTCTTCGTTCAACTTTCTTTCGTCTTGTTACCCGCACAGAAGTCCTATTTTCCCGCAAGGGGGACTTGGGAAGTAAAGAAACCCGATGAAACAGGTCTGAACGGTTCGAAAATTCAAGAAGCCGTTGACTTTGCCCTCGCCAACGAATACGAGGGTTCAAAAGACCTGCGCATTGCCATTATCGAAGCCTTCCGTCGCGAACCCTACCATCATATTGTTGGCAGAACCAAAAAACGGGGCGGCCCGGCAGGGGTGATTTTGAAGGATGGCCATATCGTCGCCCAATGGGGCGATGTTGAGCGGGTAGATATGACTTTTAGCGCGACCAAAAGTTATCTCTCAACCGTTTGTGGGCTGGCCTTGGATGCCGGTTTGATTAGGGACGTACACGACAAAGTTGTGGACTACGTTTGGGATGGCACTTTCGGCGGAGAACACAATGGGAAAATCGCTTGGCATCATTTGTTGAATCAATCTTCCGATTGGTCGGGCAGCCTGTTTGGCATGAAAGATTGGGCAGACCGTCCCCCTTCGGAAGGCGATATTGACGAATGGAAAACCCGTCCCTTATTAGAACCGGGGACTAATTTTGAATACAATGATGTTCGGGTAAATGTACTGGCTTACGCCCTTTTACAGGTTTGGCGGAAGCCATTGCCAACCGTTTTGAAAGAAAAAATTATGGACCCCATTGGGGCTTCTACTACCTGGCGTTGGTTTGGATATAAGAACTCTTTTGTCAATGTGGATGGGGTGATGACCCAATCCGTCAGTGGCGGAGGGCATTCCGGCGGTGGCCTTTTTATCAATACCCTGGACCATGCCCGGTTTGGACTACTTTTTCTGCATCACGGGCAATGGAACGGCAAAAGGCTTCTGTCCGAAAAATGGATAAACGAACTTCGCCAATCATCGAAAGCCAACGCAAGCTATGGTTACATGTGGTGGCTTAACAAGGGCGACCGGAATTGGGAAGGCGTGGGCGACAACGTTTTTTATGCCGCTGGTTTTGGAGGCAACTTTATCGTCGTGGACGATGCTCATGACTTGGTAATCGTTACCCGATGGCTTCAACCTTCCAAAATAGGGGAGATGGTAAAATTGGTAATTGATGCACTCCAATAATTTTACCCTTTGTTGGTTTTGTTCCCGAATCAATAATTTTTATCGGCTGATTCATATTGCGGTTTTATGAAAATTTAGATAAATTTGCCCCGCTTTTGGAAAAGAGGGAAATGAACCCTTTTTTGAAGTAAAAAAGCCGAAGTGGCGGAATTGGTAGACGCGCTGGATTCAAAATCCAGTATCCGCAAGGATGTGAGGGTTCGAGTCCCTCCTTCGGTACCAGCTAATAATCAGCGCTTTAAGCCAAGTTTGACGACTTGGCTTTTTTGTTTTAAGATGCTTGGGTACAACAAATCAAGGATTTGTACCCTTTTTGCAAAATTATTTCAAAACCAAACCCCATGCTCACGTTTTATTTAGCCAATTTCTTTTATAACTTGCTTGAACTATCAAGAAATGGTGAAATTTAAGCTATACTGCATATGGGTAAGAAATGGACTTTTGCAGTATTTTCACATTCCCATAAAACAAGTTGTAAAGTTGACAACTTTTCAAAAGTTGCCAACTTTGCACCCATCGAAAAGTCCAAATCTAAACCTGATGAAGTGTAACTAAATCCAGCATCCGCAAGGATGTGAGGGTTCGAGCCCCTCCTTTGGTACCCAGTTTTTGCCTCGGTTCAATTTTTGGACGGGGCTGTTTTTTTGAAAATAGCGATGAAAAGTGATGAGAATAGCCGTCAAAATGCTTCCGGTTTGATGGCAGCATAACCAAAAGTCATTTTAATAGAGTTCCCGGAACGGGTCTTTTACAAAACCGAAGTCTTCCCAGTTTTGCGCTGCTTTTAGGTTTGTAATTTTTAAATCGAAAACGGCATTTTTGTGGGAGGTGGCAATTTTTGCCCCCGTTGGGAGGCCAACCCAATTTTCCCAGGAGTTGCCGATGCCTCCTAGGGGAAGGATGGAAACCCACATTTTCCATTGCAGGGGCAGCCCGTTTTCATCCAAAATCCAAAGGTAGGAATCGCCGGGCGTGACGCCTCCGGAGGAATAGGTGACTAGCAATCCCTGTTGTCCGTTTTCCAGAGGAACCAGGCTTCTGCTAGTGCCCCGGTCGAAGGCTTTCACTACGGGGTTCAGCCAAAAGGAATCGTTGCACCAAAATTGCCAGGCTTTCTGAATCGATTGGGAGGTTTGAGCTTTGTCCAACAGGATTTCGTTTTTCCATGCTTTGCCGGTCACTTTACCTAAATCCAGCAAAACGCGGTAATCCTCCCAACTGATTTGAGCAATGTTCTGGGTTTTATCCCAAAGATAATGATGCCTGCCGGCAAAGGTCCACTGAATAAGGGCGGTGGTGTCCCAAGCAGCTTTGTTCACGGCAGCCTCCATTTTTCGGGCAAGCAAATCGGCGGCGGGTCCCGTTTTCCCTTTGGGCAAAGGGTCGTTTATTGCCCACCCGATTATCAGTAAAACGAGAAGCAAAATGAGTAGTAGGATGCCCAGCCATTTGATTGTTTTTTTTAGCATGGTGTAATACGTACTTGTAAAAGTTTGTAAAAAAAATAAAGTTTTAGAGTGTGCAACTCTGTGCAATAACATACAAAATTATTCCACAGAGTTGCACAGAGAAAGCACAGAGTTACACGGAGTTTAAATTGTTGTAAATTCAATGTTCCTATCCCGAAGAACCAGAACAAGTTGTGTTTCAAAAATAGGTGTGTTGCATATTTGTGGCTTTGCCGCCATAAGGAATGATGAAGAAAGCAAAATATTTTCAGTAAAATATGATTTTTTTAAGGAAATTTAAAATTTTTGAAAGAACAAAAGAAAGAAAAAAGTTCAATAACTTTGCGCGCAGATTTAAAAAGTTGGGAAAAAGAAAACTAGCGTTTCGGCACCTACCCAAACTTTCCATTTTCGCCATTTTTGATAAAGCCAAATTCACGAAAGACTCTTGTCTGTCGCCAAGGCCCGAAAGTCTTGGTTTTGGAATTCCCTTCAAAGCCTTCGAAGATTCGAGTACTTTTCAGGGAACTATTTTTGGACTGCTATCTGACTAAAATTTAACGTTTTGATACAACTTTTTTGGAGGTGGCAAGTTCTTTAATTTGCGTTATTGGAAAGATTACTGTTGGAAGGTTTTTCGAAATGATAAGGAACGGTGAAGTATGCGGATCTTTCATTTTTTCTATGAGAATTCTTTTTATTTTTTAGGCAAATCAGAACTACCCTCTGCCTGAGAATTTTCAAACAGCTTCTTGACCTTTTTAATCGTTTTGACTTTGGACACTAGATTTTAGGTTTTAAAAAACCTAGTGATTACATTGTTTTTTATTCTAATTTCTAAAATCTTACAACGGTTTCTTCCTCTCACAAAAACCAAATATGGGAAATCAAAAAAGAAAAACCTGGCTAATAATAAGTCTTTTCACCTTGCTGTTCGGCCCTTCGCTTTTCTCTCAGAAAATGGTCACGATTAAAGGGAGAGTGTTAGATGCTGACACGAAAGAACCGATTCCTTTTGCCGATGTCTATTTTCTCGGCACTACGGTTGGTACGACCACGGATTTGGACGGCAAATATGAAATTGGTTCCAAATGGGGTTCGGATACTTTGGTGGCTTCATTTCTAAGTTATGAGTAGAAATATGTTCGAATAGACCCCACGGTGAAGTCGCAAAAAGTCTTTTTTTCTCTGGAATCCGCCCATATTGTTTTAAAAACGGCAGAGGTTAAAGGGAAGAAAAAGAAATACACCAAGCGAAAGAATAACCCTGCCGTGGCTTTGTGGAAAAAGGTGATTGAGCATAAAGATAAAAACCGCCCGCAGAGTTACGATTATTATGAATACGACAAATACGAGAAAGTCGAACTAGACCTGAATAGCATCACCGAAAAATTCAGAAATAAAAAATCCTTTCGCAAGTTCAAGTTTATTTTCGACTATGTGGATACTTCTGAATTGAACGGGAAGCCTTTTTTACCCATCTACCTCCGGGAGACATCTTCCAAAGTTTATTACCGTAAAAACCCAAAAGCTACCAAAGAATACCGCAGTGGCATCAAGGTTACCGGGATGGAAGATTACATCGATACGGAAGGCTTCACCACCGTGACAGACCTGCTTTACCGGAACATCGATATTTATAAAGACAACATTCTGATATTCGACAAGCAATTCAAAAGCCCCCTTGCAGGGGAGTGGGCAAATTTGTCGTACCGCTATTACATCATTGACACTATTGAATATAAAGGGCGCAAGGTTATTGACTTGAAATTCACCCCCGTCAATAAACAAAATGTAGCCTTTGAGGGCGATTTATATATTCTCGCCGATTCTACCTATGCCGTTGTAAAAGCGGACTTTGGCATCCCCAAACGGATTAATCTCAATTTCGTCAACGACCTCGAATTGGTGCAGGAATTTAGCAGGGAAAAAGATGTTTGGGTTTTGTCAAAAGACCAAATCACGGTTGATTTCTCTCCTTCGAAGAAAGGAATGGGCTTCTATGCAAAGCGGTCGGTTTTGTATGAAGACCACCAATTCAATATCAAAAGAGAAGATTCCGTTTATTCGGGAACGAAAAAGGTGGTGGATGGGAAAGATGTTTACAAAAAAGATGCTGTTTTTTGGGAAAACGTTCGGCAGGAAGCCTTGACCAAACGCGAAGCGGGGGTTTATCACATGATTGACACCCTCCAAACCGTGCCTGCCTTCCGAACGACCATGGACATTATCACGCTTCTAGTATCCGGCTATAAAGCAGTGGGGCCGGTTGACATCGGACCCGTCGGGGCTTTTTACAGTTTCAATGAGGTGGAAGGTTTCCGCATTCGTTTGGGAGGGCAGACCAACCTGAAATTTAATCCCAAATTGCAATTGGAAGGCTATGCCGCTTATGGTTTCAAAGACGAAGAGTTAAAATATGCGGCTTCCGTAAAGTATTCTTTCCGGGAAAATTTCAAGGTGAACCCGCGACATTATTTCCGCCTTTCGTATCAGCATGACACCAAATTCGTAGGACAGGATTTCAAATTTGTTCAGGAAGACAACTTTGCGCTTTCTTTCAAACGGGGGAGTACTGACAGGCTACTGTTCCTAGATAAATACATTGCAGAATATTTTGTAGAATCCGACAATGATCTTTCCTGGAAGTTCACCTACACCAATACCGACCAAAGCCCTTTGGGAAGCCTGCGATTTGACTTTTTCGACCCCGATATTCAGGAAATACGTTCTATCTCGCATCTCGATGCTAGCGAACTAGGCGTGGAAATTCGCTTTGCCCCCAACGAACAATACCTTCAGCAACGCAATTTCAGAACCCCGATTTTCAACAAATACCCCGTCTTCACTTTCGACTACAAAGTGGGAATCAAAAATTTGCTGGGTGGCGACTTCAATTATCAACGCGTTTCGCTGAATATTTTCAAACGATTTTATTTATCCCTTTTCGGAAACACCCGCTTTGAATTTGAAATTGGAAAAATCTGGGCAAATGGCGTTCCTTACTTCTTATTGCACCTGCCACGGGCCAATCAAACCTTTGCCTACCGAACGGGGTCCTTCAACATGATGAATTTTATGGAATTTGCCAATGACAAATGGGCTTTTATCAACATCGAGCATTCTTTTGAAGGATTCTTTTTTAACAAAATTCCCCTTTTGCGCAAACTCAAACTCCGCGAATTGGTAACTTTCAAAGCCATTTACGGCAGCCTCGACAATGATAACAACCCAAACAAAAACCCCGAACTCATTCAGTTTATCACCAACGACGACGGGCAACCCGTCACTTTCACCCTGGACCAAAAGCCTTATATGGAGGGGAGTTTTGGGGTTTATAACATCTTCAAAATCGGAAGAATCGATTTGGTCAAGCGTTTAAATTATCTCGACAACCCAGATATTCCGTCCATGTTTGGCGTGAAAGGTTTGGGGATTCGGGCAAAAATAAAAATTGAATTTTAACTGCTTTTAATTTACCAACCCGAATATCCTGTGTAAATTAGCGGCAAGCACGCGTTTTGCCTTGACGTTACATGTGTTTACTCTCACTTCTCACAAATCCCCGACTTTGTTAAAGGGTTCTAAAAAATTGTCCTTACCTTTGGAGCTGTTTTTTTCTTTGTCCTAACTAATCGAAATCCATGCTTAAAAAATATGGACAACCACTGGTTTACAAAGCTATCCATCCGCTAATTGCCTTGTTGGTGCGGCTAAAAGTGAAGCCCAATGTGATTACCACCACGGGCTTGCTCATCAACCTGACAGCCACCGGCGTTTTCATTTATGGAGCGGAACATGGTGCGCGAACCGACCATTCTTACATCGGCTACGCCGGTCTTATAATTTTACTTGGTGGATTGTTTGACATGATAGACGGGCAATTGGCGCGAATTGGAGGAATGTCCACGCCTTTTGGTGCCCTTTACGATTCGGTCTTGGACAGGTATAGCGAGTTGATCATGTTTTTGGGCATTTGCTATTACCTCGTTTCGCAGGATTATTTTTTGAGTTCATTATTTGCTTTTGTTGCCATGATTGGTTCCGTAATGGTGAGTTACACAAGGGCCCGGGCAGAAGGATTGGGTGCAAACGCTAGCGGTGGATTGATGCAGCGGCCGGAAAGGGTGATAATTATCGGCGTTTCAGCGGTGGGCTGTGGCATTTTTTCTTATCTATTCGGTGGAGATTTTAAAATAGCCGTTGATTGGTTAGCGATTCCTATTTTTGAAACAATTACCGTTTTCACCTTCCCGATAGCTATTTTGGCAGTCATGGCAAATATTACGGCTTTGCGGAGGTTAAGGGATGGCAAAAAAGACTTCGAAAAAGAGGATTAATTTTTTGGAATTTGTGCTAAGGAACGGTGAAAAAATAAATCAAGCTTCTTGGCTACTTCTTTTGTCCTTATTTTTCACTTTGAAAACAGTCATTATATCAACATAACTCTTGTTTTCAAAGCAAAAACTAAGAACAA
>Ga0114931_10006518_pt1 | contig 14351 bp, 15 predicted proteins | sample 2SBtaG_FD_89579 | JGI IMG/M metagenome (GOLD analysis project Ga0114931, IMG submission 89579) | Deep subsurface microbial communities from Kolumbo volcano to uncover new lineages of life (NeLLi) - 2SBTROV14_V59a metaG | ecosystem: Environmental > Aquatic > Marine > Volcanic | place: Kolumbo...
ACAGACACTTCAGCGGTGCGCTCTCCCAGTCTGAGCTAAGGTCCCACAACTACTCAGAACACAGCATTCCTTTAAAAAGGTTTTCCATCGATATACCGGCTTAACAAGCCCTAAAAGACCTTTTTTATCTGTTAAGTGATTGCAAAACATCCACAATATTTATAATTGAAACAGGCATTAAAAAATACGATGAAGATAATACCTACAGTTTTCTCAAAAAACAAAAAAGAGTTTATGAAACGACTTGAACTGGAAACAAAGATTTCCAAAAATATACAGATAGATATTATGGATGGGAAATTTGTAAAAACAAAAAGCATATCCGTAACTGATATTCCAAAATTATTCTTTTATCAAAGAACCTTTGAAGCACATCTAATGGTAAAAAACCCTGAAAAATATATTGATGCACTACGAGAGCGAGGATTTGGAAGAATAATTTTTCATTATGAAGCTGTTAACGAAAAAGACATTCCTAATTTATATTCAAATATAAGAAAACATGGAATGCAACCAGTTCTTGCAATAAGTCCAAAGACAAAAATTGAGAAACTAAAAAAAATATTGCCAACAATAAACCATGTACTTCTAATGAGTGTTGAGCCGGGAAAAGAACATCAAAAATTAATTCCGGCAACATATTCCAGAATAAAATCCATAAAAAACATAAATCCTGATATAAAAATTCAGATTGACGGCGGAGTTAACGAGAAAACAGAACTAAAATTAAAAGAAGCAGGAGCAGACATATTAAACACTGGTTCATTTGTTGCAAACAGCAAGAATCCTTTACACGCAATACAGGTGCTAAGAAATGTATGAGTCATATCTAAAAGAAAAAGCTAATGATATAAGAATTGATATAATTAGAATGATTCATGAAGCTGGTTCAGGACATCCTGGTGGAAGTCTTGGCATGACAGATATTTTTACTGCGCTTTATTTCAGGTTCTTAAAAATTAATGTAAAGAATCCGTCCGCACCAAACAGAGATTATTTGATATTATCCAATGGCCATATCTGTCCAGCACTTTATGCAACAATGGCACATCGTGGTTTCTTTGACAAAAAAGAATTGATGAGCTTAAGAAAATTAAATTCTCGTCTTCAAGGACATCCTCACAGAGAATCTTTATCGGGACTTGAAACAAGCTCGGGCCCACTCGGTTCTGGATTAAGTCAGGCAGCAGGACTGGCACTTGGGTTGAAAATGGACAAAAAGAACAATCACATATTCTGTTTAGGTTCAGATGGTGAACATGATGAAGGCAACACATGGGAAGCTGTCCTATTTGCACATAAAAATCATCTTGATAATTTGACATATATTATTGACAGAAATAGAATTCAGATTGATGGCAGAACAGAAGATGTAATGCCTTTAGGTTCATTAAAAGAAAAGTATTTATCATTTGGCTGGGGAGTAATTGAAATTGATGGAAATGATATGCATCAAATAATTCAGGCATTATCAAAAGCATTGCATGAAAGAAATAAACCACTCGTCATACTTGCAAATACTATGCCTGGCAAAGGCGTTTCTTTTATGGAAGGAAAATATGAATGGCACGGCAAAGCACCAAACGATGAAGAAACAAAAAAAGCATTGGAAGAACTTGAAAGAAATGAACAGAAAAGTTAAATTCAACGAGAATAACGAAGTATTAAGATATTACCTGAAAGAAACGGATGGATTTTAATGAAGACAGAACTAAAAGCGACAAGAGAAGGATTTGGAGCAGGTATCCTGCTCGCTGCTAAGCAGAATCCAGCGGTTGTTGCACTTACTGCAGACCTTGCAGGAAGTATTGGATTAAAAAAGTTCAAAAAAGTATTTCCTGAAAGATTTATTGAAGTTGGTGTTGCTGAACAGAACCTTGTAACGGTCGCTTCTGGTCTTGCACTTGCAGGAAAGATTCCTTTTGCAACAAGCTTTGCAGCATTCAGTCCAGGTCGTAATTTTGAACAGATAAGGACAACAATCTGCTACAATAATCAACCAGTAATCATTGTTGGAAGCCACGTAGGTTTAGGCGTTGGGGAAGATGGTGCAACCCATCAGATGCTTGAAGACATATCTTTAATGAGGTCTCTTCCAAATATGCAAGTAATTGTTCCGTGTGATTTTGAACAGGCAAAAGTGGCGGTTCTTGAAATAATAAAAAAACCAAAGCCAACATATCTTCGCGTGAACAGACAAAAATCACCAATAATTACAACTTCAAAGACAGAGTTCGAAATCGGTAAAGCACAAATTATGAAAACTGGAAAAGATATCACTATAATTTCAAACGGACCAATGCTTTATGAAGCAATCCTTGCTACAGATGAATTAAAGAAGCAGAAAATAAGTGCAGAACTAATTAATATTCATACAGTTAAGCCAATTGATTCTGCAGCGATTGTGAAAAGCGCAAAAAAAACCAAAAGAGTTCTTACAATTGAAGATCATACAATCCACGGCGGACTTGGAAGTGCGGTATCTGAAGTTCTTTCACAAAATAATCCTACAAAGATGAAAATTATGGGCATGAATTCATTTGGCGAGTCAGGAACTGCTGATGAATTATACAAAAAATATCATCTTACTGCAAAAGATATAGTTTCTGAGGCAAAGAAACTTCTTAAGAGATAAACATTGGACTTTCTTTAATAATATTTATAATGGCAATCAAATTCTTTTTAAATAAATTAGAGGATTTTCCGTGATAGATAAGCTTCGAATAAAAGGTGCAAGAGAGCATAATCTTAGAAACATAACTGTTGAACTACCAAGAGATAAACTCATAGTCATAACCGGCCTTTCTGGCTCAGGAAAATCAAGTCTTGCATTTGATACAATCTACGCAGAGGGCCAAAGAAGATACGTAGAATCCTTATCTGCTTATGCTCGCCAGTTTCTAGGACTCATGAACAAACCTGATGTTGACTCAATTGAGGGTTTAAGTCCTGCAATCAGTATTGAACAAAAGACAACAAGCAAGAATCCAAGAAGTACTGTTGGAACTGTTACAGAAGTTTATGATTATCTAAGATTGCTATTTGCAAGAATAGGAAAACCACACTGCCCAGAACACAAAATTCTAATTGAATCACAAACACCTGAGCGAATCGCTGAGAAGATAACAAATGATTTTAAGGGTCAAATAACTGTTTTAGCTCCTGTCGTTCAACAGAAAAAAGGAACCTATGAAAAACTTGTAGAAGACCTTTCAAAAGAAGGATACTCAAGAGTTCGTGTAAACAAAAAAATACAACGAACTGATGAAAAAGTTGAGCTTGAAAGATACAAGAAGCACGACATAGAAGCAGTTGTAGACAGACTTGACTTAACTGATAATAAACGACTAATGGAAGCTGTAGAGAATGCTCTTCTTAAAGGAAGCGGAAACATAATAATTCTAAGTGAAGAAGGAAAGAAAGAAGTTGAAAAAGACTACTCTGCAAACATGGCCTGCCCAAAATGTGGAATGAGCTTTCCAGATATTCAGCCAAGAATGTTCTCATTTAATAGTCCAATAGGCGCATGCGAAACTTGTTCAGGCCTAGGCATAAAGATGGAATTTGATGAGGACTTAATCATTCCCGATAAAAACAGGTCAATAGCTGATGGAGCAATCGCGATTTACAGAAATGCAATTGACGGATGGAGAGGACAATACATTGCCGCAGTCGCTAAGCATTACGGTTTTGACATCTTCACGCCAATTAAAAATCTTTCAAAGAAAAATATGAATATACTATTTTATGGTTCAGAAGACAAAATAAAATTCAAAATGAGTATGAAAGGCGGCGAAGCAAACTGGTCACATAATGGAACCTGGGAAGGACTAATCCCACAATCAGAACGACTTTATCATCAGACAGAATCAGATTACAGAAGGCATGAACTTGAAAGATTCATGATAATAACTCCTTGCCCTGATTGTTCAGGAAAAAGACTGAACAAAAAAGCTCTTGCAATTACAATTCAGAAAAAATCAATAATTGATATTACAGATATGCCGATAAGAGATTCAGTAGTTTTGTTTAATGAATTGAAATTGACTGATAGGGAGATGAAGATTGCAAAACAAATTCTTAAAGAAATAAAAGAACGATTAGGATTCTTAGAAAAAGTAGGCCTTGGATATATTACATTATCAAGGAATGCTGGAACACTTTCAGGAGGGGAAGCACAAAGAATTCGTCTTGCTACACAGATAGGCTCAAACCTAGTGGGTGTTTTGTATATTTTAGATGAACCATCAATAGGACTTCATCAAAAAGATAATCAAAAACTAATTGATACACTGCATAGGTTGCGTGATTTAGGGAATACACTTATTGTTGTTGAGCATGATGAAGACACAATAAGAAAAGCAGATTACGTTGTTGATATGGGCCCTGGTGCAGGAATACACGGTGGAAAAATAATATCAGAAGGAACACCAGAAGAAATTGAGAAAGATGAAAAATCAATTACTGGACAATACTTATCAGGGAAACTCAAAATTGAAACGCCAAAAACGAGAAGGAAACATAGCATTGGAATAAAAATAATAGGCGCAAAAGAAAATAATCTCAAAAAAATAGACGTGAAAATACCTCTCGGAGTCTTAACTGCAGTAACTGGAGTATCAGGTTCTGGAAAATCAACACTCATTTATGATACGCTTTACAGAGCATTAATGAATGAACTTTACAATTCAAAAGAAAAGGCGGGGGCACATAAGAAAATAGAGAATGTGAATGCTATTGACAAAGTAATAGTTATTGATCAATCACCAATTGGTCGTACTCCTCGAAGTAATCCTGCAACATACACAAAAGTATTTGATGAGATAAGAACAATATTCGCATCATTAAAGGAAGCAAAACTTAGAGGATACAAACCAGGAAGGTTCTCATTTAATGTACCCGGTGGACGCTGTGAAGCATGCCATGGAGACGGCGTTATAAAAATAGAGATGAATTTTTTACCAGATGTTTATGTTGAATGCGAAGAATGCAAAGGAAAGAGGTACAATAAAGAAACCCTTGACATAAAATATAAAGGAAAATCCATTTCAGATGTTTTAGAAATGAGTGTTGAAGAAGCACTTGAACTATTTGAAAACATTCCTTCAGCAAGACATAAACTTGAAACACTAAAACGAGTTGGTCTAGAATATATCAAATTAGGACAGGGTTCAAACACTTTATCAGGAGGAGAAGCACAAAGAATCAAATTAACTAGAGAGTTATCTAAACGAGCAACAGGGAACACGATGTATCTTTTAGATGAACCGACAACAGGCTTGCATTTCCATGATGTGAAAAAGCTCATCGAAGTATTGGACGATTTGGTTGAGAAAGGAAATACAGTGATTGTAATAGAACATAATCTTGATGTTATTAAATCAGCAGACCACATAATTGACTTAGGTCCTGAAGGAGGAGATAAAGGTGGAGAAGTAATTGCTGAGGGAACTCCTGAAGAAGTAGCAAAGAATAAAAAGAGCTATACTGGACAGTTCTTAAAGAAAATCTTGTAGATATTTTTCTGACCCACTCGTTTGAATTGTGGTTCTTAAAGAAGATATTGTGAAAATCACAAAATTTTCAGGTTTTCTACCATAAATAATATAAATGAAGTATACTTTTAGTATACTTATGACAACAACAATAAAGATTAACGAAATCACTAAAAGTGATCTGGATGGATTTAAATTAGAGAATGAAAGTTATGATGCCACAATTTCAAGAATACTTGGAAAACTAAAAAGAAACAGATTACAGGAAAAGCTCAAAGAAGGATATTCTAAAATAGGAAAAGAACAGATGAAGGAGTTCTCAGAATGGGAAGCAACAAATCTTTAAAACGAGGAGATATCTGGCTGGTAAATCTTGACCCAACAATAGGCCACGAAATTAAAAAAAGCAGACTTGCAGTAATAATTCAAAATGATACAGGCAATAAATACAGCCCAATAACAATAATTGCTCCAATAACTTCTCAAGGTACAAAAGACAGATATCCATTTGAAGTTTTAATAAATAGGAATAATTCTACAATAAAAAAAGAAAGCAAAGTTCTTCTCAACCAAATACGCGCAATAGATAAACAACGACTTATAAGAAAATACGCTACCCTTACAAAAAAAGCAATCTTTCAAGTTGATGAAGCAATTAAGATAAGTCTCGGACTTGAATAATAAATTAACAACCAACCAAAAACACTCAACAGCATATATTTACTAGCATGCAATAAATACATCTCTTCTGATTTCCAAAATATTTAAATAGTTATCATCATAACGATATATATTATCATAATTGTGATAAATATGAGCTTAATTGAGTTTTTAAAAAAAGAAAAAGCTAGACTGCTATTTGGAAAGTCAGAGATTGCAATAATTAGAAAACAATTGCTCGGACTGGAATTAAAACCATCTGAAAGAACCAGGCTTTCAAGAGACATAAGAAAGAAATTTGAAGTGATTGAAGATATATCTAAATACAAGAATGAATTTAAAATTAAAAAATCTCAAGAAACAGATTATCTAATAGCTGACGCGATTGAAACAATAAAAACTGAACTCAACGAAAAAGTATTTGCAATAATTCTCTTTGGAAGCTATGCAAGAAAATCCCCTACAGAAGATTCGGACATAGATATTGCGATAAAACTCGGAAAAGATTTCAGGAACGCTACAAAAATTCGTGCAAGACTTCTTGGAAAAATGCCCACAGAAAAGATAGACATACAAATATACGAAAATCTTCCGAAAAAGATACAGAAAGAAATAGATAAAGAAGGCAGAATTTTATTTATTCATGAGCAAGATAAGCGATAAGATAAGCGAAATAAAAAAATTCCTTGATGAACTTTCTACAATAATTCCGAAAGAATATGCAATCTATGAAGAAGATATAATTATGAAAGCTGCGTGTGAAAGGTACTTTGAACTTATAGTAGAATCCACGATTGATTTAGCAACACTTATCATAAAGAAAGAGAGATTTAGTTTCCCCGAAGATAAACGAGTTTTTAATTTCTTATACAAGAAAAAAATAATAGATAATAATCTGGCAGAGAGATTACAGGATGCAAAAGGAATGAGAAACATTCTAAGCCACAGATATGGCGAAATAGATAATAGAACAGTGTTTGAATCAATCAAAAAAGAGCTACTAATAGATATTGAAGAATTTCTTGAAAAGACACAAGACGAGTATTTAAATGAATAAAATCGCAAATGAAGCAATTACAATTTTCATATTTCATATGACTATCTAAATATTCCCTTTAGAACGAAATGACTTATAAATTATTAAGAATTACTAAGAACATGATAGAGCTTTCAAAGGTTCCTACTAATCCAGGATGCTACATCTACAAAGACTTCTCAGGCACAATTATCTATGTAGGAAAAGCAAAGAACTTACGTAAAAGAGTATCATCATATTTTCAAAAAAAAGACCACGACGCAAAAACAGCTGCACTTGTTCGCAATATACACTCTTTAGAATTCATTATAACAGATACTGAAAATGAAGCATTACTTTTAGAAAATAACCTTATTAAGAAACACAGACCAAAATACAACATTGATTTAAAGGATTCCAGGCGTTATGCTTATCTTCTAATTACAGATGAAAAATTTCCCAGATTACTTATTGCCCGAGATAGAAAAGAAAAAGGACAATACTTCGGGCCATTCATATCAGGAATGAATAGGGATTACATCCAAAAAGTTCTTGTGAAGACGTTTAAGATTAGAACTTGTCGCAAGTTACCTAAAAGAGAATGTTTAAGATTTCACATCGGCTTATGCCCCGCTCCCTGCACTGGAAGAATAGACGAGATAGCATATAAAAAAAGCATTAAGCAAGCAGTTGAAGTTCTGAAAGGAAAAACGACTGATGTTATTGCACAATTGAAAAAAGAAATGGATTCTGCTTCAAAGAAGTTGCAGTACGAAGTAGCTCTTAATATAAGAAATCAGATTGATTCATTAAGCTGGCTTGAAGAAACCCAGAAAGTTGAGAGAAAGAAAAAATACAATGAAGACATAATTAATTATTTTGTAACTGCTGAGAAAACTTATTTGATGCTGTTTAATATCCATCAAGGAATACTTGAAAACAGACAGGAATATGAATTTGAGAACACTCCTGGCGAAGATATATTAGAGCAATTCTTAGTTCAATATTATGACGAGAACACAGTTCCAAAAGAAATCATAATTCCTCACTCTATTAGTGATTCAGTAGTTTCGTTTTTGGATTCAAAAAGAAAGGATAAAATACTTGTTACAGTTCCAAAAATAGGTGAGAAGAAGAGTCTTTTGGAATTAGTGCAAAAAAATATTGAAGTTACATTTTTGAAAGGACAAAAATCAGTTGAGGTTTTGCGCAAAGAGTTAAAACTTAATTCTACGCCACGAATTATTGAATGTTTTGATATCTCCCATTTATCAGGAACGTTTACTGTTGGGTCAATGGTCAGGTTTAAAGACGGAAATCCTGATAAGAAAGAGTATAGAAGATTTAAGATTAGAACTGTGACTGGGATTGATGATTTTTCTTCAATTGCTGAAGTCGTTAGAAGAAGATATACTAAATTAGTTTCAGATGAAGCAGAGATGCCTGATTTGATTGTTATCGATGGAGGAAAAGGACAGTTGCACTTTGCATTGCAGGAGTTACATAAGTTAAGGGTGCGCGTTCCAATAATCTCACTTGCAAAGAAGTTTGAAGAAATATATGAACCAGGCAATCAAAAACCAATAATTCTTGACAGAAAATCAGAAGGTTTGAAGCTTTTACAAAAAATCAGGGATGAAGCACACAGGTTTGCAATAACATACAATAGACTTCTTAGAAAAAAGGAGATAAAATGAAGCTGTAAATTAAATGAAATATTTTAATACAATTACTCTGATTATTTATTTTTTCTTGTAGCCAAATTTCTTATTATACACGTCATGATCAATCACGTCAAGAACAAAAGCAATTATTTCTATTTCAGAATCTCCATCAGTAAGGGTATACAACATCCTCCAGAAACTAGGAAGTTCAACCCTAAATAGATTTGTTACACCATACTTCTTCTTGTATTCTTCAGGTATTAACTTTTTTGCTATTGGTTCCCCATAATGATTATTTAATTTTATTAATGCAACTTTCTTGTTCACAGAATTTAAAATCATACGCTCATTTTTTGAAGTAGGTGCCTGTGCATTCAAGTAAGTATACTTCTTCAGCTTCTTGAGATAAAATTACTCTTACAGTTTTCATAATTCGAAACCTTTTGCAACAGCTTTTCTTAAATTCTTATTAGAATTGTGTATCCATGTGATGCCTTTCATGCTTACTGCGATTTTATTACTTTCTTCAAGGTATTCGAGAATTATTTTAAGAGTATTGTGATTTATTTGCTTTGGAAGAATACGTTTAATATCCGCAACAGTAATAATACTTTCATCCGTATTTCTGAGGGTGTTCTCTACCATGAGTACAGTATTTAATGTTGGGGAATGTTTTAGTTTTTGCACAATCATTTTAATCATAAATAGTTATTAATTGATAACTAATAAGTATTAACTAATATATTAATGTTTCGTTTTTAAACCAACATATTTTGAGGAAAGTTATATTAAGATTGAGAATTATGTTAAATTATGGACAAAGAGAAGCTTTTAGGATTTATTGCAAATGCGCACCGACACACATATGCGGCGCCAGTCGAGATTAGAAAACAGCATAAATGTGACATTCCTATATCGGCAGGACACAAAGATTATTCATATACTGACGGCGATATGCGTTATCACGATTCTTACGCAGGAAAGCTATGGGCACCGGGTCGCGAGGTTGTTTTTCTGAATGAAAAGCCAATATGGTGCATGTCTTATCAGGGACAGCATAATGAGAATTATGATAAGGAGTTCTTTCAGGAAAAAGCTTTTATTTTTTTGAAGAAGGCACTGATGAATTTTGATGATAGGATGCCTTTCAGAGGACCAAAGATGTTTACTGACGGCGATTTCAAATACGAATTTGAGATAGAAGGTGATTATGAATATTTCAGAGGCAGAGAAGAAATCTACTACAAAGATGAACTTGTTTTCTTTCAAGACGTAATGGGCGAGTTGATAAGGTAAATCGCACCAAATCATAGAAATAGGTCGTAAGTGTCCTACCCCGCCCTAAAGGACATAGTTGCATAAGTTGTACTACTTATGATTTAACCCCTAGCCAAACCCTCACAAAGAATTTAAAGTAAACCCTGTTATTCTCTTCTAAACATGAAATTCAAGCTAAAATCTGACTATGAACCTAAGGGAAGCCAACCAGAAGCAATAAAGCAGTTAACTGAAGGTCTGAAGAAAGGATTCAAATTCCAGACATTGCTAGGAGTCACAGGTTCGGGTAAGACTTTCACAGTTTCTAACGTTATTCAGAATGTTCAAAAACCAACCATAGTTTTAGCGCATAATAAAACCTTAGCGGCCCAATTGTTCAATGAACTAAAAGATTTCTTTCCAGATAACAGAGTTGAATACTTTGTTTCTTACTACGATTACTATCAGCCAGAATCATATATCCCAAGTAAGGACCAATACATCGAAAAAGACGCACAAATCAATCAGACATTAGAGCGAATGAGAATGTCGGCAACTTCTTCTTTATTATCCAGAAAAGATGTAATAGTCGTCGCGTCTGTTTCTGCAATATATGGTTTAGGCAATCCTGAAGATTATGCTAAAATGGGATTTGAGATTTCAAAGAAACTCAAAATAAAAAGAAATGATTTACTAAAAAAACTTGTCGAAGCGCAGTATGAAAGAAATGAAATAGAAATTGAACCGGGCAGATTCCGCTCAAAAGGAGATACAATTGAACTAATACCTGGATACGGAGCAAATATTATTCGAATAGAAATGTTTGGCGATGAAATAGAAAAAATAACTGAACTTGACAAGACGACAGCTAAGCAAATTAACGAGTATGACCATTTATATATTTATCCTGCAAAGCAATTTGTTATTCCTGAAGAAAAAATCGAGAAGGCAATTAGCTCGATAAAAGCAGAGCTTGAAACCTGGCTTCCTGAACTTGACCTTGTTGAAGCTCAGAGATTAAAAAAACGAACACTCTACGATATAGAAATGATTAGAGAAACAGGTTACTGCAAAGGGATTGAAAACTATTCTATTCATTTTGAGAACAGAAAAACAGGAAGTCCACCATTTTGCTTACTAGATTATTTCAAGGAGAATTTTTTAATAATTATAGATGAGAGTCACCAGACATTACCGCAATTCAGAGGAATGTATAATGGCGATTACTCAAGAAAGAAAAATCTTGTTGATTATGGATTTAGATTACCAAGCGCTCTTGATAACAGACCGTTAAAATTTCACGAGTTTGAAAATTATCTAAAAAACAATCAAACAATATTTGTTTCAGCTACACCGGCTGATTATGAAAAAAAACATTCTGAATTAATTGCCGAACAAATTATAAGACCTACTGGACTTATTGACCCTGAAGTATTTATTCATCCAATCAAAGGACAGATTGAACATCTTAAAGAACAGCTAAAAGCTACTATAAAAAGAGGCGACAGAGCATTAGTAACTACATTAACAAAGAAACTTGCAGAGGAATTAACTGAATATTTAGCAAGAGAAGGAATAAAGTCAAGGTATCTACATTCAGATATTGAAACATTAGAAAGAACTGAACTCATAAGACAGTTAAGATTGAAGGATTTTGATGTTCTTGTAGGAATTAATCTTTTAAGAGAAGGTCTTGATATTCCAGAAGTTGGCTTTATTGGAATAATGGATGCAGACAAAGAAGGATTTTTGAGAGATGCGAGAAGTTTAATTCAGATTATTGGTAGAGCTGCAAGAAATATTAACTCAAAGGTATTCCTTTACGCAAACAGAATAACTGATTCTATTGATTCTGCAATGAAAGAAACACAGAGAAGAAGAACAATTCAGATTGAATACAATAAAGAACATAAAATAACTCAGATGACTATCATTAAGAAAATAACAGAGAAGAAAACAGATATCAAGGATACAAAAAATATTCCTAAGGCAGATATTCCTCAAATGCTTATTGAAATCGAAACGGATATGCGGCGTGCAGCAGATAATCTTGACTTTGAAGAAGCTATTCGATTAAGAGAAAAGTTTATGAAGTTAAAGAAACGATTGAATGTAGAATGAAATACGAATACTACGAGAAGCACATCAACAAAAAAACAAATGGGCGATATGATCTTACTACTTTATTTGAGAACAAAAGAGTATTCTCAAATCTTATCAACGACATCATAAAGCCATTTGAAAATAAGAAGATAGATAAAATTGCAGGTCTTGATGCAATAGGTTTTATTATTGGAGGAGCCGTAGCCCAAAAGACGAATAAGGGTTTTTTAGCTGTAAGAAAGGGCGGAAAACTTCCAGGAATTAAAGGTACTGTAAAAAGAGCACATTTCACAGATTATACAAAGACGAGAAAATCTATAGAAATAAACAAAGCGTCAATAAAGAAAGGAGATAGAATTCTACTTGTAGATGAGTGGATTGAAACTGGCGCACAGATGAAATCAGCAGCTAAACTTATAGAATCCTTAGGCGGACATGTTGTAGGAATCTCTGTGCTTGCTGCTGAGAAAAATAAAAACACAAAACTTCTTTTTGAGAAATATACTCTTAAAGCAATTAAAGAATTTAACTGATTTAGGTTTTCTTTATCCTCTTCGTCTACTTTTTTACTTTCCAAATTTATTTTCTTTGTAACTTCAGCTAACTAGTATATTGATATATTGTTACAATTTTATTAACAGCAGTATTCAAGGTTTTCTGTAATTTGAACAAATAGTTCCAAAAAATCATTAAAATCATACAAAAAATCAAAAAATTAATAATACATCCTGAACTAATGAATAATATGGATATAATTCTTGAAAAGCACACAAAAAAAGAATTCTCTGACTATTCATTAACAATGGATGTTGGCGGAACTGCAACACTCATAGGAATTGTAGGAATAAACAAAGATAAATCATTGGAACTTGCGTATTCAACTACGGTTTGGACAAAGGAAATAAAAAGTATATATCATTTTATAAATCAACTAATAGATTTCGCACATAAAGAATTTAAAATAAAGATTCATAAAACAGGAATCTCATTCGCAGGTCCAATAAAAAACGGTAAATCAAAACTCACACATGCAGACCTAAAAATAGATATTGAAAAGTTAAAAAAGAAATGCAACCTCAAAAAAGCAATTCTTATGAATGATTTTGAAGCTCTAGGATACTCAATAAATATTTTCAAAGAAGCAAAAAAAGAAACTAGACCTATTGCAGTTATTGGCGCAGGAACAGGACTTGGAAAAGCAATTCTCATCCATGACAAAAACCACTACGTTCCACATCCGAGTGAAGGTGGCATAGCCGATTTTCCGATAAGAAATGAGGAAGATTTACAACTCTCAAAAATCATAACAAAGAACAAAAGAGCAATGGAACAAGAAGAACTTGTAAGCGGAAAAGGAATTGAATACATTTACGAATACTTAAGAAAACACAAAAAAATCAAAGGATCAAAACACACAAAAAAAATAGATAACAGCAAAGAAAAAATATTCCTGATTGAAAAATATAAAGATGACGATGCCACAAGTAAAGAATCATTGAGGATGTTCTCAATATATTTTGCAAGAATAATTAAGAATTTTGCACTAGAAACATTACCTCACGGCGGAATATATCTTGCAGGTGGAATCATAATAAGGAATCAAGAACTCATAGGAAAAGACTTCTTTAAAGAACTTGGAAATCTGACAAGGAATCAGCAAATCATAAAAAATATTGATATACGAATAATAAAGCAAAAAGATGTAAGTCTTTTAGGAGCTGCATATGCACTTGAACATTCATGACTTCTTGTATAGCTCCTTTTGTTAATATTGATAACAAGCAACACTAAATTCAAAGTATCCACAAAATAAATACTTTATGAAAATTTAGTCAACGACAAATGTAAGTTATTGTTATTTGTTGGCTATGTTGAGAGGGACATACAATTTTTATTTATTGCTTATGTCGTGAACTAATTTATAAGTGCCCCGAACAAAAAAAGTCCAATGAAAAAACCAAGTCGTCATAAAAGGAATAAGAATTGACTTGTAAAATCTTTAGAACTGGCTCTGTCCTAAAAAGAATAAAAATACATATTGATGTCTTGGAGTAAAATCAAAAGAACGCCCGATTATGCAGGGTGTTCGACGAAAAGCCTGATTGCGAAGCATCAGTAGAACTCCACATCAATATTTTTAACATAAAAAAAGCACTA
>Ga0114931_10006519_pt1 | contig 14351 bp, 15 predicted proteins | sample 2SBtaG_FD_89579 | JGI IMG/M metagenome (GOLD analysis project Ga0114931, IMG submission 89579) | Deep subsurface microbial communities from Kolumbo volcano to uncover new lineages of life (NeLLi) - 2SBTROV14_V59a metaG | ecosystem: Environmental > Aquatic > Marine > Volcanic | place: Kolumbo...
AACACCCAGCGGGTGAACACCCAGCGGGTGAACACCGGCGGGGTGAATCGAAGAACCTTTTTGCGCCGCTTGCTGGTTTCGTTTTTGACCTCGGCCCTGGCCGCTCTGGGCTTTCCCCATATGGCGCGGGCGGGGAGCGATTACTTTGCCGGCACCGATTTTGTCGGCAAGACCCGCGCCGGCCGCTACCGGAAATTTTATATAAATTATTTCAAGCCCATGCGGCGGTTGAAGCTGGCGGCTTGGAAGCTCCGGGTACACGGCTTGTGCGCCAACCCCCGCGAGTTCACCCTGGACGAGCTGCGGGCGCTGCCGGCGCGCACCCAGGTGTCGCGTTTGAAATGCGTCGAATGCTGGTCCGCCAAGGCCGAGTGGCGGGGATTCCATTTTTCCGCACTGGAGGAAATCGTCCGCCCCTCTCCGCAAGCCGGGGGCGTGGTCTTGCGCTGTGCCGACACCTACGTGGAGCATCTGGACCGTGAAACCCTCAACCGGCAGCGCGCACTTTTGGTTTATTCCATGAACGGCGCGCCGTTGACCCATGAACATGGCTTTCCCCTCCGGGCGATCGTCCCCTTCAAATACGGATACAAAAATCCCAAGGCCATTGTGGAGATCGAGTACGTGGCGCGTTCGCAATACGGCACCTGGAGCAAGCTGGGGCCGTATTCCACGGACGGCACCATCCTGCCCGGATACGATCATCCTCTGGACCGCGGCAAAAAGCGCCGGCGCATTGCCGGCGGCGAAATTTTCGATTGATTCGCCAACGAAAAACGCCGCGTGTAAGGAAACCGGCGAATCGCGGACTCAATCTACGGTATTATCCAATGGCAACAGCGGGATTATAAAACTCAAGCGAAGAGGCAGTTAATGGCGAAAAAAGATTATAACATCATTGTCATCGGCGGTGGGTCGGCGGGGTTGTCTTCTGCATACATTGCCGCGGCGGTAAAAGCCAAGGTGGCTCTGATCGAGAAACACAAGATGGGCGGCGACTGCCTGAATACCGGATGCGTCCCCAGTAAGGCCCTGATTCGCACCGCCAAGATGCTTTCCTATATGAAACGCCACAAGGAATTCGGCATCCGCTCCGTTGCCGTCGATTTCGATTTTGCCGAGGTGATGCAGCGGGTGCAGGACGTGATCCGCAAAGTGGCGCCGCACGACAGCGTGGAACGGTACCGCGGTTTGGGCGTGGATTGCTATGAAGGCGAGGCGCGGGTGATTTCTCCTCACGAGGTCCGCGTCAACGGCAAAACGCTGACGGCCAAAAACATCATCATCGCCAGCGGCGCCCGGGCCTTTGTGCCGCCGATTCCCGGCCTGGAGCAGGTGGAGTATTTGACCTCGGACAACCTTTGGGACCTGCGTGAACTGCCGGAAAGACTGGTCGTGGCGGGTGGCGGGCCGATCGGCTCCGAACTGGCCCAGTGTTTCGCGCGCCTCGGCAGCCGCGTCACTCAGGTGGAAATGTTGCCGGCGCTCATCTCCAGGGAGGACCAGGAGTTCAGCGATGCCTTGCGCCAGCGCTTTATGCAAGAAGGTATTGACGTGAGAACCAACACCACCTGTAAAAAGATCGTCGTGGAAAACGGCCGCCGCTTTATGATTACGGAAGCCGGCGGCAAGCAGGACCGGGTGGAGTTTGACCGGATTCTCGTGGCCGTTGGGCGCAAGGCGAATACCACGGGGCTTGGCCTGGAGGACATCGGCGTCAAACTGGGACCGCGCGGCACCGTCGAGGTGGACGCGTACCTGCGAACCATGGCCTATGAAAATATTTATGCCTGCGGCGACGTGGCGGGGCCTTATCAGTTCACCCACACCGCGGCCCACCAATCCTGGTATTGCGCCGTGAACGCCCTGTTCAGCCCCATCAAGAAGTTCAAGGTCGATTACCGGGTGATTCCCTGGTGCACCTTCACCGACCCGGAAGTGGCGCGGGTGGGAATCAACGAAATGGAAGCCAAGGCTCAGGGCATACCCTGTCAGGTTTCCCGGTACGGCATCGACGACCTCGACCGGGCCATTGCCGACGCCGAGGACCACGGCGCGGTTAAAATTTTAACCGTTCCCGGAAAAGATGAAATCCTCGGAGTCACCATCATGGGATACCATGCCGGCGATTTGATCGCCGAGTATGTCTCCGCCATGAAAAACGGTGTCGGGCTGAACAAGGTTTTGGGAACCATTCACATTTATCCCACCATGGCCGAGGCCAACAAATACGCCGCCGGCGTGTGGAAAAAAGCGAACGCTCCACAGGCCCTTCTCAACTTCCTGCGGAAATTTCACGCCTGGAGGCGGTGAGGAAAACTTTTGCTCCCAAAGCCGCCGCAGTGCTAAAGGGTAATGATTAAATCTTCGTCCTGAACTTTCACCCGGTAGGAAGGCATCGCCTGGGTCCGGTCGTACCGGCACAAACCGGTTTTGATATTCCAGGGCGTTTCATCTTGCGGGCAAAGAATGAACATGCCGTGCAGGGTGCCTTTTCCCAGGCTGCCGTTGCATCGTTTACATTCATCCGGCAGGGCGTAGTACTTTCCCTTGATGTGAAACAGGGCGATGTTGTAGGGATATTCGGTGACCGGGTGATAAAAGCTTACCGTTTGGGCCTGGCCGTCCTGCGGCCCGTCGGCGATGCTGGAGATTTTGATTTCAGCCATGGGCGCGGGTCCGGTTCTCAATCCTCTTTCGGCAGGTAAGGACCCCAGGTGTTGCTGTAATAGGTTTCCAGTTCATAGCGAAACTTGCCCTTCATGTGGGGGAGTTGATTTGCGACCTCGTGGTCGAACTTAACATATTCTTCGGCCTGCTCGGCGGCGGCTCCCTCTCTTTTGATGTTGGGGTCGATATAAGACTCGCCCAGCGGGGAGGAACCGACGATCAGGTGGCGGCCTTTTTTGATCCACTTGCTGAGAAGGATTCGTTCTCCTTCGGATCCGGGTTCAATGGTCATGGTCTTCCTTCGTTTTCCGAGTGAATGTTTGCAATCAAAGGTGCTAATAAGTTAGCATATTCAAAATTCAAATTTCAATTTCTACTCTCACAGGGGTTTTTATTTCAAGGAGACCAGAAAAGCCGTATGAACACCGAATCCACCAAAACCGCGGAAGATTGGTTCAAGGAAGGGCTGGCCCTGGGGCGGCTCGGCCAAAATGAAAAAGCCATCGAGGCCTATAAAAATGCCGTCGAGCAAGACCCCGGCCACTTCAAGTCTTATTTCAACATGGGCATTCGTTACGGCAAGATTCCCATGAACCTCAAGGCCGCCGAGTGTTTTCAAAAATCCGTGGAACTCAGGCCGGATGATCCCATGGGCCATTACAGCCTGGCCGTGGTCAGCAATCTGACAGGCCAGACCGATGACGCAATACGGCATTACCGGGAAGCGATTCGTCTGGACCCGGAATTCGCCAAAGCTCACAGCAACCTTGCCATGCTGCATTATTCGCTGAAGCAGGGCCGGGACACCATCCACCATCTCCGCGAGGCGCACCGGCTGTTTGCGGCGCGGGATGAGCGGCAGATGGTGGCAAATGCCGAAAACCTGCTGGCGGATTGTTACAAGGAGTTTGGACTTAAGCCGGAAGATTTTGACTGAAACCCGGCGGTTCCATTCGGCAAATTCTCCTCCGGCATCTGAAACCCGGCCTGGTGAGTCCATTTTTCTTTTGCGGAAGAATGAGGTCTCCGCGGGGGGGTGTCGGGGATTTACCTCGTAACGGTTGATGAACTATGATGTGATCGTTATCGGCGGCGGGTCGGCCGGTTATGCCGCCGCCCATGCCGCGCAAACCGCCGGCGCCCGTGTTGCCATCATCGACCGCGGCCCGCTGGGCGGCCTGTGCATCCTGCGCGGCTGCATGCCCTCGAAGATTGTCCTGCGCTCCGCGGAAGTCATGGCGTTGATGCGCCGGGCCGAGGAGTTCGGTCTTTTGCCGGTCAAGGCCGGCGCCGACCCGGCCGCCATCAATGACCGCAAAAACCGGCTCATCCGCCAGTTTGCCGAATACCGGGCCGAGCAGTTGCGCGATCCGCGGTTTACGCTCTACGAGGAAGGCGCCTCGTTTCTTTCTCCGCGTGAAGTGCGCGTCGGGGCGGATACCTTGTCGGCCAAAAGTTTTATCATCGCCACCGGCTCGACCGTGGCGGATTTCCCCGTTCCCGGTCTGCGGGAGAGCGGATACATCACCAGCGACGATGCGTTGGCAATGCGCGAGACGCCCCGCTCCATGATCGTCCTGGGTGCCGGGCCGGTGGCCGTGGAACTGGCGCAGTTTTTTTGCCGCGTTGGCGTCCGGGTCACCCTCATTCAGCGCAGCGGCCATATCCTCTCCAAAGGCGACGAAGACCTCGCCCGCCCGGTGGAAGCCCGTTTACGGGAAGAGGGCATGGCGGTTTATACCGGAACCCAATTGCGCCGCATCTCCTCCGGCAGCGGCGGCAGAACCGCCCATTTTACTCATCGCGGTGAGGAAAAAACCGTTACCGCGGAAATCGTCCTGCAAGCCCTGGGGCGGCGGCCCTGCATCGACGGCCTCAATCTGGAGGCGGCTGGCGTGGCCGTCGAAAAGGGGCGTATTCCCGTCGATGCCGAAATGCGCACCAATCAACCGCATATCTTCGCCGTGGGCGACGTCAACGGTTTGCATGAAGTGGTGCACATCGCCATTCAGCAGGGCGAAATTGCCGCCTACAACGCCGCCTGTCCCGACCAGCCGCCGCGCTCCCTGGATGAACGCTTGAAAACCGCCATCGTTTTTACCGATCCCCAGGTCGCCAGCGTCGGGCTTACGGAAAAAGAATGCCGGACGAACAACATCCCCTACCTGGCCGCTTCGTATCCGTTCAACGACCACGGCAAATCCATTTGCCTGGGTGAAACGCACGGCCATGTGAAATACCTTTGCCGGCCCCGCACCGGAGAAATTATCGGCGCTCATATCGTCGGACCGCAGGCCGCCGAAATGATCCATGAACTCATTGCCGTCATGTATTACCGGGGCACCGTAAACGACCTGTTGCATATTCCCCATTATCATCCCACCTTGTCGGAAATTCTTACATATCCCGCCGAGGAACTCGCCGGGAAACTGGAATGCCGGTAAGACCGTTTCCCGAACGCACCTTGTGCAAATCCGCGAATTTTGCTAAAAGATGGATAGCATCCACCCATTTTTTGATGAGGCTAAGGAGAAGAGATGGGAAAAATTCGCGATTACATGCAAGACCCCTTATTGAGCATCGACGCCGATAGCACCGTTCACGATGCCGCCAAGTTTATGTTAGACCACAAGGTGGGTGGATTACTGGTGAAAGAAAACGATGATTATGTGGGGATTGTCACCGACGTGGATTTTACGCGAAAAGTCGTTGCCGCCGGATGGGACCCCGATGCCACAAAAATATCCGCCATCATGAGTCATCCGCTGGTTATTCTCGACAGCCACCGGGAGATGAGTGAGGCATTCTCGTGCATGCGGCAAAATCATGTGCGCCATATCCTCATCACCGAGAAGGAGAAAATCATCGGCATGATTTCGGTCAGGGATTTCGCTAATTATTACAACGCCAAATATGGCCAGGGGAAGGACCCCATCGCCGAGTTTTGGAATAATTACGATGCCCTTCTGGTGGAAGGCATATTTGTGACCGCCGTGGAAAGGCTGTTGAAGGATTTTCGCAAAACGCTCAGTAATTCCTCGAAGACGGCCATCTCCATGGATAACCGGGAAGACTGGGGGCAAATAGCCCAGCACGCCCGGGAAGAAGGGCTGCACGACCTTGCTGAGATTCTTTCCCTTGCGGAAAATTGACAACGATCAGTGCCGTTTATAAAATGATTTCCAGGTCGCCGGTTGCAGGCAAGTTCCGTTTTAAGAGGAAAACATGGCCGTTCTAAAAGGAGACATGAACCTTGTGTTGGGGCAGAGAATCACTGCCATCATCCAGGGTGAGCCTTACAATGTTTGTGTTCGGGGCTGGTTGATCAACGAATACATCATTACGGATATCCCCAAGGTGCAGGGGCAACCCCTGCGCGTGCCCATGGAAACCGGATGCCGAATCCGCTATGTCCGCGAAGGCGTGGTTTGCATGTTTGATACTTTCGTCTTATCCATGTTTGCCCATTCCGTCAGTTTCATGATCATCGAATATCCCAAGACCCACGAAAAGATCAAGCTGCGAAAAACCGACCGTCTGAAAGCCAACCTGTCCGGCACCTATTCCGAGGGGCCTAACAGCATGGAGGAAAAAGCCTCTGTACGCGATTTGACCCTGGAGGGGGCCTTGCTGTGCCATCTCCGGCCCTTGGTCAAATCGACCAAAATAGTTCTCAAGGTCGAATTTCCCGATGAGCCGGCGGAGAATATCGAGGCCGTGGTCCGCAACGTCCGCCACAACCGCAAAAGCGAAAAGGAACCCTACGTGAGCGGCGTAAAGTTTACCCTGATTCCAGAGGCGACTCATGGGATTTTGCAAAGATTTTTGGAAAGAGAAGTGGTTAGCAGTTAGCCAGGCGTGATGATGTCGTAACGGTTCATCAGGAAGAATCGATTTCCGGGGCCAGTTCCAGCTCTTTTTCCTTGAGTTTTTTGATGCGGTCGCGCAGCTGCGCGGCTTTTTCAAATTCAAGATTTTTGGCGGCCCGGAGCATCTGCTTTTCCAGGTTGGCGATCAATTTGGATAAACCCTCCGGGTCGGCGTAATCCTCTTCCTCTTCCTGAACCAGCGGGGCGATGGCGAATTGCTCCGCGTAACCCAGCGTTTCGCGGATCGATTTTTTGATGGACATGGGCTGGATGCCGTTTTTCCGGTTGTATTCCATTTGTATGGTTCTGCGCCGCTGAGTTTCGTCGATGGCCTGGCGCATGGAATCGGTGATGCTGTCGGCGTACAGGATAACCTGGCCGGCGACGTTGCGGGCGGCGCGGCCGCTGGTTTGAATCAGCGAGGTGGCGGACCTCAGGTAACCTTCCTTGTCCGCGTCCAGAATGGCCACCAGGGACACTTCCGGGATGTCCAGCCCTTCCCGTAACAGGTTGATGCCGATCAGGGCGTCGAATTCGCCCAGGCGCAATTCGCGGATGATCTGAATTCGTTCCAGGGTGATGATCTCCGAATGCAAATATTTCACGCGCAATCCCATTTCGGTGAAATGTTCGGTCAGGTCCTCGGCGAAGCGTTTTGTCAGAGTGGTGACCAGCACCCGCTCGCCGCGCTTGGCCCGCGTCGTGATTTCCTGGTAAAGGTCGTCCACTTGCCCCGTAACCGGCCGCACTTCCATGGGCGGGTCGATCAGGCCCGTGGGGCGCACGATGAGTTCGACGATGCGCTCGCCGGAGTGTTGCCTTTCGTAGGCGCTTGGCGTGGCGGAGACATAGATGCGCGTGCGCGCCATGCGCTCAAACTCCTCGAACGTCAGCGGCCGGTTATCGAAGGCCGACGGCAGGCGGAATCCATAGCGGATCAGGTTTTCCTTGCGCGAGTAGTCTCCCTTGTACATGCCGTTCAACTGCGGGATGGTGACATGGCTCTCGTCGAGGACGATTAAGGCGTCGTCGGGGAAATAGTCCAAAAGAGTCGGCGGCGGCTCGCCCGCCGGGCGGCCTGTAAGGTGGCGGGAATAATTCTCCACCCCTTTGCAGTAACCGATCTCCCGCATCATTTCCAGGTCGAACATCGTGCGCTGCTCGATGCGTTGCGCTTCCAGCAGAAGGTTCCGGTTTTTAAAATAGATGATGCGCTCCCGCAGTTCATCGCGGATCATTTGTTCCGCCCGCTCCAGTTTATGCCGTGGAGTGACGTAATGGCTGGCGGGGTAGATGGCGATGCGCTCCAAAGGCCTGAGAACCTCCCGGGTCAAGGGATCGAAGACCGTCAACGTTTCGATTTCGTCGCCGAAAAATTCGATGCGGATGGCCTCATCGCGTTCGTAAACCGGTAAAACCTCGACCACGTCGCCGCGGGCGCGAAACGTGCCGCGCTGGAAATCGATGTCGTTGCGCTTGTATTGGATTTCCACCAGTTTTTTCAAAACCTGGTCGCGTTCGACGCGCATCCCTTTTTCCAGAAAAACCAGCATCCCGTGGTACGCTTCCGGAGAACCCAGGCCGTAGATGCAGGAGACGCTGGCGACGATCAGCACGTCCCGGCGCTCGAAAAGGGAATGCGTCGCGGCATGACGCATCTTGTCGATTTCGTCATTGATCGAAGAGTCCTTTTCAATATACGTGTCGGTGTGCGGCAGGTAAGCTTCCGGCTGGTAATAGTCATAATAACTGACGAAATAGCCGACGGCGTTTTCCGGAAAGAAACTTTGAAACTCACTGAAGAGCTGGGCGGCCAGGGTTTTGTTGTGGGCAATGACCAGTGTCGGTCGTTGCACCTCTTGCACCATTTGCGCGATGGTAAAGGTTTTTCCCGAACCCGTCACCCCCAGCAGGGTCTGATGGCCGGCATGATCCCGCAGGTTTTCCACCAGTTGGTGAATCGCCTTGGGCTGGTCGCCCGCGGGTTGAAAGTCGGCTTGCAGTTTGAAACGGTCCATGGCGCGGCTCCCGGAAATCCTGAAATGAATTCCGATTTTATGTTAAATTAGAAACTCGTCTTTTGGCCAATAGAAATTAAAACTTTTTTTATACCTTCCCGGCCCATGCCTCGGTTCCGGTGGCAGGGTCATTTTACAGGGAAGCATTGCCTTTGAGGGAGGTTTGTTTGGATACGACCGAAGATATCGTCAAAACCGTGCATTGCAAGCAGACGGCCGTCACCCTGATCGGCACGGCGCACATCTCCAAAAAAAGCGTTGAGTTGGTGGAGGAGATGGTGCGGACGGGCGACCACGATTGTATTGCCGTGGAGCTGTGCCGGCCCCGGTACGACAGCCTGATCAACAAAACCGGGTGGAAAAATTTGGATATTTACCGGATTTTCCGGGAAAAAAAGGCCACCCTATTGCTTGTCAATCTGGCCTTGACGGCTTTCCAGAAAAGACTGGCGGAAAAGTTCGGCGTGGAAGTCGGAATGGAAATGCAGCGCGCCATAGAACTGGCCCGGGAGCACGATGTCCGCCTGGAATTGATCGACCGCGATATTTCCACGACGCTGCACCGTCTGCTCAACAAAGTCAGCTTTTGGCAAAAGCTCAAGTTATTCGCGGGATTGATTGCCGGTATTTTCGTCGATGAAGAAATCACCGAGGATCAGATTGAGGATTTGAAAAGGGGCGATTTGCTGCACGCCGTGGTGGAGGAATTCGGCGAGAAACTGCCCGCCATCAAGGAAGTTTTGATCGACGAGCGGGATCAGTACATGGCCGGCCAACTGGCGCGGATAGCCGCTGCCGACGATGCTCCGAAACACATAGTCGCCATGGTGGGGGCGGGCCATCTGCGCGGAATGGTGTCCGAGTTTGCCGCCCCGCCGGGCGAGGAAAGGATGCGCGAACTGGAACAAAAACCGCCGCCCCGCCGCATCGGCTACTTCATCGGCTGGGCGATTGGCGTGTTTATTCTCAGCATGTTTTACGTCGGCTATCGGCATTCTCCGGAACTGGGATGGCAGCTGCTTGTGACGTGGGTTGTGGTGAACGGCGGGTTGAGCGCTCTGGGAGCGGCTTTGGCTCTGGCGCATCCCGGCTCGGTGCTCACGGCCTTTGTGGCCGCGCCTTTAACGTCGCTGAATCCGACCATTGGCGCCGGCATGGTGGTTGGGCTTGTTGAGTCGTATTTACGCAAGCCCCAGGTGCGTGATTTCGAATCCCTGCGCGACGACATCACCCATTGGAAAATGTGGTGGAAGAACCGGGTGGTCCGCGTTTTTCTTGTGTTCTTCTTTGCCAACATGGGATCGGTTTTCGGCACTTATATCGCCGGCGCGTCCATCGTTCATCAGTTGTTCGGTTAAGGCCATGCCCGGATATCATCCCCGGAAGGAGCGCGTGGTGGCTACGCCTCCTGCGTTTTGCCGGTCAAAAATTCTTCGCGCCGAATTGGCCCGCGCATTCCCCAACGCGGCGTATAATGAAAAAGACCGTTACCTGACCGAGTCCGAACTGGTCGAGTTTCTTAATGATGCCGACGCGGCGCTGGTTGGCCGGGACCCGGTCGGCGAACGGGTGGTCCGTGCCCTGCCGCGTCTAAAGGTGGTTTCCAAATATGGAGTCGGACTGGACAACATCGACCGGCAGGCGTTGCAAACCCGCGGCGTAACCTTGTGCTGGACTTCCGGCGTCAACAGGCGTCCGGTCGCCGAACTGACTTTCTGTTTTATTCTGGGCTTGTGCCGCAAGGTTTTTGCCGGCGGCTACAAACTGAAACGCCGGCAATGGGTGAAGGATGGCGGAACATCGTTTGCCGGAAAGACATTGGGGATTATCGGCTGCGGTCAGGTCGGCAAGGAAGTGGCACGGCTTGCGCGGCCCTTTGACTGCCGTATTCTGGTGCGGGACATACTCGACATGACGGAATTTTGCCGGCAGGTGGGAGCCGCGCAGGTCGAATTTGACGACCTGATCGAAGCGGCGGATATCGTTTCCCTCCACGTTCCCCTGACGCAGGCGACCCGGCGAATGATCGACGATAGTGTATTGCGGCGCATGAAACCGACGGCCTACCTGGTGAATACCAGCCGGGGAGCGGTGGTTGACCAGCAGGCCTTGAAAGTCGCTTTGCAGGAGGGAGTCATCGCCGGCGCCGCCCTGGACGTTTTCGAAAGCGAACCGCCGGACGATCCGGAATTTCTGGCATCGCCAAACTTGATGGTGACGCCGCACATCGGCGGCAATTCCATTGAAGCGGTGGAAGCCATGGGACGCGCCGCCATCCGCCAACTTGTCGAATTTTTTGACCGGTGATCATGAAAAAAGAATTGGCCGAGGGTTACGGCAGGCAGGATTGGCAAAAACATTACGATACCGGCGATCTCCGTTGGGATTTGGGCGAGGTCTCGCCGCCGTTGGCGCAGCTTTGGCGGAAAAAAAAACTGCGGCCGGGAAAAACCCTGATTCCGGGCTGTGGGCGCGGTCATGAGGTGACCTTCTTCGCCGAAAAGAATTTTGACGTGACGGGTGTGGATTTTTCGCCGGGCGCCGTGACTCATTTGACAGAAACGTTATCGCAAAAAGGACTGCGCGCCAAGGTTCTGCTCAGGGACTTTTTTGAACTGGAGTCCATCCATGACAACGGTTATGACCTGGTGCTGGAGCAAACGTTTTTTTGCGCCATTGCGCCCGCGGCGCGCCCGCTTTATGTTGAAACGGTTCACCGGCTGCTGAAAACAAACGGTCTCCTGGTGGCTCTTTTTTACGAGACCAACGAGGACGGCGGGCCGCCGTACCATACCGAGTATGCCGATATCCCCCGCCTGTTCTCCCGGCACTTTGCCATCGAACATCTGGAAAAAACACCGCATTCCGTCGAGCGGCGCCGCGGCAGGGAATGGCTGGGAATTTTAAGGAAACCATAGGCAGAATTTTTCAATATGAGCACTCATAACAAAAAAAAATACTCCGGCATATTCCGCGACGGCGGCGCGGGCAAACTCGCCAAGCGCCGCTTCCGCAACCGGCGGCGGGCGTTGATGGAAAAAGAAAAAAAACTCATGGCCATCACGGGCGTGCCCTACGGGCCAGGCGAGGAAACGGGATGGACCTACGCCTACACGCCGACCTATCAGGAACCCGCCATCATGTATCTTACGGGGGTCAATCAGTCTGGAGTCATCTTGTTGCTGTATCCGCATTCCTCCGATTCGGACGAGGTGCTGTTTGTCAAGCCCAAGGACCCGGGCAAGGAGTTCTGGGACGGCGTCAGGTTTGGCGCCGGTGCGCCCGAGAGCCTGCGCGAAGCCCGCACTGTGACTGGTATCAAGGACATCCGGGATATCAATGAGTTCGAAAAAGTTCTCGAACAGCGTCTTTTTGAACAAAAAAACCGCCGGCTGGCCACGTTATGGATCGAAGGCATCCAAGACGGCAGGGTCAAAACGCTGCGCGGTGACCATAATTGGAATTTCAAAAAGAAACTGTCCGCCTTGCTGCGAAAATGGGGAATAGGGCAGGGGGCATTGTGCAATATCATGAAATCGCACTTTGAATTGCGTCTGCCGCTGGATGAATACGACAAGGCCAATACCCGCAAGGCGCATGTGAAAACCGCCGAGGCTTTCAAGGCCACGTTGCGCCGCTTTCATGAGTTCAGGACGGAGTATCAGGTGCAGGGATTTCTTGAGGGGCAGATGCTGATGCAATCGCCTTACGGGCTGGCTTTCCCTTCCATCATAGCCTCCGGCGCCAATGCGACCACACTGCATTACCTGAAAAACGACGACAACATCGGCAAAAATGAGCTGGTGCTTCTCGATTTTGGCGTTCGCTGGATGACCATGCACGCGGATATCAGCCGTACCGTGCCCGCATCCGGACGGTTTAATCCCCTGCAAAGGATGCTTTATGAAATTGTATTAAAGGCTCAGTTGGCGGTGGAGAGGAAAGCCCGCATGGGCGTGGCGATCCGGGAGTTGAACGAGGTGTGCTGGGGGTCGATCGACCGGGATTTGAAAAACGAGTTCCGCGCGGCGGGAGGAAAATATAAGTTGAAGTATAAGGACAGGCCGCATGGCGTCAGCCATTTGATGGGAGAGCAGGAACACGACGGCGACCCGTTCAGAAATTATGCGGAACAGCCGATGCGCGCCGGGTGGTTGATCAGCAACGAACCCGGGTTGTACGGATGTTTTCGCTTGAAACACAAAGGCCGGGTTTATGACGAGGAAATCGGTATACGCATCGAAGACGACTTGCTGATCACCGAGAAGGGTTGCATCAACATGGCACGGGGCAATCCCAAAACCGTTGCGGAAATCGAAAAACTGATGTCCCGCAGCCGTTCCGGCCGGTAAGGCCGCTGGGCCGCGCCGAACCGTGGGCGGCCGTTACAGTTCGCCAAGCGCCTGCAAAACCTCTTCCACGTGGCTTTTCACTTTGACCTTGGGAAAAATCTTACGCACCACGCCTTGCTTGTCGATAACAAAAGTGGATCGTACAATCCCCATGAAAGTTTTGCCGTAAAGTTTCTTTTCCTGCCAGACGCCGTATTTCTTGATCACTTTTTTATCCGGATCGCTGATCAGGGTAAACGGCAAGCCATACTTTTCGATAAATTTTATGTGTCTTTCGGGCGGGTCGGCGCTGACCCCAAGGATAACCGTACTTTTAAAGCGTTTGAAATGGTCTCGGAAATCGCAGGCTTCAGTTGTGCAGCCCGGCGTCATGTCTTTCGGGTAAAAATAGAGCACGACGTTTTTCTTTCCCTTGAATGCGCTCAACTTTATCTTTTGGCCGTTTTGATCCGCAGCCGAAAAATCCGGAGCTTTTTTTCCTTCTTGCGGCAAGGTTCCCATATGGCTTTATTGACCCAGAATTTTCATGATGGCATTGAGGTCTTTGATCAGTGCCTCAACGGAGGCAACGATCTTCGCCGGCGGCGTGCGGCTCACCGATTTGTTGTTGATGCTGCGGGCGGCATCCAGGGCATCGTCGATTTTTTTTAACACGCCGGGGTCCGGGGGTGGGGTGGATGGGTCGCTGCATTGCTCTTTAAAAATCACGACAACGCGTTGCAGTTTGGAGTCGGCCTGCATCCCTAAAAACGACTGCTCCTTTAATGCCGTGGACCTCTCAAAATAACCCCACAATCCTCCCCGGGTTTGGATGATTTCAAAATTTCCCTGTAAATGGCGGCCGGCCTCGCCGCAGCTCTTTGTCTGGGACAGGCCCAGGCCGGGAGCAAGCAGAATTCCGCAAAGAATTATCAGTCCCTTCAGAACAAAAAGTTTGCCTCCTTGTTGGATGCTCATCTGTGTGTCCTCCCTTCTGAAAATATAAAAACCATTTACGCCGAAATAGATTTACCGGGGGGAGCGTAAATGGATGCGGAGGAACCCCAAGATAGCTCCGCTGCTATGCTCCTCATAGTAAAAATCGTCGTCGGAAAATCTCCTGAATTTTCCAACTTTACAGGATTGGGCATGAAAGTCAAATCGGATTTCCCGGAGACCGGAGAGCGGATCCCGGCGTCTTTTGAGAAAAATCGGGAGGATTATAAAAAATAAAAAACTATTGAATCAGGTTTTTATACCGCTCAAAGTTTTTTAATTTTTCGAACTCCGGTTCAGACCGGATGATTTTTTTGTAATTAGGATTCAGTTCGATCAGTTTGTCCAGGTTGTTGAGCGCTGAGGTGAAATCACCTTTTTTCGCATAGGCGCGGGCCAGGAGAAGCCGGTGGGTGCCGATGTTTTTGTGGTTGGGATGAGTGACCAGGACTTTTTCGAGGAGGGCG
>Ga0114931_10006520_pt1 | contig 14347 bp, 9 predicted proteins | sample 2SBtaG_FD_89579 | JGI IMG/M metagenome (GOLD analysis project Ga0114931, IMG submission 89579) | Deep subsurface microbial communities from Kolumbo volcano to uncover new lineages of life (NeLLi) - 2SBTROV14_V59a metaG | ecosystem: Environmental > Aquatic > Marine > Volcanic | place: Kolumbo...
ACCGACTCCGCTCGCGCCCGGCAAGCGCACGTCGACCGTTGCCGTGGCACCGACCGGTGGCCGCAAGTCGGTGTTTGTCGCCGGCTACGTCGAGCGCTACGGCAAAGCGCGCGCCGCCCTGTTGCGCTGCAGCCGCGGCACGCCGCTGGGTCCACCGGCGCGAATCGCGGCCAAGCCGTGATGGTATCCTCCAGCCATGACCACTGACACCGACGCGCCGTTTCCCCTGCTCGGTGGCTGCGACTGTGGCCATGTTCGCTACCGCATGGACACGCGACCACTGTTCCAAGTAACCCCACCGGTCGTGGCGCTCCGCACCCGTCGCAGGTTCGAGCCCGCGTGGCTTCGTGTATACTCCGTTCGAGAGAATTGACCATGAACAAAAAGACGTTCGCCATCGGGGTCGGGGCTGCAGCGGCGGTGGTCGGTGCGATGGTGGTGTTCTCCGTAGTCCGGGGCAAAGGCACCACGCGCTCCATCTTCAGTAGCTGGTACATGAAGACCGACAGCGGTCCGGTAGTCGTCGTCTACCATGGGACGTTCACGAGCCCCATTTATAACAACAGCACTCGCTACAGCTCGAGTGGCACCAGCACGATGCGACTCTACAGCCACCGGGTCGAGGACGGTAAGTTCCTCGCCAGCTATCGCCTGCACAAAAACGAGCGCGTCGCCGGCATGGCCGGCGACAAACTGTGGCTGTGCAGCCAGAGCACGGGTCCGCGTTTGGTCAGCGCGGCCGACTTGCGCGTCGTGGCCGACCGTCGACGCGATCCACAGCGCTGTCGGCGCCGACTTCGAGGTCGTCGGCCCCGGCTGTTTCATCGATCCGTACACCGGAATGCTGGCGATCAGAAAAGCCGACGGCAAACGCTACTGGCTGAGCGCCGACTTTCACGTCGTGCCGCAAGACCGGCACAAGACGCTCGTCCCCAAGGGGCGCTACTGCCAGGTCGGCCGAAGCGACCTGATTGCACCGTCGATGCTCGAGTGCCTGCCGCCGGAGTCGGCGCCTGCAACCTCGCTGGCCAGGTCGAAGTCCTCAGCGCTGCGCAAGGATAGAAAACGGCCGCCGCTGATTAGCGGCATCTCCGCGAGCTATGGGACGAAGACCAAGGTGTTGTGGACCAAGACCATGGCCGAGCTGTTGGACGGTCCTGCCAAAAAAGTGATGATACTGGGCCACCAGCAGCTCGACCCGCACCGGGTCTTGCTCATGGTGCGCACCGAGCGTGTTCACCTGCACCTGATCTTCATCAACCCAACCGACGGCTCGATCCTCGAGCGCGAAGTGTTGTTCGCCGACTCGGCTCCGGGACACTAACCGAGGTGATCTGTGGTCTCGAGTCGTCCTACTCTCGGCGCGCGATTTGCGCCACCGTGGTGTGGGCGACAGGCGATGAGCGCGGGCTCGCCCTCGCGCAACACGACGTCGAAAGCCGCGCTGTCTTGCTCGACTGGCTGCACGACGACTCCGGCATTCACACCCTGCCCTTCGGCACGCACATCGTGGAGGTGCCCAGATGAATCTCGCTGGGCCCACAAGGGGCGTACGAATGACTACTGACGGGGGGTTCCACCCGTGGTACCGTTTGCTGGCTGGGATCTTAAAGGAGGCGCTTAGTTATGAAGAGGCTGGCCGCGGCAGGCTTTTTACTCGTTTGTTTGGGGGCTTGTGGTGGCAATGGCTCGCCGGGAACCGACGCCGGCCCGGCCGACGCGCCCGATGGAGCAACGCTGGAGATTGGCCCGGCCGATGCCACGATTCTGGTCATCGACGACGTCATCGTCGACCAACCGTACAAAGCAGTCCTGCGCATGCAGGACGGCACGTCACAGGATGTGACGGCTGACACTGTCTTCTCCATCGACAACATCACGCTGGGCAACTTCAGCAGCGAGGTGTTCCATCCCGGCGGCGGTGCCGGCGGCCTCGGCACCATCAACGCCGGGTACAACGGGATGTATGCCAACACCACGGTTACGGTGAAGGTGATCAACCACCGGGTGGCCGACGGTGCTCCGTCCGACGCGCCCGACTGGTTCGACGGCGCCACCGAAGACCCGGGCCTGGCCCCGTCGATCGTCTATCCCAGCGACAAGACCATCATGCCGCCGAACATCGGCGACTTCGAAGTCCACTGGACGGACAGCGCCGGCGCCAACGTATTCGAGGTGGCGCTGCAAAGCGACTACGTCGATTTGCGTGTGTACGCGGTGGGTACGCCCAACGCGGGCAGCTGGACCAACTTTCTGCCCGAGGAGTGGGCCATCGCCGGCAAGTCGAACGCCGGCGACACGCTCACCATTACGGTACGCGGACTCAACTCGACCTCGCCGACCACGGCGGGCACGTCGGTTCCTTTCACGGTCGACCTGACCGACGAAGACATCCGCGGCGGTATCTACTACTGGATGTCCGCGGGTGGCAGCCCTGAGGGGTTCTACCGTCATGACATGAGCCGTCCCGGCGAACCCGCCGAGGAGTTCTACACCAAGAGCAACTCGCCCAGGGCCGCTGCGTGGCCTGCCATGCGCTGTCGCGCGACGGCAGCAAGATGGCGCTGACCCTCGACGGTGGCAACGGCGAAGCCACAATCCTCGACGTGGCGACACGCATGCCCACGACGCCGCTGGACGGAACCCTGTACTGGAACTTCGCCGCGTTCGAACCAGGGGGCGAGCGCCTCGTCACTGCGACCCAGGGCACCTTGAATCTGCGCAGCGCCGCCGACGGCTCGGTGATCACGGTCATCAGCGACGTGCAGACCAGCCCGTGGGCAACCCACCCGGACGTTTCGCCCAACGGCGACGCCATCGCCTACGTGAGTGTCGCCACCCCCGCGGCGGACTGGCACTTTTCCGGTGGAAGCATCGTGACGCGATCCTTCGACCCCGGCACGGCGACCTTCGGCTCGCCGGTCACCCTGGTCAACGGTGCGGAGAATGCCTACTACCCGACGTTTTCGCCCGACGGCAAATGGATCATGTTCAACCGGTCGACCGAGGACGCCTACGACGACGCCAGCGCCGAGCTGTGGGTGGTGAAGGCCGATGGCAGCGAGCCCGCGTCAAAGATCGAGCTCCCCAACGTGAGCAGCGGCTTGACCAACTCGTGGCCGCGCTGGACGCCGTTTGCCCAGACCGTGGGCGAGGGCGCCAACGCCGAGCCGTTGTTCTGGTTCACGTTCTCGTCCAAGCGGGCGTTCGGCGTGCGCATGGCCGCCGGCACGCGACCGCAAATCTGGATGGCGCCGTTCTTCCCGGCGCGGGTGGGCACCGGCGAGCCGAGCGGGCCCGCGTTCCGCCTGCCATTCCAGAACCTGAACGGCAACAACCACATCGCCCAGTGGACCGAGGAAATCGTTCCGGTCAACTAACCACGTGCGACGGGCCGACAAAAGGCAACGCGCCAGCAAAACTTCGAACCGTTTTCGGCACTCGCGCGTCTAACCAACCATGCACACCCCGACCCGACATAGCAGTCTACCCTGCACGCTCAGCTGGCGGCTGATCGAGAGTCGGAGTCGTGTGCCCGTACACCGGCCCGGCAGCGTGTTTGCCCTGCTGGCCGCCATCGCGCTGACAGCGTTGTTCTGGGCCCTATTCGTCGTCTAAGCGGCGCTCAGTGCCCGTGCTGCCAGGCGGTCGCGTCACCGGTGAAAACAGCGCCAGGATCGACCGCGACTCGAGCAGGTAGCTGGGGCCGCTCACGACGGGCGCGGTAGCCAGGTCGCCGGTGATGTCGTCCGGCGGTGCCAGGCCCGTGTCGATGCCCCGGCGCCACGGCGACGTGCGTGGCGGGGCCGGGAGCTCGAACGACAGCGGCTCCCAGTACATGTTGAGGGCAAAGTACATGTAGATGTGCCCCGACAAGCTGGTGGCCGACAACGCCAGGCTGCGGCTGGCGCGCGACCAGTCCGGGTGGTTGACGTGCACGCCGTGGAAACGCACGCGCGCGCGCTCGAGCAACTCGATTAGCGGTACCCGATCGCCGGTGCGCACGGCGTCGCGCTGGAACCGCAGCTGAATCAGCTGGCGGACGAAGCGACGCAGGTCGGCGTGGCGTTCCACCAGCGTCCAGTCGAGCCACGACAGCTCGTTGTCCTGACAATAGGCGTTGTTGTTGCCGTTCTGGGTGCGTCGCGCTTCGTCACCCATGGTCAGCATCGGCGCGCCGAGCGACAGCAGCGTGATCGCGAGCATGTTGCGGATCTGACGCGAGCGCACCGCCTCGATCTCCGGATCGTCGGTGGGCCCCTCCTCGCCGTAGTTGCAGCTGAGGTTGTAGTCGAAGCCATCGCCGTTGGCGTGACCGTTGGCTTCGTTGTGCTTGTGGTTGTACGACACCAGGTCGTTGAGCGTGAAGCCGTCATGGGCAGTGATGAAGTTGACGCTCTGCTCGGCTTCCTGGCGCTCGTGTGCATACAGGTCCGGGCTGCCGATCAGCCGCTTGGCCACCTTGGGCACCATGCCCGCATCGCCGCGTACGAACGCGCGCACATCGTCGCGGAACTTGCCGTTCCATTCCTTCCAGTAGTTGCCGACGAACGAGCCCACCTGATACAGGCCGCCCGGATCCCACGCCTCGACGATCAGCTTGGCGCCGGCGAGAATCGGATCGGTGTCGATGTCCCACAAAAGCGGCGGGTTGGGCAACGGATGGCCGGTGATGTCGCGCGACAAAATCGACGCCAGATCGAAGCGAAACCCATCCACGTGCATGACCTGCACCCAGTAGTGCAGGCTGTCGCGAATCAGTCGGCGCACCACGGCGCGGTTGGCGTTGAGCACGTTGCCAGTGCCGCTGTAGTTGGCGTAGACGCGATTGTTGTCCTGCAGCAGGTAGTAGCCGCGATTGTCCAGACCGCGCCAGCACGTGATCGGTCCGCCGGTCCCCGCCTCCGAGGTGTGGTTGTAGACGACATCGAGGATTACCTCTATGCCCGCGCGGTGCACCGCTTTGACCATGTCGCGAAATTCGTCGAGCACCCCAAGTGGATGCGAGTCGCTGCTGTAGGCATGGTGCGGCGCAAAGAACGACATGGGCGAATAGCCCCAGTAGTTGATGCGATCACCGGGCGCCTCCTGCCAATCATACTGGAATACCGGCATGAGCTCTATCGCGGTGATGCCCAGGTCGACCAGGTAAGGAATCTTCTCGATCAAGCCGGCGTAGGTGCCGCGGCGTTCGGCGGCCACGCCGGAGCTGGGATGCCGGGTGAACCCACGCACGTGCATCTCGTAGATCACCGTCTGCGAAAATGGCCGGCGCAACGGCCGGTCGCCTTCCCAGTCGTAGGCGCGGTCGTCGGTGACGACGCTCTTGCACGCCGTGCGGTCGTTGCGCCCGGCTTTGCATGCGGCCTCCCGGTCGTAGGCCGTGGGCACGGCCACGCCCTTGCCGTACGAGTCCAGCAGCACCTTGTCGCTGTCGAAATAAAAACCGCTGTCGGGATCGTACGGACCGTGAGCGCGGTACGCATACAGCTGCCCCACCTGGATGCCGGGGACGAAACAGTGCCAGTAATCGTTGGTGCGGTGGTGCGACGGGTCGCAGCGGATTACGCGCGCCGGCTCGTCGGCATCGACGTGGTCATATAGCAAGAGATCGATCCACTCGGCGTGATGGGCCATGACGCAAAAGCTCACGCCGCCCGGGCGCAAGCTCGCGCCCAGCGGATGTGGATCACCGACTTGTACCGAGTCGTCCGACTTCGACATTGGCCATATTTCACCACACTCGCGTGCCGCGGACCATCGCAGCGACGCAGCAGCGACGGGATATGGCACACTGGACGTATGACTCGCTGGGGCTTGCTGACTGTCGTCGCTGCGATCTCGTGTGGTGGACCGAGCAACAGCGAACCGCCCGGCGACGCAGCGCCGCTGCCGTCTCCGGTGTGCGAAGCCGCCGGCGGCAGCGATACGGTCGCCGAACCCGCGCTGATCGCGACGCTGTTCGACCGCTGGCAGGAAGCCTGGCTAGGCTCGCCCGCGGTGGCCGACCTGGACCGCGACGGCACCGCCGAAATTCTCGTACCGCGGGGCGACCTGTTGCTGGGCTGGCACACCGACGGCAGCATTGTGTTCCGCGCGCGGGTCAACGCCGGCGACCGCATCTGGGCGTCACCCGTGGTCGCAGACCTGACATCGAGTCCGGGATTGGAGGTGGCCGTGGCGGCGCGGGACAAGATCTACGCCTGGACCGCAAGCGGCGATGCCCTGCCCGGCTTTCCGTTCACCTGGCGCGACGAGCTGCGCTCCCTGGCCGCGGGCGACATCGACGGCGACGGCGCACTGGAGCTGGTGGCGGTAACCACCAGCCGCCTCGAGTCCGGTGGCCAGCGCGACGTCGTCATCGCCGTCAACCACGACGGCTCGCAGGTGAGCGGGTTTCCGCCCAACACCACCGGCGCGGCCGGCTGCGACGACGCGTGCTACGTGACCGGCGGCTTCGATCAGAACATCGCGTTGGGCAACGTGGACGATGACCCGGAGCTGGAGCTGTTCGTCACCCAGGACAACGCCTACCTCAGCCTGCACGACGGCGACGGCCGCGCGTTCGACGCCGCGACCATCTTCCAGAACCGCACCAAGTTCTCGGGCATCCGGTTCTTGCTCGACTACGACCTGGCCCAGCAGGGCTGGGCGCAGGACGAGGAAACGGCCAACCAGGCCCACTTCACCAACTCGGCGCCCGCCATCGCCGACATCGACGGCGACGGCACCAACGAGCTGGTCGTGCTCAGCTCGGTGCAAAACGCCGCCCAGACCGACCGGCTGCGCGGTGTGGCGTTGTGGGTGCTGCGGCCCGACGGCACCCGGCCCGAAAACTGGATCGTGCCGTTTCACGTGCCGGATTATTTGGCCGGGCTGTGGGACTACGACGGCACCAACGTCGTCGGCGCCACCAACCAGGTCAGTGTCGTCGACCTGGACCCGAGCCACCCCGGGCCGGAGATGGTGTTCGCGGACTTCAACGGCCATATCCACGCGGTCGACGCCACCGCCCAGGAGCTGTGGAGTTACCAGTACACCAGCGACGACCGGGTGCTCACCGGCGGCGTGGTCGTCGCCGACCTGTCCGGCGACGGCATTCCCGAGATCGTGTTCAACAGCTACTCGCCCGACGAGGACAAGGGCAATTTGTTCGTCCTCGGCGCCACCGGTGGCCTGCTCTACAAGATACCGCTGCCCAAGCGCGGCGCCATGCCGGTGCCGACCATCGCCGACGCCGACGGTGACGGCACCCTCGACATCATCGTGAGCCTCAAAGACGGCGAAGACGGCACCCGACAGGTCCTCGTCTACCGCGTGCCCGGCTCATCCGACAACTGCCTGCTATGGCCCACCGGACGCGGCAACTTGTTGCGCAACGGCTACGTGCCGTGATGAACCGCAGCGCTCGGCTCAGTCGGCCGGCCACGACCTATGGCTGCCGGCAACGGTCCCGCGCTTGACCTCGCAGCTCGGCGACGCCTCGAGACTCGCGCGCAACTGGTCGTGGAGCTCCTGCAAGCGGTGTTCGGGCATCCTGGGCGAGCTGGCATCACACTACGACTGTGGGCTCGGCACCGCCGGGGCGCTCTGCGACGACAGCGGCGCGGTAGCCGTCGGGGACGGCGAGGTTGAACATGGCGAAGTGGGCGACGTCGTCCGGATGATTGCGGCTGGCCAGCAGGCGCGCAGGGACGCCGGGGCCACAGGTCACGTCGAAGCTGGACAAGCTCAGGTGCAGGCCGTCGCCGCGGGCTTTGATGTACGCCTCTTTGCGGGTCCACAGGTCGAAAAAGCCGCCGCGGCGCTGGTCGGCGGGCAGCGCCGACAGGGCGGCGATCTCGGCGGGGGAAAAGAACCGGTCGGCGAGCGCGAAGGGATCGTCGTCGGCCCATACTTGCTCCACGTCAACGCCGAGCTCGAGGTCGCGGCTGAACGCGAGCAACGCCAGCTGGCCCGAATGCGACACGTTGAAGCGGATCGCATGGTCCGGCAGGTACGGCTTGCCGCGCTCGGCTTTGGCAAAGCGAACGGCGGCGGGGTCGATGCCCAGATAGCCAGCAAGGGCTCGGCGCAAGGTGACCCGCGCGGCGACATACTGGATGTGCGCCTGCTCGATGGCGAACTTGGCGGCGCGGTCGCGTTCGTCAGAGCTCAGCAGCGGCGACAATCGCGCCAGCAAGCTCGCGCCATCTTCGCTGCCGGCTGCCGGCAACTCGATGAGCTGGTAGTGCACGTGCCCGGGATCGAGCTGGGCGGCGGTCATCGGACGAAACCGCGGCGGCCCAGCCAGTCGCACAACACCCGGCGGATGGCGTGCCGCGATGCCTCGGTGGCAAAGTCGTGGTCGACCTCGCTCATCAAATCCCAGTCGATCAAGCCGCTGGCACAGGCTTCGGGGAACACGTCGCGCACCTGGTCTTTGTAGTTGTACTGCTGGTCGGCGGCGCCGCCGGTGTGGATCCACAAGAGCCGCGTACCGTTGCCGATGATGCGCGCGAGCGCCTCGGTCATGTCCTCGCGCGACGGCCACTCGCCCAGGCGCTCGGGCATGTCGCTGGCCGTCGGCGTCTCGGGGGCTTCGTCGGCCTGGTTGCGCTGGCGCAGGCGCTGCAGCGCGCCTTTGATGCGCTGGTTGTTGCCGGAAAGCGCGTTCTTCCACGCCCCGGCGCGCAACAGCCGCGGCGCGAAGTGAGCCACCACCGCTTTGGTCGTCCTGTACACCGGCGGATCGATGACCACGGCGGCCGCGATGTCCGCGCCGCGGTAGGAGGTACGCAGAGCCAGGCGCGCCCCGGAGCAAATGCCCACGACCACGAAGCGCTCGGCGCCATGGTGCTGTTTGAGATACGCCATGGCATCGAGCATGTCAGCGTGGGCAGACTCGTGCAGGTCGGTCACGCCGTCGCGGGGCACGCTGTCGCCGAGGCCGGACTGATCGAAGCGCAGATTTGGCAGACCGCGCGCCGCCAGATCGCGGGCGAGGCGAACGTTGATCCGGTTGGGTCCCACCCGGTGAATCACGCCGGCGTTGACCAGCAACGCCCAGGTGTTGCTGTCGGCCTGCTCGGCCGGCGTGGTCATGATTCCGACCATGCCCCGTTCGGGGCCAAAGCTGATCGCGCGCTCGAGGTAGGCCGCCTCGCTCATGCCAGCCACTCCGTGATCGCGCGCAGCGCTTGTACCGGCATGCCCTCGGCGCCGAAGTCTCCGTCGCCGAGCCACGGCCGCGGCCCCTGATAGGCGATGGCGTCGGTGTGGCGACCGGCATCGTCGGCGTGGCAGACCACGCAGGTGTTCTTGTCCGCGGTCGCGGGCTCGAGGGGATCCCACAGCACCGCGCGCTTGATCTCGTTGCGCTCGGCGGCGGCCGCGAGCACGGCGGTGGCCGCGCCGCGCAGGCCCACCAGGGACACCTTGCGAATCCCCGCCAGATCGCGCAGCTCATCGATGGCCCAGCTCAGGTCCTCGGCGCGGGAGGCGTCGCTGTCGCCGTCGCCCGGCTCACCGGCCGAATCGCCGCTGCCGTACCAATCGAACCGCAGCACGTGCTGGCCGGCTTCGGCCAAGAGCTGGCCCAACAGACGCACCGACTGGTGCGCGTAGAAATACTCGGTGCCCAGGGGCGGACACAGCACGACGCCGTGACGCTTGGGCTCGGCGGGGACCTCGTATAGGCCGAACAAGCGCCGCCCCGAGTCGCCGAAGTAAAACACGTTGGCCACGGCTCAGTCGGCTCCCGCGTCCAGGCCATGGGCCAGCTGCTCGACGGTTTGAAAGAACATGGCGCGCGGGTCGAGCCGTTGGCCGCTGCGCTTTTCGATCTCGACCACGGCGCGCAGCGACAGCAGCGAATGGCCGCCGATCTCGTAGAAGTTGTCGCTGCTGCCCACCTGTTCGACCCCGAGCAGGTCGCGCCACACGTCGCTGATCAGCTGTTCGGCCGGTGTGGACGGCGCCACGAATTCGCGGCTGCGACGCGCGCTGGTGACCAGCGGGTCGGGCAGCGCCTTGCGGTCGACCTTGCCGTTGGGCGTGAGCGGAAACCGATCCATCTCGACCACCAGGCCGGGGATCATGTAGTCGGGCAAGCGCTGGCGCAGCAGCCGGCGCACCTCGCTGACCGTCAGGCTGGCACCCGCCGTGTAAATCACGTATGCGGCCAGGCGCGCGTCGTCACTGCCGGCCTGGCTCACGCCGACCACGGCCTGGTCGATTGCCTCGTGATCCACCAACGCGGTTTCGATCTCGCCGAGCTCGATGCGGAAGCCGCGCACTTTGACCTGGTTGTCGAGGCGGCCGAGACACTCCAGGGTGCCGTCGGTGTGCCAGCGCGCCAGATCGCCGGTGCGGTAGAGCGCACCGCCGCGGCCGGAAAACTCGTCATCGACGAACCGCTGTGCCGTGAGCTCGGGCAAGTTGTGATAGCCGCGCGCCACGCCCCTACCGCCGATGTACAGCTCGCCGGGTACGCCGGGCGTCGTCGGGTTGCCGTGGCGGTCGAGCACGTAGACTTCGGTGTTGGCGATCGGCGTGCCGATGCGAATGCTGCCGACGTCGGCGCCGATACGCGCACACGTGGACCACACGGTGGTTTCGGTGGGCCCGTACATGTTCCACAGCTCGCCGCAACAGCCGGCCAGGGTGCGCGCCAGATCCACGGGCAACGCCTCACCGCCGCACAGGGCTTTGAGCTTCGCGTCGCCCTGCCAGCCGGCATCGAGCAGCATGCGCCAGGTGGCCGGGGTGGCCTGCATGACCGTGGCGCCGGTGCGCTCGACGAGCTCGAGCAAGTCGTCGCCGTCGGCCGCTTCGTCGGCGCTGGCGACTACGACCTGGGCACCGACGGTCAGGGGCAGAAACAGCTCGAGCACCGAGATGTCGAACGACAGAGTCGTCACGGCGACCAATACGTCGTCGGCGCTCAGCCCCGGCCGCCGGGCCATGGCACAAAGCAGGTTGACCGCGTTTTTGTGCATGAGCTCAACGCCCTTGGGTCGGCCGGTCGAGCCCGAGGTGTAGATCATGTAGGCGAGGTCGGCTTCGTGTCCGACCGGCGCGGCGCGCTCGTCGGGATAATCGTCCAGGTCGTCGAAGGCGTCGTCGTCCAACACCACCTCGGCGCCCGAGTCGGCGCGCATGTAGTCGAGGCGCTCGTCGGGAAACTCCGGGTCCAGGGGCAGGTAGGCGGCGCCCGCCTTGAAGATGCCGAGCAGCGCGACGAGCAGGTTCGCCGTGCGCTCCATGTGAACCCCGACCAGATGACCGCGCTCCACGCCCAGGCCGCGCAGCTTGTGCGCCAGCTGGTTGGCGCGACGGTCGAGCTGGGCGTAGCTGAGTGAATCGTCGCCGGCGATCACCGCGACCTTGTCGGGCGTGCGATCGACCGTGTCCTCGATCATCCGATGCACCAGCGCTTCGCGCGGCACCGGCGCGGTGGTGGCGTTGCGGGCGTAGACCAGGTCTTCGCGTTCGACCGGCGCCAGCATGTCCAGCTGGCGCAGCGGCAGGCTGGGCGACTCGGTGGCCACGTCGAGCAGCTGGCGCAGGTGGCGCAGCATGCGCCGCGCGGTGGAGGCGCGGAACAAATCGGTGCTGTAGTCCACGCCCAGCAGCCAGCCTTCGCGGGCGCTCTTGATCCAGAAGAACACATCGCCCTGCGACGCGCCCATGGGCACGTTGAACTGCTCGAGGCGCAGGTCGCCGACCGTCTCCGGACGACCGGACGCGTCCTGGTACAAAAGCAGCGCCTGAAACACCGGATTGCGGCTGGTGTCCCGCGGCACGGCCAGCTGCTCGACCAGGTGCTCGAACGGCACCCGCTGGTGATCGAACGCGTCCAGCGCCGTGCCCCGGGCGGCGGTGACCAGGTCGGCGAAGCTGGCGTCGTGATCGATGCGCATGCGCATCGGCAACATGTTGACGAAGTAGCCGATGAGCGGTTCGATCTCCGGGCGCATGCTGTTTTCGATGGGGCAACCGATGATCACATCGTCGGCGCTGCCGTAGCGCGACAAAACCAAGCTCACCGCCGCCAGCGTGACCATGTACGGCGTGGCGCCGACGCGGCTGCCGAGCTGGCGCATGCGCTCCACCAGCTCGTCGCTCAGCGGCACGACCTCCGACGTGCCTTCGTAGGTCACCGCATCGGGCCGCGGAAAGTCGGTGGCCAGATCGAGCACGGGCAGCTCGCCGCCGAGCTGGCCGCGCCAGTAGTCCAGATCTCCGGCCAGGGCGTCGCCGGCCAACAGCTGCCGCTCCCACGCGGCGTAGTCGGTGTACTGGGTGGGCAGCGCCGGCAGCGGAGACGGCTGGCCTTTGCTGAACGCACCGTACAACGTCGACACCTCGTGCAGCATCAGGTCGAACGACCACGCGTCCCAGATGATGTGGTGCGGCATGACGAACACAGCGTGCTCGTCATCGGATAGCTTGTACAAAATGGTGCGGAACAGCTGGCCGCGGCCGTCGAGATCGATGGGCGTGTGCACTTCGATCGCTATGCGGCGCAGCAACTCGGCGTGCTGCTCGTCGGCGGCCACGTCGCGCAAGTCGACGAGGGGCACGTCGGCTTCGTGGGGCGGCGCGATGCGCAACACGGGCTGACCGTCGCGCACGCCGTAGCGCTGGCGCAGCACTTCGTGGCGGGCGATCATCTCGGTGAACGCTGCCCGCAGGGCGCGGACGTCGAGACGGCCGTGCAGCTTCCAGCCGCCGGGCAGGTTGTGCAGCGGGCAGCCGGGCTGGATTTGTTCGAGGAACCACGCGCGCTGCTGGGCGTACGACAGTGTGAGCGGCGCACTGCGGTCAATGCGCGGAATCGGCGGCAGCGCCCCGGCCGGGCTGTCGTCGGCCGCGGACAGAAACGCGACAATCTCGGGTTTACGCTCGCGGATCTGGGCGATCAGCTCGGGCGTCAGCGCCCCTTTGGGTGCGTCCGACAGCAAACGCCCGTCGTCGACGCGCAAGCGAATGCCGCGGTCGAGCAGGTCGGCGAGCAGGTCGGCGATCGAGGTCATATCTCCAGGGTCTCCGTTTCGGTCTGCGACGCGGCGGCGGCCGCCCGGGCCACGTAACGCTGCGCTTCTACCAGATTTGCCAGTCCCTGGATCGTCGGTGCGTTGAAAAATCCGCGCAAGCTGAGCTTCACGTCGTGTTCGCGCTCGGCGCGGGCGAGCATGCGCGCCGCCAGCAGCGAGTGGCCGCCCAGATCGAAGAAGTCCTCGGCAGCGCTCACCCGCGACGCGCCGAGCACGTCGGCCCACAGGGTGGCCAGCCGGGTTTCGGTGTCGGTCGCCGGCGCCACGTAGGTTGCGGCGCTGGTCGCGGCGTCGGTATCCGGCGCCGGGAGCGACTTGCGCGCCACCTTGTTGTTGGGCGTCATCGGCACATGATCGAGGCTCACGTAGTGCTGCGGCAACATGTATTCCGGCAGGCGATCGCGCAGGTGGGCGCGCAATGCGCCGGCGTCCACGGCACCATCGGTGGGCACCACGTAGGCCACCAGGCGAGCGTCGGCGGGCCCGGCGTGCCACACGTTGGCTACGGCGCGGCTGACCTGCGGCAGCTCGCTGAGCACCGCTTCGATTTCGCCGAGCTCGATGCGGAAGCCGCGCAGCTTCACCTGGTTGTCGATGCGACCGAGGATCTGCAGCTTGCCGTCGTCATGCGCCCGCACCAGATCGCCGGTGCGGTACATGCGCGCGCCGAGGTGGAACGGATCGGTGACGAACGCGCGCTCGGTAAGCTCGTCCCGGCCCAGATAGCCGCGGGCGACGCCGCGGCCGCCGATGTACAGCTCGCCGGCCACGCCCGGCGGCACCAGCTGGCGCCGGTCGTCGAGCACGTAGACCTGGGTGTTGGCAATGGGCCGGCCGACCAGCACTGGCGACGCCCCCGACGTGATGGGCTCACACGTCGACCAGATCGTCGTCTCGGTGGGACCGTACATGTTCCACACCTCGGCGGCGCGCTGGCACAGCTCGCCGGCCAGATCCGCCGGCAGTGCTTCGCCGCCGCACAGCACCATGCGCAGGCTGGTGCCGCCCCGCCAGCCCGCTTCGATCAGCAGGCGCCACGTGGCCGGGGTGGCCTGCATGGTAGTGGCGCCGACCCGGTTGATAGCCGCGAGCAGCTCACCACCGTCGGTGGCGGTGGCCACATCGGCGATGACGCAGCGGGCGCCGCGGATCAGTGGCAGGTACAGCTCGAGTCCCGCGATGTCGAACGACAGGGTGGTCACCGCCAGCAACGTGTCGTCGCCGGTGATGCCGGGGCGCTGCGCCATGCTGTGCAAGAAGTTGGTGACGCAACCGTGCGGCACCTGCACCCCTTTGGGCCGGCCGGT
>Ga0114931_10006521_pt1 | contig 14347 bp, 15 predicted proteins | sample 2SBtaG_FD_89579 | JGI IMG/M metagenome (GOLD analysis project Ga0114931, IMG submission 89579) | Deep subsurface microbial communities from Kolumbo volcano to uncover new lineages of life (NeLLi) - 2SBTROV14_V59a metaG | ecosystem: Environmental > Aquatic > Marine > Volcanic | place: Kolumbo...
CACCGACCTGGTCAACTTCCCGACCTTGCCAAAGGTCGCCAGGGCTCAAGCGAAATATGACTTATCTTCAAACTGACTGTACAAAACAGGTTGACACGTTCCGGTATCGCACGTTTGCCGAACTGATTGAATCCCATTGGGATGGTATCGCCTCCTATTGTGACTCTAAGAACAAGGTCAGTCTTGGATTGGTCGAAGGGGTGAATAACAAAATCCGAGTTCTACAACGACGTGCCTATGGCTATCGTGATGAAGAATTTCTCAAGCTGAAAATCATTGCGGCATTTCTTCCACCACTGCCCAGAAATGCCAATATCAACCCACACGTTTCCGCGTAGACCCAGTTTTGTATTGATGCTCAACTGATTGAACGTGCAGTTCTTGCTAACAAATAGTAAAGGGGATCGAAGTGCCAGAGATTTCCACCTTCAGGGTGCCCCCTATTTGAGAAAGTGAGTGGTGAGCCAGACGTTTGAGTTCAGTTCGAGGAGTAAGACTGGTCAAAGTGTCTCGAATAACTATAGACTTAAGCACGGGCCGCGGCTGCACCTCGGCTCGTGTAAGACACGTGTAAGGCAATAGGTAAGCAGGGTAAAATGACAAATATGATTCCGAAGGTGGCGGTCGTCGGCAGTGGGTACTGGGGCAAGAACTTGGTGCGTAACTTTCATAGCCTCGGCGCTTTGGCGGCAATCTGCGAGTCCGACACTGAGGCGCGCGAGGCTATGTGTCGGGACTATCCCGTACCGGTGGCCAGTGCAAGTTTCTCCGACATCCTCGCCAATGACGACCTCCAGGCGGTGGCGATCGCTACACCCGCTGGACTCCACGGGCAGATGGTCCAAGAGGCACTCCTGGCGGGCAAGGACGTGTACGTGGAAAAACCCCTGTGCCTGTCGGAACCCCAGGGTCGGGAGATTGTCGATACCGCGAACCGGCTTGGCCGGATTCTGATGGTCGGCCACCTGCTCTGGTATCACCCCGCAATTCTGAAACTCAAAGATCTTATTGCCAGCGGTGAGATTGGCAAAGTTCAGTATGTGTACTCCAACCGCCTGAACATGGGCAAACTGCGACGGGAGGAGAACGTGCTCTGGTCCTTCGCGCCCCACGACGTGTCGATTATTCTGGGCCTGCTCGGGGAGATGCCGGAAAGCGCCCAGGCCAACGGCGGCAACTATCTGCATTCGCGGATCGCCGACACCACTGTCTCGCTTCTGAACTTCGCCAGTGGCGTGCGGGCGCATATCTTCGTATCCTGGCTGCACCCCTACAAGGAGCAGAAATTAATCGTGGTCGGTGATCACAAGATGGCTGTATTCGACGACACTGCACCCTGGCCGGAAAAGCTGCACCTATATTCCCACAAGGTCGCCTGGGAGGGCAGCGTGCCGGTAGCGCGCAAGGCGGATGCCGAAGCAGTGGCGTTGGAAGAGGCTGAGCCGTTGCGGTCGGAGTGCGCACATTTTCTCGAATGCGTGGCCACGCGCGCGGGGCCTCGCACCAATGGCGAGGAGGGATTGCGGGTCCTGCGGGTCCTCAACGCTTGCCAGCGGGCTATGGAGAGCGGGCGCAGCGTCAATCTCGATGCGCAAGCCCGCGAGCATTTCCGCCACGAAACAGCACTGGTTGACGACGGCGCCTTGATCGGCAAAGGGACCAAAATCTGGCATTTCAGCCATGTTCTGGCTGGTTCTCACATCGGCGAGCGTTGCAATATCGGCCAGAACGTGGTCATCGGTCCTGACGTGAGGATCGGCAAGGGTTGCAAGATCCAGAACAACGTCTCGGTGTATAAGGGTGTAACTCTTGAAGATGATGTCTTCTGCGGGCCGAGCATGGTGTTCACCAATGTACTCAATCCTCGTTCGGCAGTGGAGCGTAAATCAGAGTACCTGCCGACCCTGGTGCGGCGCGGCTGTACAATTGGCGCGAATGCTACCATCGTGTGCGGCGTGACCCTCGGAGAATATGCATTTATCGGTGCGGGCGCCGTAGTGACCCGGGATGTACCGGCCCACGCGCTGATGGTTGGCAACCCGGCCCGCCAGACAGGTTGGATATCTCGACACGGTGAGCGTCTCGGTGAAAATTTACAGTGCCCCGTCAGCGGAGCACGCTATGAACAGACCGAAGACGGTCTCAGGGAGACAGGGAAGTGAGCATTCCATTTATCGATCTCAATGCCCAGCGCAAACGCCTGGGGGGCGGCATGGAAGAAGCCATTCTGAAGGTTGCCCGCCATGGGCACTACATTATGGGGCCTGAAGTAGCCGAACTTGAAACTGCACTGGCTACATTTTGTGGCGCCAGGCACTGTATTAGTTGCTCAAGCGGTACCGATGCCCTGGCACTGGCTCTCATGGCCTGGGGAATTCGTCCGGGTGATGCGGTATTTGTTCCGGCTTTCACGTTTGTTGCCACCGCCGAGGTTGTAGCTTGGCTCGGTGCGACGCCGGTGTTCGTGGACGTGCTCGAGGACAGTTACAATATGGATCCGGCCAGTCTCGAAGACGCCATCGGCAGCGCCTCGGAAATGGACCTGACTCCCCGTGCCATCATCCCGGTCGATCTGTTCGGGCAGCCAGCCGATTACCGGTCGATACTCCCCATCGCTGCGAATCACAACCTGAAGGTACTAGCCGATGCCGCCCAGAGTTTCGGCGCCAGTCTGGATGGGCGCTACGTCGGTACCTTTGGTGATGCTACATCGACCAGCTTCTTCCCGGCCAAGCCCCTGGGGTGTTATGGGGATGGCGGCGCTGTATTCACCGACGATGATGAGCTGGCTGCGCTGCTGCGTTCGCTGCGGGTTCACGGCAAAGGTAGCGACAAGTACGATAATGTGCGGATTGGTATGAATGGGCGTATGGACACTTTGCAGGCAGCGGTTCTCATCGAAAAATTGAAAATTTTTCCCGAGGAGATCGAAGCGCGCAAGCGGGTAGCCGAACGCTATTACCGCGGTCTCAACAACCACGTCCAGGTGCCGCGATTGATCGAGGGTGCCACCTCAGTGTGGGCTCAGTATACCGTCCGAACTGAGAACCGTTCCGCCGTCCAGTCGGCCTGCAAGTCCGCCGGGGTTCCCACCGCAGTCTATTATCCCATCCCGCTGTCTAGGCAGACGGGTTATCAATCGTTTCCCACGGCCCCCGGTGGTGTCCCCCGCTCAGAACGGTTGGCCGCAGACGTAATAAGTCTGCCTATGCATCCATACCTGGAAGAATCGGTGCAGGATCAAATCGTACAGGTAGTGGCATCCACCTGTGCTTGAGCCAATGAACCTGTATTGCCATGTACCATGACGGATAGATCCAGAAATTGCCCCCTCACTGCACCAGGCCATGCTGCTTCTGGGTATCGGTCCGGGAGACGAAGTCAATGTCCCAGTGTTAAGATGGGTCGCCAAGGCGAACGCGGTGGCCTATACGGGTGCGGCATCCGTGTTCGCTGATGTCGCTCCAGGCACCTATATCCAGGATTTCGGTCATGTGGAGCAGCATTGACCTCACGTACCCGGGCAGTAATTGCGTTGCATTTATTCGGCCAATGCGCTGACCTGGTTACCTTGAAAGGAGTGCTCCTGCCATAGGTGAAGATTGTCGAGAGCGGCGTGCTTATTACCAACAAAGGTCCATAACTGGGGGATCTGGCCAGAACGATCTTACGCCGATTACTTGGACAGTCAATTTAAGCTTCTAGTTGCGCTGAATGGTAGATTCTCTCGTAGTTGGCGGGACTGAAGAAATCCAGACACAAATGTCGGCGCTCCCGATTATAGAACAACTCAATGTATTCAAAGACACCCTGTCAAGTCTGATCTCGGATAGTGAAGGTGAGACAGTACACCACCAGCACTTTCAGGGTAACGAAGAAGCTTTCTGTAATGGCGTTATATCAAGAGTGTCCCTTGCGACATTGTCGACTCTTCTCAGGTGTCCACCAAATCCGGCTAAGTCTATGTCGTCCGGTACTGCAGCAGAATGTGCGCGAATATTAGTGCTACTGGAAGTCCCACTTTATATTCCGGAAGCCAGCGCTGAAACGAGCTGACACTCACGTAGTCAATTGGAATTTTGTTGTTGGGTCATAATTTTGGAGGTGGTGGATATACTGGAGAATTTTATAATCTGAACAATACAAAATTTTAGTTGTCCTTTGTTATCATAAGCTACTTACAATTGAGTGATCTTCGAGTCGGGTGTGAAATTGCTAATTCTAAATTTAGAAAATGGATAAAATAGAGACCGTAACCAAATTGCCAATTATCGCCTTTGATGACACAGTCTGGGATGATATTTGGATGAACCGACAGCACATATTGTCACGCCTGGGTAAAAGGGGATGGCCTATTATTTACTCAAATGGCGCACATTATGTTCGTGCTATCACACTCGACAAGATCAGAAACAAGACTGTCCGCCAGGATAATGTTACGTTAATTAAATGTGGGGCATTCTGGCCGCGTAACTATAAATCGTCATTACTAGATAGGTTAGCCATCAACTATCATTGCGGCTTGCTGAGAAGAATAATGGGTATTAAGGCGAATGATGAATTTATCGCATTTTGTTTCAATCCTGTCTTTTACCCTTATGTCGATGCACTGAAATCTACTTATACGATGTTTCACATGTATGACATTTTCAGTTATGCAGGAGAGCAAGCCAAATATTACACACCATTTCTTGAGCAAAAAGCTGATTTAATAACTGCCGCCACAGAAATTGTTTGGGATGAGCAGGTTCAAGATAAAAGTCTTACGCCGAACATAATATACAATGCAGTTAACTTTTCCTGGTACGAGGACATTCCAGAAATCAATAGCGAAATTATCAGAAAAATAAAATGTATTAATGGCCCTAAAATTGGATACCTCGGGTCAATAAGCCTGAAGCTTGACTTCATACTGTTAGCAACATTGGCAATAAATAATCCAGAATGGCAGTTCATCTTGGTTGGAAAAATTCAAGAACATGCCATGCAGGATAACACTGAAAATTGGCATGCCTACCATAAATTTATGTCGTGTGACAACGTGCACTGTATGGGATTTGTGCTACGTGAAGAGACAGCAGCTGTCATATCTGCTATGGACGTAAATATATCACCGTACATCTTGGATAGACGCGCATGGGCATTCTCTGCATATCCTTTAAAAATCAATGAATACCTAGCTTGTGGTAAACCCGTTGTCTCTACAGGCCTGTTTTTAGTGAATAAGTACCTTAAAGAACAGGTGGCCGTATGCGAGAGTGTTGAAGAGTGGCAAAAAGCCATTTCAAATGCAATTAAGGGAAATGGAGTTGGCACCACCGAGAGTAGAGTTCAAACTGCTCGTGATAACGACTGGAGCAATAGAGTAGACAAACTCGAAAAATTGATGATTGAAATGATTGCTAAAAAAAAGAAAATTGAAAGTTTATTATCTTAAGCATGGCCAGAACTTATATTGGCAATTACCGCAAAAATAGTGGACATTACTATGCCGGGTTAACGCGATGGCGGTGAAAATATTTTAAAATTAGAATCAACACTTCACGTTCTGCTCCATCGGGCCTGCCAGCTATAATCCAGAATATTAGAATAACAAAACAGTAGACAACTATGCCTATAATAATAAGAATTGGTAATGAGATGCTGGCTGTGCTAAACAAACTCAGAGTTGATAGTTTGGCAAAGTGCACTGTTAGCGACATAATTATAGATGCAACCAAGGGTCGCCAGATACATTTACTAATTAGATATAAATTACATTCAATTTCTTTTTTTACTGCTGTTAGTATCACTGGAGTCATTATAAAAGTACTTAATAAGCTGGCATATGCGACACCTATAGTGCCAAAATGTATTGCGCCTGCTATGGATAGAGGTAAAAGTAGTATTACGTTCTGCACCAAGAATCTTGTTACTTTTTTTGGTTTTCCACGTGCACGCAATATGGGGCCCCCTAACGAAGAAACCGACTGTAATACTCCAACAAAGCCCAATACAGAAAGGATTGGTCCAACAGCCGTCCATTTTGAACCTAATAGAACTAAGACTATTAAATCTGATACTGCTAAAATACCAAATGCGGATGGAATAGTTAACAACGAAATCATGGAAATTGCCTTGAAAAAAATACTCCGTATACGCGTAGTATCTTCTGAAATACTCGAAAAGCTTGGAAATAATGCGCGATTAATAGGTGCCATAATTTCGGTTGATGGTAGGTACGCAATTTGTCGAGCGATGCCAAAAATTCCAACCGCACTTGTGTTTTGAATTTTTCCAATAATCAATTCAATACTGTTATTGGACAAATATCTAAGTAAATTATTTGCCAATATCCAGCGGGTATAAGAAAAAAGTTCATAGAATTTTGCAAGTGACAATTTCGGTCGTAGTGGCTGAGATAAATGACTGTAAATTAATGTAGTAAGTTGCGATGCAGCCATTCCGATTACCAAAGCCCAATAATTTCTCAATATAAATGCCGCGGTAATTCCTGTCATTACACCTATAATTTTTGGTACAACGAAGTATAGAAAATCACCGCGAAATTCTAAATATTTGCGAAAATTAACAACGCCAATATTTTCGTAACCTTTAGCCAAGCTAAGTATTGTAAAGCTGTAGATAACATATTCAATTCTTGTGTCTTCGAAAAATATAGCGGCTGGTTTAGCCACCATGTATAAAATCACTGCAATTAATACTCCGGTTATAATATTTGCCGTCCAGGCGGTATCGTAGTGTGCTTTTTCAGCATCTTTTAAAAATATAAGAGCGTTGTCGAATCCAAACTGACCAAGGAGTGTAAAAAATGCATAGGCGCTGCCAGCAAGGGCAACGACACCGAAATCGGCGGGAGTTAATAGATGAGCCAGAATCGCTGTGCTAATGAATCCAATAATATTAACAATAAATCGCATCCCTACCATCCAACCCACACCCGCAATTGTTTTTGCGCGAAGTTCGCTCATTCGTATTTGATCCTTGGTTTGTGTACGTGAGTGAGTTCCAAAGAAGTCGATTCACATTTTGGGCAGGCATGTAGGGTATTACTCAATACCCATATTTGACCTGATTATGAGGTACAATATCCAACGTGCATGACCAGTACAATTCTGATCAGGTACTACTCAATATAAATACTGGTACCGTCGTAAGCTGCCCTGTCAAGTTACAACACAACTGTAGAACTTTGTTTCCTTGCAATGGGTTGTTGCTTTAATTCGTCTCATCTATAGTTCTGACAAGCATTGTATGCTACAGACTGCGATCGAAGTGGCTTCAATAACTGTTGGAGGCGACTGTATTTGGTAGGTTGCCCAGCTACGGCGCCAACAACACCGACTGCCATCTTCCACTCACCAACCACCTTATAGTCCTGTAATTTAGCACCAAAGCTATACAGTACTTCGTCAGGAAGCTTTCTGGCGCCCATCGGTTCAACTAGTAGCCAGGATGCAGCAAGGTCCGCACATGGTACTTTCGCCAATGCGTCAATAGCCATCAATTCGCTCCCTGGATAGCCACCCAAGAGCCACGGGAGTCCGATACTTTTTGCTCCCAACGTATAAAGAATACCCGGCGACTGGCCACTGAGGTCGATCAATGGGGTACGCGCCTTGAATCTTGCATTTTCAGCTGATTTGGTCGCACTTGTGATAAATCGTCCGTATTCTTCGGAAAGAATAAGTGTGGAACTATGCCCGCCAATTTCAATCCTATAATTATTTTGACGCAACGGGTGAGGTTGGCGATACGGTGATTCCATGGCATGTAAAATCAGAACGACCGTCACTGCCTGTGTCGAGAGAGCAAATGGTACCAGTACGCGCAACAAGGGAAACTTTTTCGTCGCAGGAGCAAACAACACGAAAACCGAAAGTATCCAAAAAATACCAGCGGAACTACCCACCCCCCAATAGTTGTTATTTGTGCCAAATGCATAAACATGTGGCAGAACGAGTAACAAAAAGGCCAGGGCCCATTTCGACGCCGGAATCCGTGTAAACACGCCAGAACGGTTAACATAACCTGCGAACAACACAGCCGAAATCGGTATGGATAACAGCAACAGTCCCGGGTGTCCACCTCCGAGCCAGGGCGTTCTGTCTACAATGCCGGTTACCGATAGTACAATCAACAAACAAGGTCCTGATGACAATACCGTTCCCAACTTGATCCGCCACCCTGAGGTAGAATTCAGAAGATAAGCTGTGAACAACACTGAGCTAGTGACTAAAAGCAGTATTACTCGAGCGCGACCACTGAACGAAAAACTGTCCAAGCGAAGTAATTTCGAGTGGGAATGGTCTCCGCCCAACAGCAACATCATTTCCAACCCGCCTTTCAATCGCGCAATGAACGCATTGATTGAACCGTCAATGAGTAGTGCGCTGACAACTAATAGACCCACGGCAGTGGCGACAGAAATCAAGACAGAACGAACATGAAATTTCTTCGCCGCTAACAAATAGGCGAGTACAAATAAAGTAAGTGCGCCAGCCGTACTGGGCTTCGCCATGAATGCCAACCACCCTCCAATTCCAATCAACATCCACCCGCTTCCACTCGTACGTGTTGGCTTCTTTTCGGCAAGGAGTAAGCCAGCAGCAACAATTAAAAGTGCCTGCAACGCCAAGCTGTTGTAGCTTGGCGTCAGTAACCAGGTGTCAAATTCAACCAGAGAAGCAGTGGCAAAGCCCGATGAGATGACCAATAACTGCCAGTTATTTAAAAGACGATCAGCGAAAAGTTTGTTGAGATACACATAGGACAGGTACCAGCCTAAAACGAAGGTGATGCACACGTTTGCCTGTCTTAAGGCAGCGATGTTTCCTTCAAGGAATTTATAAAACGGATGATAGATAAAACCAAACTGAGACACCGATGTGCTGTAGGCAAATGGATCGGAAATCCAGACCAGATAATATCCCTCATCAGTGAGATCAAGTCCGTATCGGCTATACCACAGCAGCCAACCAAGCAGCATCAGCGTACTGATGACAGCATAACCCAGGAGGACAGTGTCCGAAAGTAAGTGCTTGTTTAAGTCGCTATTATCAAGTTTCGGATCTAACATGCCGGAGTGTGTCAATTTATGAAAGCTGTGATTTATTTATGAGTGAGTAAAACAAATTGTGTAACTGGATTTCATGCCGGCCTCCAGTCACCGAACAAAATAACAAATTAATTGAGTGCCGCCTTCCAGTTCCGCAGCGGCCGGGTCCATTACTTCGCCACCCGGTTCAGACCCAGGTACAGCAGTTTGAATATCGATTCGTCATTGGGAAAGGCCCCGCGATTCTTCAGCACCTTGCGCATCGAGTAATTCAGCGACTCGATAGCATTGGTCGTATACAGCACCCAGCGTATTTCCGGGGGAAAATCAAAGAACACCGTCAGGCGCTCCCAGTCGGCCCGCCAGGCCCGGCTGATGGCTGGATATTTCTCGTCCCAGCGTGCGGAGAAGTCCTCCAGGGCCTGTTCGGCCTCACCCAGGGTCGGCGCCCAGTAGATGGCCAGAAGGTCCGCCGCAACGGTCTTGCGCTCTCGGAACGTGTCAACCTGGTCTCCATCGCCGGTTTTTATCTTACTATATAACCCACTGATCCGGAACGAAATACTTACTAACGTGTGGTATATGCCCGGAAAACAGGCGCCGTATTACTACATGTTGAAAACGCGATGACCACGTTTTGGTGTGCAAATGACGACCGGGCCGTGGCCGTCACTGTTAAAAGGATATCATGTAATAATGTTGGAGGCGTTCACCATTGGTCGAGTCGGCGTGCTCGGTGGTCCTAATCCGGCATTTCCGCGTATCTACCGAGAAGTTCGATGTGCTTCGGGTTCAGTGCACCAAGCAGTTCCATGGATGTATCTCTAAACCGTTATCGGTTCTGGAATAGCTATTCTACTGGCAAGCAACGCGGGAAATTGTGTAAATCCATCCGGCGCCGGTTTGCTTGACAGTAACCGTTCCTTAACCTGATATTGAGTTGAGTACTCGGCATCAGGTATCGTATTGCTCGGGCATCGCCATTGTAGCTATAGGGGGGTAGAAATATGAAAGGAATCATTCTCGCCGGAGGGCGGGGCACAAGGCTCGACCCTCTGACAGAAATCACCAATAAGCATCTCCTTCCTGTTGGGAAGGAACCAATGATTTGGCATCCGGTTAAGCAATTCGTCAACGCGCGAATTACGGAAATCATGGTAATAACATCCACCCACCATATGGGAGACGTAGTGAATTCGCTGGGCTCAGGACAGAGGTTTGGCTGTGAATTTACCTATCGAGTACAGGAAGAGGCCGGGGGTATTGCCCATGCTTTGATGTTGGCGCGTCAATTCTCTCATGGTGAGAATATCGTCGTATTGCTGGGCGACAATATATTTGAATATTCGATTGCCCCTTATGTAGATGACTATCGTGTGCAGGAAAAAGGCGCGCGTGTTTTGTTGAAAGAAGTGGGTGATCCGGAACGCTATGGCATTGCTGCACTCGATGAAAAGTTGATTATTGATATTGAGGAGAAACCTGACAGTCCAAAAAGCAATCATGCGGTTGTCGGTTGCTACATGTATGACCATAATGTATTTGATATTATCGAAGGCATAGAGCCATCTGCACGCGGAGAACTGGAAATCACTTCAGTGAACAACAGTTATATTGCGCAGGGCGAACTTCAATACAGTTTTGTCCAAGGCGGTTGGACAGACGCAGGTACATTTGATTCACTATATGAAGCGAATACGATGTTGCTGGGAAACGAAAATAAAATTCTGACATGAACGCATGGTTAATTACCGGGGGTGCGGGATTTATTGGCAGTAACTTTGTCAGACTTGCGTCATCAAGAGTGGATGCAAAATTAATTGTCTTGGATGCACTAACCTATGCAGGTAATTTATCCAATATCAATGATTTGATTGAATCAAAGCAGATCACATTCATTAAGGGTAATATTTTAGATTCCACGCTTCTGAATCAGCTGTTTTCGGAACATAAAATTAGCCATGTTGTACATTTTGCGGCAGAGAGTCATGTCGATCGATCAATAACCGGGCCGGCTGCCTTTATTGAAACGAATGTTACTGGCACCTATACTTTATTAAAGGCAGCCCAGGACGCTTGGCAAAACCAGTATGATCACAAACGGTTTTTGCATGTTTCAACAGATGAAGTCTACGGAGATCTGGGCCCCGATGATCCGCCATTCAATGAACGTATGGCCTATCAACCCAGCAGCCCCTATTCGGCATCAAAGGCGGCTTCGGATCATTTGGCAATGGCGTGGCACCGTACGTATGGATTGCCTGTAATAATCAGTAATTGTTCCAATAACTATGGCCCGTGGCAATTTCCTGAAAAGTTGATTCCCTTGATTATCTTGAATGCACTGGAAGGACGGGAGCTGCCTGTATATGGAGATGGGATGCAAATCCGGGACTGGTTACACGTGGAGGACCATTGCGATGCGCTATTCACCATATTGGAGCGAGGGCAGGACGGAGAGATATACTGTATCGGGGGGAATAACGAACGAACAAACCTGGACATTGTAATGCGTATTTGTAATGCGGTTGATCAAGCTCTATACAGAACTGCGGGCGCGTCCAGAAAATTAATTTCTCATGTCACTGACAGGCTTGGCCACGATCGGCGTTATGCTATTGATGCCGGTAAACTAAGACAGGAACTTCATTGGTCACCCTCCTATACGGTCGAAAATGCTTTGCCGGAGGTTGTGAACTGGTATTTACAGCACCGGGATTGGGCGGATGACGTACGTAGCGGCGAGTATCAGGCTTATTACGAACGCCACTATAATCAGCGATAAGAAACGGTACAGGATGGCGCTCCAAATTCTACATGAGCACGAGGTTAACCGGGATATCGGTGATCTCGATCGGGCGTGGATGGGCAAATCCACCTTTGCCTTCGTTCCCGACAAGGGGGGAGTGCCCGACGCTTGGATTGCGGGGATCCTGGATTGCCTGCCGGATCTCTATCGCGAGGGACACTTTGCCCTCTTGACCTCGGGTAGCACCGGGCGGCCGAAACTGGTGTTCGGCAGACGGGAGCGAACCGATAGCCTAGCTCATGCACTGCACGAGGCGCAGGACAGTGAGCCTGTCTCTGAATCAATCGTGACCTTGCCGCTGACTTACTGCTATGCCTTTGTGAATCAATGGCTCTGGGCACGAGTCCACGATCGGCGACTCGTCTTGACCCGGGGGCTATCGCACCCCGGGGAGTTGAAGGGCAGCCTGTTAGCAGCGGATGACGCGATGCTGTGTCTAGTTGGCGCGCAGGTTCCGATGCTCGAGCAGTATCTAGGCGGGACGCCCTTTCCCGGTGTGATACGCGTACACTTTGCGGGCGGACGGTTCCCCGAGCAGAAACTCGCTGAAGTGCAGGCACTCTTCCCTAATGGTACCATCTTCAACAACTACGGTTGCGCCGAAGCGATGCCGAGATTGACGCTCCGCAGGGCGGATGCAGCTCAGTCCGCGGGCCACATAGGCTGGCCACTGCCCGGGATCACACTAAAGACGGCAACCTCCGGCGAGTTGCTGTTTCGTAGTCCCTATGGTGCGGTGGCCCAGGCCGATGAAACAGGCTTCAGCATCATCGACAAAGAAATGTGGGTGCCCACAGGCGATTTGGGTGAGCAGGCCGAAGACGGGCATGTAGAGTTACATGGGCGTGAGGGCGATGTCTTCAAGCGTTACGGCGAGAAGATATCACTTCCACTTCTCCTGCACTCCGTTGCGATCCAGTGGCCGGGTCAGGTGGGCGTTTACCGGGAGGTCGATGGTGCGGGAGAGGAGGGCTATGTGCTCATCCTGGCTCCCCATCCGAGTAAGGCGCAGGTGATGTCGATCCTGAAGGCGCTCAGGGCCGACCATCCCCGGCCTCATTGGCCCTTGCGGGTGGAGAGCTTGGAAACGCTACCTTTGCTGCCGAATGGAAAGGTCGATTTAGGGAAGCTCGCGTTGCAGAGCGATACGCAGGAACGCTGGAGGCAGAGAATCTGATGAGTAACCTCGAGAAGCTGAAGGAGCTTCTGATTGACGTCTTTTTGATCGACGAATCAGAGTTTCGGCTCGATCTCACTCAGGAAGAGATCGAAACCTGGGACTCCCTTGGCACCGTCTCCATGGCGGTGGGGGTCGAGGAGACGTTCGGATACCATTTCAGTCAGGAAGAAGCGCTCTCGATCAGGAGTTTTCAGGACATTATCAATATCCTGGCGGCGAAGGGAATCAATTTCGATGACTAGGCCAGTGGTGCTTAGTTTCGATCAACTTTCGCAGAAATCCACTACGGACACCGTTGTATGGACCGTATCATCAATCCGGAAAAGGGTCGAGGAAAGGCTTCCCTACCCCGTGGTAGCTCCGAACGAGATTCCGCCGGGCACACGGTCCTTAATTGCCATTGGAGGCGGGACTCTCCTCGATTTGGCAAAGGCTTGGCGCGCAGACAATGATCCTGAACTCGAGCTGATCGCCGTCCCTTCTCTATGGGGTAGCGGTGCGGAGACATCTCCTGTCGTCGTGCTCAACGTTAGTGGGGAGAAGTCAATCCGAATGAACGAAAGGTTCCTGCCTGACAAAATTGTCTTCTGGACGGAGCTCTGCGAGTCTATACCCGAAGCGACTGCACGGATGGCCTGCGGAGATTGCTGGTCCCACGCCCTCGAAGGTTTCCTCTCGCCACTCGCCGATGACTCGCTCAGGATAGAAGTGGCGGGGCTGCTGGGCAGGATGCTCGCCGTCCCGGTCGGTAATGACCCGCGTTGGTTCGCTCTAAGTGGAGAAGCGTGTGCGGCTCAGGCCCAGTCGAGTGTGGGCCTGGTGCATGGGATCGCGCACACGCTGGAATGGCCTTTGCGGACTTGCCAACCCGAAGCCGGTTGGGGGCATGCGAAGCTGTGTTCGACTTTTCTGTGGCCTGTGATGGAGTATAACCGACAGGCATCGGATAAGTGGCGGCTTTACATGCAGCAGTATGACATTGACGAACAAGCTGTGTTGGCAGTCATCCGCCATTGTTACGACAAGAATGCCTACGCTGCCGCACTCGAATCCCTCAAGCAAAATTGGCGGGCTATCCTGCGGGATCAATGCACGCGAACGAACAGTAGCCTCGTTCGTTCTGCCAGTCTCGAGTACTTTGAGACGTGGGGCTTCGAATGACGCGATTACTCGAGTCGGCCCCTTATGGCCCGCGTGACGATGAGCGATTCCTTGAGGAGATGAATGCACTGTGTGCCCATCATCTCCGTGGGTGTCCCAACTACAAGCGGGTGTGGCCGGATTTTACTGGTGCTGCCAG
>Ga0114931_10006522_pt1 | contig 14346 bp, 8 predicted proteins | sample 2SBtaG_FD_89579 | JGI IMG/M metagenome (GOLD analysis project Ga0114931, IMG submission 89579) | Deep subsurface microbial communities from Kolumbo volcano to uncover new lineages of life (NeLLi) - 2SBTROV14_V59a metaG | ecosystem: Environmental > Aquatic > Marine > Volcanic | place: Kolumbo...
AAGGTTATTGATGAAATTATTAATGTCACGGATCGCGATTCATTCGAACTCGCTCGCAAGCTTGGCAAAGCCGAAGGGATTTTTTGCGGCGGTTCGACTGGTACGAATTTCTTTGCCGCGATTCAGGTAGCAAAGAAATTGGACGAGAATGGCGTAGTCGTTTTCATCGTTTGCGACACCGGGGAACACTATTTGACGAAGTTTCATTCGGATGAATGGATGAAAGAAAAACTGCTTCTTGAGCCTCAAAGGATTACAGCAGGATTAATCGCGGAAACAAAAAGTGCTGCGGCACCAAGCGAGTTGATCTTTGTTGCGCCCGATGAAATTGTAAAAGACGCCCTTGCGAAAATGAACGAAATGGGCGTAACGCAAATTCCTGTCATTGACGAGCGAAAATCGATTGGATCATTCACCGAGAGTTCTGTTCTTGCAAAGCTTCTAGAAAATCGAGAGTTGCTTGAAGCAAGTGTTGCCGATGTTATGGGCGAAAGTTTTCCAGTGCTTGACGTAGATGCAAGCTTTGATGACATCAAAGGACATCTTAGAAATGCTCCAGCGGTTCTAATCGAAGAATTCAAGCGAATTACAAGCATTGTAACGCGAACGGATCTATTGGATTTACCAAAATAATTACCTCCAAACTTCGCAAATTTGATAGAATCTCGTTGTCATAGCTAATGGTAACGAGATTTTATTTTTGAGTATGGCTGAACCAAAACTAATAATAGATTCGGATAAAGAATTCCTGCTTGAAGAGACCCTTATCACCATCGGGCGCGCTCCTGACAATTTGATACCCTTTTCAGATGACTCAAATGTTTCTCGATATCATGCTGAGATCGAACAACGCGAAGATGGTCTTTGGTTGATAGATTTAGGAAGCTCTAACGGCACAACTCTTAACGACGAAAAGGTTGAAACCGAAAAACCCTTAAATGACGGTGATGTCGTCGTTTTTGGAGGAACGAGCAAAATTGAGGTTGTTCTCAGCGACCGCGAAGAAGAAACTGATGATGATCAAGATCAGGCTGCTCATTCACCGACAAAGACCGACTCCGCGCCTGAAAAACCTCCCAAACAGGAACCCAAAAAATCCAAAATGCGTTTGATGATCATAATTGCCGTGATTGCGATTGTGTTGGCACTTATTTTTGTAATCGCGGCAGCTATTTATTATTTCACACGCGACGTGGCTTCATGCAGTGCTCAGGTGAGAATCACTAGCCCTGCGGACAGTCAGTTAATCAAAACTACCACTGAAGTTGAAATTGAACTTACGGATGATGAAGGGTGTGTAGCGAAGGCTCGTTATTTCGTGGGAGAGCGCGAATTTGCCATCTCTGAAGAACCTCCATTTTCGGTTTCAATTAAACCGGATGAGTTTTCTGAGTTCTCTGATGGTGTAGATCGAAATCTGTCGGTGGTTTTATTTGATGAAGACGGAAAAGAAATTAGCCGATCTAACGAAGTTGCAATTTTTGTTGAATCTATCGAGACAGAAACGCCAACACCAACTACAAAAACCAATGAGGGAAAACCTTCTCAAACGAGTGAACCGCCACCAACTATCGGTCAAAACACTCGCGTCTCGGCGAGCGATTCTATAAAAATGGTCGCCGGCACACTTAAACAATTCTCCGGTAACTCAAAATATAAATTCAACCCATCATTTTATCGAGAAGTCCAAAAAATGACGAAGGAATATGTTTACGAAGGTTATTTTAAACGTGCTGAGCAATATAAGGATGTAATAAATATACAGTTTATTCAGGAACAAAACCTTGATCCTTCGCTCGGTTTTATACTTGCTATGAGTCGTACAAAATTTATACCGCCGAATCAGGTTGAAGGGGCAGGATTATGGCGTATGGCTAATAAACTCGTGGTGGAAAACTCCTACAACGGACTTTGCGGCGGCACGAACCTCGCGTCTAAAAAGCAAAAATGCGCCTCGATAGCGTCTTCCAGATACCTAAAAGACCTAGTAATTGGGGTTTTTGACGGTGATATTATTTATAGTATTGCGGCTTTTGGGATGTCACCGCAGGAAGCGACTACATGGAAATTAAGCCTTCCTCAAAACCGTACAGATTTTTGGAGATTGATAAGGAACCCAAAACAACGCGAAGAAGTAGTCCGGTTTTTCGCCGCGGCAATGGTTGCGGAAAATCCGAAAAAATTTGGTCTAAAAAAAGATAAACCTTTATCGGAGCTTTATTCAGAATATATGAGATAATAGATGTTTTGCTTAGCTGGACACTAAAATGAAGGAAGTAGTTCTAAAATATACCTCAAGCGACGGACCGGATGAAATCGTTGTCGGTGAGGAACGCATTTACCTGGGCAGGGGAAGCGATGCTCAGTATCGTTTTGACGATAATGGCGTGTCCCGACTACACGCGAGCATTTATCGAGAAGATGATTACATATGGATCATTGACGAAAATTCGACATATGGCACGTTTGTAAATGGCGAAAAAGTTGAGATGAGCGGCTCACCTCTTCACGATGGGGACGAAATAAAAATTGGTCATGACACGATTCTTCAAGTTACTTTTATTGAAGATGCCACGGACGAGGAAGATGTCTCAAACCCTGAGTCAACCGCCTCTCAAACTGTTTCCACCGTCTCGGAGTCAGAAACAAAATCCTCACTTTTAATCCCCTTGGCAATAACCGGCGTCGCTTTTCTAGTGATTACTGCATCGATAGTTTTTATCGGGGTAATTTTTTTGGGAAACGGAAATACAACTGTAGCTAGCGATCGACGCGAATATCGTGACGACTACGACGATGAGGAACCAGAAGATAGCGAAGACTCAAATGAAAACAACAATGAACATACAACCGCAACACCCGCTCAAACACCGACACGTCAAACAGCGGACACACCAACGTCGGAATCACCCAATGGAAAGAATATTACGGAACCGCCGATTGTAAAAAACACGCCTAGCGGTATAAAAGCACCGACGGGAAAAACTTATCTTCAAATGTCCGATTCAGAGCGAAGTCAATATATCGCGGTAAAAGCAATGAGAATCGCCCGTTTAATCGGAAATCAAAGTTCGGATTCGATCCCGCCTCTTGCGGTTGCAAGAATCAAGGGTTTTACAATTGGTTATGCAAAGAGAATTAGAGTTGCAAGAAGGCGCGGCTGCCGATTTGGTGACAACCTACAGGCAACCTATGAAAGGGCACGTCAAAATGCACCTTTTATCGTACGGGCATTTAACCAACAAGGGATCGCGCCGCAAATTGGTCTGTATCTGGCAATGATTGAATCCGAACATTGCGTTTGTCTGCAAAGCCCGACTGGTCCTTTAGGTATGTTTCAATTCACAAGGGCAACGGGAAGAACATATGGTTTGGACGTTAGAAGAGGAGCATCACCAAAAAATCCGGATGAAAGATGCAAGCCCGAACCTGCAGCATCCGCAGCTGCAAAATATATGAAATTTCTAACCGGGCGTTACGGCACAGGACCATCAAGTGTCCCTCTTGCGATTGGAAGTTATAATAGCGGCGAAGGCGGACTAAGCAAGAATTTGAAGGTAGCGCTAAAGTCGAATAAGGGATTGCCGAGGGACTTTTGGAGCATGATCGCAAATGGCGAGAAACTCTCAAAACAGTTCCAATCAGAAAACTTTAAATATGTTCCAAAGTTTTTTGCTGCAGCGATCGTGGGAGAAAATCCGCGAGACTTTGGATTGAGCCTCCAACCGCTTTCAACATATTCTAAGTAAACGATTGTCCGGGATGTCTTTTTTCTCGGTTTTTAGACGCTTAATAAATTATGGACATTATTCTCAAATTCACTAATGAAGATGGCAAAGCCGAAGAGGTGGAAGTAAGTCAAGAACGCTTCCTAATCGGTCGTCATAGTGAAAATGATTTGAGCATTGTCAATTCAAAATTATCTCGAACACATTTGAAGATTGAACGTTTTGCCGATGTTTTTGTTGTCTCTGATTGTGAGTCTAGCAATGGTACCAAACTAAATGGCGAAGAACTCAGCGAACCGCAAACCTTGGCAAATGGCGATATTTTGGACCTTGGTGGGGGAGTAGAAATCGAAATCGAGTTTCCGGGTGAAACTAAAAATGATGCGGAGACTTCAGGCAAAGCAAATAGTGACGAAGAATCAGAAGAGGAAGATTCCGAATATGTTAGCGCAAACGCAGCTAATGCGAGTTCGGGAGCCGTTTCTCTAGACACCTCCGCGGGTTCATCAAGCAGTTTTGGTTTACGCGGATTACTTTTTCTCACGCCTTTGCTTGCCATATTTCTGGTACTATCCGTCGTAGGTGCCTTTCTCCTTTTTGGCGGAAAATCCGTCGCCGAAACAACACAAAACGAAGACGATCCTGATTTTATTTATTCCGATGATCGCAAAGATGAGGAAATCCCTAACAAAAACATGGATACTGGAAATTTGACGCCCAAGAAAACGCCAGTTCAAAATCCGGTTGATCCAAATCCTGTAAATACGGAAAAACCGGAAGCTCCGCCATCAAATAACGAAAGTCCTGCAAAACCATCAAACAACAACACTCGGGACAAAACAGCGAAAAGCAGCGCATTGAGTTTCTTGCGGCGAATCGGTCGCAACGACCCAAACCCAGTATTGACTCGCGCCCAGTTAGGTGTAATTCAATCAAAAACAAACCAATTTCGGAATTCTACGGCGTTAGCTAGTAATATTAAAAATGCTAAGCGAAATGCATCGAAGATTGAGGCACTGGCGCGATCCAATAACCTAAAACCACAGTTTCTTGCAAACGCCGCTCTAACAAAATTATCGAAAAATCGCGGCGACGTTGCAGCGACGGCTCAAAGCATGATTGCAGTTCTAAACAATCTTACGATTTCTTTAGGTAATGAATTCGCAAACGACCAACTTCTGGTTATTGCCGCATATGATCAGGGAATTGCTGGGGACAACTTAGTTATGCGAAACACCATTGGCAAGCTTTTGAAGCAAAGTCCGAACACCAGCTCTAGACAAATACGAACCATTTGGTTTTTGCATGACAAAAGGAAGTTGACAAAGGCGCAGTTTGAATTTGTTCTACGTTTTTTGGCGATTGGAACAATTACCCAAAACCCAAAGGCTTTTAAGGTCAACTCAGAGGCTTTGATTTTTTAGAATACGGCATCAAATAAATCGGTGTCATTCGGCAAGAATATATGAGATTTGACCCATTTATCTATTTAGAAAACCCTGTAGCTTTAATGGGCACAGAAATTTATAAGACTTTTCGCTATTTACTAAATCGAGCGAACGATTTAATATAGTCTGCACAAACTTATGAGCAAATATCGTAAGATTGTTTGGAATGAAGGTATGCTTTTGACGCCTCATCATTTCCAACAATGGGACAATTACTACGAAGAACTGCTAAATTCGCGAACCAGATCGGTTTTGCCGTTTGAATACGGCGTGTTGGATTTACAGATCAACAATGAAGCGATCGGTAATGGCGACTTCCAAATCTCTAATTGCCGTGTTGTGTTGCCGGACGGCTTGATGATTAATGTTCCCGATGCGGAAGGAGTTCCAGACCTTCGTCCGATTGGTGATCATTTTCATCCGGAAGAAGAGAAACTCGGCGTTCATCTCGCAATTCCGGCTAAGAAGATCGGTGAAGCAAATTATCAGGCAAATGGTGCAAAGGCGAATAAGAATCTACGGTTTCTACAGGAAGGCGAGCTTGTAAAAGATGAAACGAGCGGCACTAATGAACAGCCGGTAGCCTTTGCCAAAAGTAATTTAAGAATTATTTTTGACGATGAACTTCGTGATGGATTTACGTCGATTAAAATCGCTGAACTCAAACGAACTCCAACCGGACAGCTTAAAATTTCAGATGATTACATTCCGCCGGTGTTGAAGGTATCAGCATCAACATGGCTGGAGAACATGCTGCGTCAACTGGTGGAAATATTAATTACTAAGAGCAGTTCCCTAGGTGAACAAAGAAGGCAAAAAAATGCATCGTTGGCGGATTTTACAACTGATGAAGTGGCAGTATTTTGGCTATTGCATACAATAAATGCCTCGATCCCGGCTATGTCGCATTATTTCCGCTCGCCACTTCTCCATCCTGAAAAATTATATTTGGAGATGGCAAAAATCGTCGGACAATTGCTTACCTTTTCGTTAGAAGACCATCCCAAAGACATTGTAAAATATGATCACGATGATCTTTATTTTACGTTTAGCAATCTTTCAGCTCAGCTAAGAGATTTATTGGAAACTGTTATTCCAAGTCGTTGCGTACCGATTCCGCTTGAAAAAACGCGCGACACTTTATATGTCGGAAGAATTGAGGATGAACGACTTTTCAAAAATGCCGGATTTTATTTGGCAGTTAAAGCAAAGATGCCGGAATCTAAGCTGATTGAAGGCGTCCCGAGAGTTATAAAAATCGGATCGCGCGATGTAATCGATACTATTATTGGGTCTGCACTTCCGGGTGTGGTTTTAACACATGCCAGTCCGCCGCCGGCTCCAATTCCGGCGCGCGTTGGTTTCCGATATTTTATGCTTGATACAATTGGACCTTATTGGGATGGAATTAAGGGTTCGAAGGTGATTTCGGTTTACGTGCCGGATGAGATTCCTAACGAAAAACTTGAAATGTATGCGGTCAAGGCAAAATAATATTATTATTGCGTCAATATTATAGATATTAAGAACGGTTTTAATATTATAGATATTAAGAACGGTTTTTTAGCTACCCCAAAAGTATGAGCGAGAAAAGCGACAGAAAGGTCAATTATGATTTGGTAAGGTTTGCCGGACCAATTTTTGACCTGATTTTGCGTCTAAAAGCAGGAATTGTTCAGCCTTCACACCAACTGCGTCCGAAGATTGCAAAAATGCTCGATGATTTCGAGAAGCGTGCTGAACGTTATCGCTTTAACCATAAGATCATTCGGGTTTCTAAATTCGCCCTTGCTTCCTTCGTTGACGAAACGGTTCTAACCAACAACTTTCCGCTAAAGGACGAGTGGGAAAAATATCCATTACAGTTAGAATATTTTAAAGAACAGCTTGCGGGAAACAAGTTCTTTAAGAAACTTGACGCCATGCTCAAGCAAATAGATGTAACGGCTGACGCGGTAGAAATCTATTACGTCTGTATGCTTCTGGGTTTTAAGGGGAGATACGCGGTTTACGAACAAGAAAAAATGCTCTCGACCATGCAAAAAACCGCAAAAGCGTTACTTAAGGTCGGTAAAATTGTCCCGACTGAGCTTTCTCCAAATTGGCTTGCAAATGACCAACCGGAGCCTCCTAAAAAAAGGGGAATGCCAATTTGGGCAAAAATATCTGCGTTTGCCGGTCTAGCTATTGCAGTTATTATTTATTTGGTGATGTATTTATTGTTATCGCAATTTTTGAGCGAAGCTATTGAAAAGCTGCAAATATAGTAAGCGCCTTCTTTTATTTTTTGAAAATTTATTATGTCTCGGCATTTACAACAACTTAAATATGCATTCGGATTGGGCGGGTTCATGTCGTTTTATGGATTGGCTGGGCTTATCGTATGGTTTCTTGGCTCTAAACTAGGTTTGCCGGTAAACTTCCGAATCGTCGTAATCGCCATGATTTTAATTACGATGCCGTTTGCGCTTGTCATTGGCTATGTAGCAAAGAGAAAAAAGAAAAAGAAGGAAGCAGAAAAAAAGGACGCAAAAGAAACCACTTCAGATAAATCAAAGAGTGAAAAAGCGGCTAAACCTGTGGTTGCCGGCGGAGACTTGAATAAGGGTGCCGAAGAAGTAGTTAAGTTTTTGCAAGAGTCGAATTTAGGAGCCTCAGGAAAGGAGAGCGTATATTCCTTGCCTTGGTACATCGTTGCGGGTGCCCCGACAAGCGGTAAGTCGGCGTTGGTTTTGGGCTCTGGTCTCAATTTCCAGCCCCTACCATCTCAAAGACAATCCGAACAAAAATTCATTCGCCCAACAGGTAATATTGACTGGAGAGTAACTAGCGACGCGGTCTTTATTGACACAGCCGGACGCTATCAAACTGATAACGGCTCAGAAGATGAATGGGGTTCAATCATCGAGACCGTTAAAAAACATCGCCAAAAGCGTCCAATCGATGGTTTTTTGCTTGCCGTAAATGCGGAAAAACTCCTCAAATCTGATAACCGGCAAATTGAAGAAAAGGCAAAGATAATTCGGGCAAGACTAGACGAGGTCACCCAAAAACTAAAAACAAGATTTCCAGTCTATTTGGTATTTACACACGCCGACGCAATTGAAGGATTTCGCGACTCCTTTTCTAATTCGAAGAAGGAAGGAGAGAATCTCGTTTGGGGTACAACGATTCCGCTTGAAAAATCAGATAACGCACAATCGCTTTTCGATAGCGAGTATGAAATCCTGCAAAATTCTATTATGAAACGACGCTTAATGCGTCTTTCAGCACCTTTTTCTCCGGTTCGCCAGCTTCGAATCTTCAACTTCCCTCTCCATTTTGGCACCGCTCGACGAAAGCTTGGTGCTTTTGTAACAAACTTGTTCCGTCCGAGTCCGTTTAGCGAAAGCCCCTTCCTGCGCGGTTTTTACTTTACAGCGGTTCCGACCGATAAGAAACGAAATGGCAAACAGCCCACAGCTAACAAAGGAAAAACGGTTGGCAAAACCTATTTCACTAAGAAATTTTTCCGAGATGTCGTTCTTCGAGATAAAGACTTAGTAAAAACATTCCAAGATCAAAAACAAAGACCGCCGATTTTAGGCTGGCTTCTAACAGCAGTAGGTGCGTTTTTAACCTTGTTTTTTATTGCGATGTCGGCAATATCCCTTTTCCAGAATAGAGCCTTTGTTAATGACGCTGCCGAAAAAGGTGACGCCGTTTGGACAATCATTAAAACAAACGATAAAAAAAATCCGCTTTTGAAATCATCCGATGAAGCCCGCTCTGAGTTAAATGCCGTTGAAAATCTTCGAAGGATATTGATTAAACTGGATAAATACGAACGAGTTCGCCCACCGATTTATATGCGTTTTGGCTTGTATTCGGGAGATACGATTTATAAAGAAAGACTGCTAAATATTTATTATACTGCAATCGAACAGCGATTCCAGCAACCTACCTTGCGTCGCCTCGAAAGAGAATTAAAGCAATTTGGTTCGGCAACCATTTCAGGCTCATCGTCTAATTTAACGACAAAACAGGAAGATGAATTAGGAAAAAGGTATGCCTACCTAGAAGCGTATCTGATGTGGTCAGGCGTAAAAGATGCAGAAGGTAGGTATCGTGCAGAACCTACTATTTTGGCTAAAACCCTAGAACCTTTCTGGATAAGCGAGTCAAAGGTACCGCCAGATATGAAAGAGATGGCAAAGGCGCAGTTGAATTTTTATTTCAAACAAATTGACCGTGACAAAGCCTATGAAAATGATTCTAGCGGATTTCCGCGAATTTCCGTTAAAAAAGAAATTGTTGATGGAGCCCGAGCCAAGCTAAAGGCTTTTCCGCCATATCTGCGTTATCTGAAGCGATCCGTATCCGAGGTCTCAAAAGAGGTTGAGCCGGTTAGTGTCCAAAGTATTCTCGCAGGCGACAGCGGAGGAACAATTAAAGGCACGCATACGATACCTGGTGCCTACACAATTGATGGTTACCGCCGTTTTATGAAAGAAAAGATCGCGAATGCCAATGAAGAACTAGGAAAAGATGATTGGGTTATGGGCGAAAAAGCGGGAGATACAAACACACAATCGGCGGAAATGAATAAACTTGAATCGCGATATTTTAATGTTTATACCGATAATTGGCGTCAATTAGTGAGCGATGCCTCCGTCGCTCGATACAAAAAACAAGAGGATATGGATGCCGCCTTAAACGCCTTCTCTTTAGCGGTTTCTCCTATGAAGAAACTGCTCACGGAAGTTGCCCGTAATACAAATTTCTCAGCTAAGCCGAAAGCGAAAGGTTGGTTTGATTTCTCTTGGGTATCGGATTTGTTTAGCGGGAAAGCCGATGATGGAAAAGTTAATAAAAGCATCGTGGTTGAAAAAGAATTTCGAGCTCTTTTCAAATTTGTCGGAGAGAGTGATAAAAAGGACAAAAGCTCGCCATTATCAAAATACGGAGCGGCAGTTACGAAAGTCGCAACTCATTTTGCTGATATTACGCCGGGCAAAAAAGAGAAAATCACAAAAGATTTAGCAAATGAGAATGATAAGGCACCGGAAGTTAAAGCCTTACGAAGAGCGGAGAAAAACATAGGCAACTTATTAAAGGGATTTGATGCGACGGCTGCCGGACAGGAACTTGCGAAATTGATAAAACAACCGGTTTCGAACGTAAGAATTTATTTCGGCGAAGGTGGAATCAAACTGCTCAAGAAAGAATGGCAACAACGAATTTTGACGAGTGCCCGGGAAATTGAAAATGGATATCCGTTCAAGGGCTTAAATGATGGTGAAGCGGACAGGGTAAAGGTCACCGCGTATCTAAATCCTGTTAGCGGTACTTTTTCAAAATTCTATACTGGTCGACTTGAAAAGTACTTTGAAGAAAAAAATGGTCAGTATGTTGTAAAAGGATCCAGCGTTGTAAAATTTACGCCCGAATTCGTTGCTTATCTGAATAATGCATTCAGACTTCGCAAAACCCTGTTTGGAGAAAATGCGACACCAAATTTCGAATATGACTTCGCACTCTTACCAATTGCCGACGCCATAGTCGAAATTACTATTGACGGTCAATTGGTAACATCCCAAGAAACGGGCTCAAAAGCAATGAAGTTCCCTGCCGCAACCGGAGCAAGCACTGGAGTATTGATGCGTTTTTCTTCCACGTCGGGAACAACTTCGACTTCAGGAAATCCATTACCCGCGAGTACTCCGGCAAATAATTCTCCTCCAACCGTCAATCAACCATTGAGTAATTTCTTGCAAAGCGGTGAGGCAGAAAAACGATTTCAAGGTGCGTGGGGGCTTTTCAAATTCTTTGATCGAGGTTCTGCGGCAAAGCAGCCTAACGGTGAGTATCTATTAACTTACAAACTTGGCGGAAAAACTGTTAAAGCGACTATTAAACCAAAGGGCGGAGATTTATTTGATAAGAGTATATTTAGATCACTAAAGGCTCCTGATAATCTGGTGCAGTAAATGCAACCTGAAAAGATATATAAAAAATAATGAAGTTAATTTCGAAACGTTATGAATGAAGCAAAAGCAAAACTTGATTTGGGAAATTTAGATGAAGCGGTAAGGGAAGCTCTAAATGCTGTCAAATCAAAACCGACTGATATTAAAGCAAGAACATTCCTCTTTGAACTTTCGTGCTTCTCGGGAGAATGGGAGCGAGCCGAAAGGCAATTGGATGTAATTGGTAATCAAGATGTCAATGCAATGATTGGTGCGCAAATATACAAACAAAATCTTCAGGCTGAACGTGATCGCTTAAGCGTTTTTAATGATGGGCTGATTCCTGAGTGCCTGATGCCGCCTTCAAAATATGTTGAGAATTTGGTTGGTGCAAGCACGCTTATTCGGGAAGGAAAGCTTTCCGAAGCTAGAAGTGCTCTTGATAAGGTTGAAGAAGTACGCCCCGTGTTTGCCTGCGAAATAAACGGTGAAGAATCGAGTGATTTACGTGATTGTAATGACCTGACATCCTGTGTTATTGAGGCGATTGTTAAGGGTTCCTACGCGTGGATTCCTTTCGAACAAATCGATAAGATTGTGTTCATGCCTGAAAATACGCTCCGTGACAAATTCTGGTTACGAGCGGAAGTATCGATGACAAATGGAACACAGGGAGAAATGTTTTTACCAACCCTTTATGTGGAATCTTTTAAGAGTGATAACGATGATATCCGTTTGGGTAGAGTCGCAGATTGGCGGGAGCTTGGTGAAGATATCGTAATAGGTGAAGGGGTTCGAGTATTCCAGTTTGAAGGTGGCTATAAACCTATTTCGGAAATTGAAACTATTGAATTTATTCGTGGGGAAGCGGAAGAAACGAGCGAATAGGACTTTATGAAGAATAAACGGGTTGCTATTTTTTGTCATTTTTCCGGTCCTGATGTTTATTGGCACTAGGGTTCAAACTAACTTTGAACCGGAAAACATGATTGATAATACAGGTTCTCGTGCTAAAGTTGTACTTAAAGATATTAAAAGTGGTTGCCTTAAAGATCTAAGGCGGTTTCGAGGTTGAGTCTAATTAGCTTTGTTTCGAATAATAAATGGCTCGACAAAAATACTTCTTGATGAAGGCATTTGCGGACACGTTGGCGACACCGATTTAGACGCTTTTAGACTTTAGTAAAAGGCGAAAACGGTAACCGACAATATTTCACCTATACTTTCGGAGAATACTAGTAAGGTGAAGTTCGGAAAAGACAGAGAAACTTAAGAGCCGAAATGATTAGTTCTTGCTGTGTGGTGCCGCGATATTGCGGGACTTTGAAATAGTAGATGATGAGTCCGGTATTCTTATATTTTGACTCAACTGGAAGAATGATCGATTTATGATCAGTCGATAATGTTCTGGAGCAATTTCTTTAAATAATGAGCAAAAAAGAAGAAAAATCGAAAAAAAAGGAAGAAGACGCCAAAGAGGAAGAAGAGCCAAATGAACTTTCTGCACCTGCGGTAATTGACCTTGAAGCGATTCTAAAACCAATATCTGATGACAATCCTTCGGGTGAATATACCCGCTATTCTGGAGCTTATGATGAAATTGGTGAAGCCAGGCGCGCAGATGACACTCTGGAGAAAGGAGATTGGCAGGGGGAGCTTAAAATCGCAGACTTCCAACAAGTTGTCGATTTAGCAGTTCCGGTTTTAGAAAAAGAAACTAAAGATATACAGATAGCCGCGTGGCTTGCCGAGGAGCTAGTTAAACAACACGGGTTTGTTGGACTGAGAGACGCACTTAAGCTTTTAAGCGGTTTACAGGAAAATTTTTGGGATACTCTTTTTCCTGAAATCGACGAAGGCGATATGGAAGGAAGGGCAAACGCTTTGGCATGGATGGCAAAAAAGGCGGCGTTTGCAATAAAGCAGGTGGTAATTACCCAAGGCGAGGGACACGATTACTTTGACTGGGAAGATTCAGGCAGGTTCAAATTTCCAGAAGATATCGACTCCTTGCCCGCGGCGGAGCAGGCAGGAGCTAAGGCATTAAAAGCACAGGCGGAAAAAGAAAATCGTGTAACCGCAGACAGATGGGCTAAAGCGATCGCCCTATCCAAAAGGGCTTTTTACGAAGAACTAAATGTAGCGATTGAAGAATGCTGGGTAGAATATAAAGAAATAAATCGGGTGATCGAAGAAAAGTTTGATCCTAAACAAGCCCCCGGACTGACGGAATTAAAAAAAGCCCTTGATAAAGTTCAAACTCAAACAGGTAAGCTGTTGAAAATGAAACGAATAGAGGAGCCTGATCCGGTTGAGGAAGAAGAGGTTGATTCTGAAGAGGCTGCGACTGGAAACGGAGCAAAAGGAGCGGTAAATTCGAAATCTGGCGCAATACGAAACAGGCGGGATGCGTTAAAGAAACTTTCTGAGCTAGCGAGCTTCTTCCGAAAAACAGAACCGCATAGCCCAGTCTCTTACCTAGTAAATCGAGCTATAAAGTGGGGCAATATGCCGCTTGACAGCTGGTTGCAGGATGTAATTAAAGATCAGAATATCCTGTCCCAGATCCGTCAAACGCTTGGTTTTAACACAGAAGGCGCCGCGGAACCGATTAATACACCGGACGCTAGTCCAAACCCTGGCGAAACGTCTGATTCAAGCACAACGGGAGGAAGTAGTGCGCCTTCGGGCGGATTTGCACCGATGCAGTAATATTACTTCCTAATTTAAGAAAGTAAAAAAGTTATAATAAGATAAATGAGAACCAAATAAGGAGATGAGCTAATGGCAAAAAAAGAGAGTTTGCAGCATAAACTAGATCGCGTACGCGCACCGCGTATCCAAATCACTTACGATGTGGAGGTTGGAGGCGCAATCGAAATGAAAGAGTTACCCTTCGTAGTCGGCGTGATGGGAGATTTCGTGGGTAAACCGGAAGAACCCATGGAAGCATTAAAAAATCGTAAGTTTGTTGAAATTGACGCTGATAATTTCAATCAGGTTTTGTCGGGGATGAAACCACGTCTTGCTTATACTATCGATAATAAATTGCAGGATGATGGAAGTAAGATGGGCGTTGAGCTTACCTTTAACAATATTGAAGACTTCGAACCGGATAATATTGTCCAGCAAGTTGAGCCGCTCCGTAAGCTAGTCGAGGCACGCCAAAAACTTTCTGATCTCCGCTCTAAAATGGATGGAAATGAAAAGTTGGAAACGATG
>Ga0114931_10006523_pt1 | contig 14345 bp, 14 predicted proteins | sample 2SBtaG_FD_89579 | JGI IMG/M metagenome (GOLD analysis project Ga0114931, IMG submission 89579) | Deep subsurface microbial communities from Kolumbo volcano to uncover new lineages of life (NeLLi) - 2SBTROV14_V59a metaG | ecosystem: Environmental > Aquatic > Marine > Volcanic | place: Kolumbo...
ACGCTATGATAATCCGGGTTCTTGGTATGGCCGCCGGCATAGCCTACGGCCGTCACCCATACACCAGGCAAGGTCCAGAAGCAGCGTTCGGCACCCCAAAAACAGCCCATGCCGAGCACCATTTCATCAGCATCGTCGGGGAACGGCGGGTTCAGAGCACGGCCACTCACGGTATGTACAGGAATATCGGACATGCATGCTTTTCGTCTGTTCCGGAAAGCCCCGGGTGGCCACACGATTCTATCAGGCCGGGAAAACGCTGTGTGATCAGCGTTTTCCTAAGGCGCGTGTTGCACCTGCGTCGCTTTCGACCTTATTGTCGCCGTGAGCGATTTGCCCGGCAAGAAAATCCAGAATCTCAGTGTACATTCGGGTTTGGTGTTCGATCGCGTAAAAACCATGTCCTTCACCGCGTTCCAGCAGCCAAAGCGGCGTATTGCCGGCAGCGATCAACGCCTCGCGCATGGCGGTAGCTTGGCCAACCGGCGCGCGCCGGTCCTGGCCGCCATGGACCAGCATGACCGCGGCCTTGATCGCAGCCGCATGATGCAACGGGGAGCGGGACCGAAGGTCCGCCTTGTCGTTTCCGACGGCTTTTTCCAGGTAACCCTCACCACCCCATAGGCGCTGTATGTCTCCGTGCTCAAACAGCATGTTCAAATCGTAAATACCGGAAATTCCAATACTGCACCGATACAGGTCCGGTTCCCGCACCGCACCCATTAATGCCGCGTAGCCCCCGAAACTGCTACCCATAATGCAAATCCGGCTCGGTGCGGCGATTCCCTGATCGATGAGCCAACGTGTGGCGTCCGTTATATCGTTCTGGATCTTGGCGCCCCATTGTTGCAATCCTCGCTCGTAAAAATCCACGCCGTAACCCGTGGATCCACGGTAATTGATCTGCAGTACGGCGTAGCCCCGGCTGGCGAGTAACTGGGCTTCGGCGTCGAAATCCCAGTAATCGCGGACAAAATAGGGTCCGCCATGGGGAAGCACCACGGTGGGGAGCGGTTTTTTGCGATTGCGCGGTAGGGTCACATAGCCGTTCAAGAGCAATCCGTCGCGTGCGGTGAGATGAATCGGCTGGCGCTTGGCCATGTGTTCCGGATTGATCCATGGACGTTTTGCGTACAGAAACTTCAGTTGCCTGTTGGGGATGTCGAGCAGAAAATAGCGTCCCGGATCGCGATCGCTGCTGACGAATACGATCGCGCGCCTGGCGTCTTGCGTAAGGCTGGTGATCTGCGCCGTTTGCCGCGGAAAAGCCTCCGCCACTTGCCTGATCAGCCCATTCAGCGGCGCATCCGTGCAACAGGGAATGATTTGTGGTTTGCCTGGATCCACGCGCACCGCGAATACCCGATGTGTACCCGGATCGATATACACCTCGGTAATGTCCACGCTGGGGTGTTGCAACATCAAACTACTGTGTTGGGCTTGCAGGTCGACCCGGTATAGTGCTTGCGTTTTCCCCTGTGAATTGGCGAGTACATATACGCTTTGGTTGTCCTCGCCAAAGCCAACCGGCAACAGTTCTGAACCGGTTGTTTGCCATTCGGGCAGGGACAACCAATCCTGGTGATGACTTTGGCGATACATTAATTTCAGATCGAAGTGCTGATCGAAGCCAATGGCAAAACGCACGCGGCCTTCGGTATCGGCAAGAAATACGGCGTTGCGCATGGCCGTTCGGGCGATCCGTCGCGCCGATCCGCTGCGAATGTCTACCTTGTACACGTCGGGTGCGGTATTGTAGGCGCTGGAAGTCGTCACCGCACGGATTGGGTACACCGTCAGCAAAACATGTTTCGGGTCATTCGGCAGCGCATCCAGTATGCTCGCGGAAACCAGAGTCGTTTGCCGGTTCGGCGCGTGCCGAAGCCGGCGACGGAAACCGATGACACTATTGAGTTTTCGCAGGCTCCCTGACTTGACCTCCAGGGCTTCCACGACGCCGGTTTCGGCAGGTTGCGGATTGCCGCGCACGGCGAGCTGATTCTCGAATACCAGCCGCGAATCGCCGGCCCAGGCGAAATTGCCAACCGGGGTCTTGACCCGCTGCGTGGCTTGCAGGGACTCGGTCTGGACCACTTGTAGCCCCATATGGTCCTGTATCCACACGTGCATGGCCAGAAAACGTCCTTTCGGCGACAGCATCACGTCGGAGATCGACGAACTACGCGTAAATGTTGCAACCGGTAGCTGTGTTCCAATCGCGGAACCCGACGTTACCAACGCCAGCATGAACAGCAAAAACACTCGCCGGTTGCCATGGACTCCGGCCCTGCCAGCAAGACATCTCGCTCTGCGAAGCATTGAACACATCCTCGTCTACCGACCCACTACGCTGCCAATATGAACCGAAAGCTGTCAAGCCAAGGTCAATCCACTATTGAAAACCGCGTGGGCTTGGAGATAATGGCTGCCTGCATCGCGTGCCGCTCAAGACCGGAGCGTTGCAAGTAACCGTCTTGGGGAACGCTGCTACCGAGGAGAAATACTGTGTCCCGCACCTACAATTTCAGTGCAGGTCCCGCCATGTTGCCGGAACCCGTGCTTGCAAAAGTCCAGTCTGAATTGCTTGAATTCGGCGATGCACGGGCCTCTGTGATGGAAATATCACACCGCGGTGCCGCGTTTGGCGAGATTGCCGCACAAGCCGAAGCGGATCTGCGCGCTTTGTTGGATATCGGCGACGAATATGCCGTGTTGTTCCTGCAAGGCGGCGCCACCGCGCAATTTTCGCAACTGGCGATGAATTTATCCGCTGCGAACCAGAGTGCCGATTACCTGATCACAGGAAGTTGGGGCAAAAAGGCCATGGCCGAAGCTTCAAACTGGTGCCAAACCCGATGCGTGGCCAGTGCAGAAGCAGATGGGTTCCGCGGCGTACCGGATCCATCGCAGTGGGACTTGGACCCCGATGCCGCGTATTTGCACATCACTCCGAACGAGACCATTGTCGGGGTAGCGCTGGATGGCGTGCCCAGGACGGCGGAGGTGCCCGTGGTGGCCGACATGTCTTCCTGTATCTTATCCGAGCCACTCGATGTGTCGCGTTTCGGATTAATTTACGCCGGTGCGCAAAAAAATATCGGTCCGGCCGGTATGGCGATTGTCATCGTCCAGCGCGCCCTGTTGGGCCACAAGCCACGTCCCTTGCCCGGCTATTTCGATTACCGTGTCCAGGACGCGGCGGGTTCCATGTTCAATACGCCACCGACTTTCGCCTGGTACGTAGCCGGAGAAGTATTCAAGTGGCTGGTTGAATGTGGCGGTGTGCAAGAAATGAAAAGTCGTAATCGGGCCAAGGCAGCGTTACTGTATGCGTGCATCGACGCCAGTGCCTTCTATGCCAATCCCGTGGACAAACCGTTTCGCTCCATGATGAACATTCCGTTTACGCTGGCCGACAGCACCCTCGACCAGGCATTTCTCTCGCAAGCGACCGAAGCCGGCCTGTTGGGACTGAAAGGACATCGCCTGGTAGGTGGCATGCGCGCCAGTATTTACAATGCCATGCCACTCCAGGGCGTGCAGGCATTGACGGACTTCATGCGGGATTTTGAACAGCGCCAAGCTTGATCGAGGATAGCCAATGTACCGGATTGCCACGTACAATCAGATCGCCGCGGCCGGCATCGCCCGCTTTCCCAAGGATGCGTTCCGCGTTGCAGCCGAGCTTGCGCATCCCGAAGCCATTTTGCTGCGTTCCCATCCATTGCACGATATGCAGATTCCCGAGCCATTGCTGGCGGTGGCGCGTGCCGGCGCCGGGGTAAATAACATTCCCATCGATCGCCTTAGCGACGCAGGCATCGCGGTGTTCAATACGCCGGGTGCCAATGCCAATGCGGTGCGGGAATTGGTACTTTCCGGACTATTGATGGTGGCGCGAAACCTGGGGCCCGCCTGGCAGTTTGTCCATCAGTTGGAGGGCGACGGAGAGACCTATGCGCGCGCCATTGAAAGCGCCAAAAAACGCTTTGTTGGCCGGGAACTTCCGGGTCGTGCGCTGGGTGTAATCGGCCTCGGCGCGATTGGTGTGTTGGTGGCCAACGCGGCGCAGGCTTTGGGCATGCGCGTCATCGGTCACGATCCGCATTTGACGGTGGCCGGCGCGCTGCGTTTGTCCTCCAGTGTGGAGCAGGCCGCGTCTTTGGAGGCCCTGCTCGAAGAAGCGGATTTTGTAACGCTGCACGTGCCGCTCCTGGACAGCACGCGGCATCTCATCAACGCCGAACGCCTGGCGATGATGCGCCCGGAGTCGGTGTTGCTAAACTTTGCCCGCGGGGGAATCGTGGATCAAAAAGCGCTGCTCGCGGCGCTGGATGGCCGGCGTCTCAGCGCTTATGTAACGGATTTCCCAAGCCGTGAACTGGCCGGAAACGAGCGTGTCCTGGGCTTGCCGCATTTGGGCGCGTCGACCGGCGAAGCGGAGGAAAACTGTGCGGTGATGGCGATCGAGCAACTGGTGGATTACCTCGAGCACGGCAGCGTTGTTAATTCCGTGAATTTTCCGCAAATGCGCCTGAAAACGCACCTCGGCCCACGCTTGTGCGTTGCCAACCGAAACCGACCGGACATGGTCGGTCAAATCTCGCATATCATCGGCGCTGCCGGCATCAACATTTCGGCCATGCGTAATGAATCGCGGGCCGATCTCGCCTATACGGTGCTGGATCTGGATGCGTCGCCCCAGGCCGCGGCGCTGGAGCAAATCCAGCGCATCGATGGAATTCTGCGCGTGCGCGTGTTGAATCGCCGCCAGCATGCCTGAAGCGAAGCCATCCGCGACCGCCCTGGACCGAGTCCGAAAACGCATTGACGCGCTGGACGAGGACATCCAGCGCTTGATTGCCGAGCGCGCCGGCCTGGCCCAGGAAGTGCTGGCGGCGAAAAGCCAGCCGGGTGTGGCATCGGATCTTTATCGCCCGGAACGCGAAGCACAAGTGTTGCGCCGCATCGTTGCGCGCAACACCGGTCCACTCAGTAACGCCGAAATGGTGCGCTTATACCGCGAAATCATGTCCGCCTGTCTGGCGCAGCAAGCGCCTTTGAAAGTCGCTTATCTTGGTCCGGAGGGTACCTTTACACAGGCGGCGGTATTCAAACACTTCGGGCACTCGGTACGCGATTTGCCGTGGACCACCATTGAGCAGGTTTTTGATGAGTTGCAGGCCGGCCATGCGGACTTCGGCGTCGTACCCGTGGAGAATTCAAACGAAGGGTCCGTGCATCACACTCTGGACATGTTCTTGAGTTCACCGGTGAAAATCTGTGGCGAAGTTGAGCTGCAGGTACACCACAACCTGCTCTCCAACGCCACGGACCAGGGGGCTATACGCCGTGTGTACTCACACCAGCAGTCATTTGCCCAATGTCGCGGGTTTTTGCGCGAGCACCTGCCGCAGGCACGCCGTGTAGAGGTATCATCGAATGCCGAAGCGGCGCGTGCGGTGCGTCATGTGCCCGACGCGGCGGCCATTGCCGGCAGCGCCGCGGCCGAGATCTATGATTTGCCCGTGCTGATGCGTAACATCGAGGACCACAAGGATAACTGCACGCGATTTTTGGTGATCGGACAGAAGCTTTTTGCATCGAGCGGAGAAGACAAGACCTCACTGCTGTTGTCGGGCCATGACCACCCCGGGGCCTTGCACGCCTTGCTGCAACCCCTGGCCAACAACAAGGTCAGCATGACCCGCATCGAATCGCGACCGTCGAAACGCGCGAACTGGGATTATGTTTTTTTCGTCGACGTGGACGGCCACGTGGACGATGCAAATGTGGCCGCGGCGCTAGAGCAATTGCGCCCGGTTGCGTCCATGCTGAAAATATTGGGTTCCTACCCCCGTGCAATCCAGGTATGACATGCGATCACACACCCCCGATGGGTTTTTCCGGAGTTCATCATGAATAATGGCTTTACAAAACGCGCGACGCCGGGTGTGCAGGCCTTGCATCCGTACCTCCCCGGCAAACCGATCAGCGAGCTTGAGCGTGAGTACGGTGTGTCCGATATCGTTAAACTGGCCTAGAACGAGAACTTGCTAGGCCCCAGCACGAAGGCGCGAGCGGCGATGCGCCAGGCCTTGGACCAAGTGGAGCTGTATCCGGACTCCAACGGCTTCGAACTCAAGGCGGTGCTGGCGAAACGACATGCCGTCGACCCGGCTTGTCTGACGCTCGGAAATGGCTCAAACGATGTCTTGGTGCTGTTGGCCGAGGCGTTTGCGAGTGCCGGAGACCCGGTGGTAATTTCGCAATACGCCTTTGCCGTGTATCCGATCGCCGCGCAAATGGTGGATGCCGAGCTACGGGTTGCGCGCGCCCTGGGCGTCGATTCAGAAATGCCGTATGGGCACGACCTGGATGCCATGGCCGCATTAGTGGATCGGAATACCAAGCTGGTATTCATCGCCAACCCAAACAACCCAACCGGCACCTGGCTCGATCCGCAACGACTGCGACGCTTTCTCGATGAGGTCCCGGACACGACCATTATTGTGGTGGACGAGGCCTACCAGGAATTTACCGCCGGGGATGCGCATCCCGACGTGGTGGAATGGATGGGCGAATACCCGAACCTGGTCGTAACCCGGACCTTCTCCAAGGCATTCGGGCTGGCGGGTATACGCGTGGGATACGCCGTTTCCAATCCGGAGATTGCCGACTTGTTGAATCGCGTACGCCAGCCTTTTAACGTCAATTGCGTGGCATTGGCCGGCGCCCGTGCGGCGCTGTCCGATCAGGCCTGGTTGGACCATGTACGTACAGTCAACGCCGAAGGATTGACGCAATTGCGCGAAGCCTGTGCCCGCTGGGGGCTGGCCTGCGCACCTTCGGTAGCCAATTTCCTATTGATCGATATGGGCCGTGACGCCGGTCCGGTCTATGAATCGCTATTGCGAAGCGCCGTCATCGCACGGCCGGTGGCCAACTATGGATTACCACGGCATTTACGCGTAAGCATTGGTGCGGCGCGCCACAACGATGCCTTTATCCGGGCCATGGATGGGGTGCTCGCGGCTTGATGGAATGGACGCTGACGCCCGGTACGGCCTTGCGTGGCCAGATTCGTCCGCCGGCTGACAAATCAATTTCGCACCGGACCGCAATACTCGGTGCCATCGCCGACGGTGATTCGGAAATTCACAATTTTCTCGACGCCGCGGACACCCTGGCTACGCTGCGAGCCGTACAGAAGCTTGGGGTCATATTTGAGACCAACGAAGATGGCAGCAGGTGCATCCACGGGGTCGGTTTGCACGGTCTGCACGCGGCTTCCGGCGCACTGGATTTGGGCAATTCCGGGACCGGAATGCGTTTGCTTGCGGGCTTGCTTGCCGCACAGCGCTTTGCCAGCGAACTGGTGGGAGACCCATCCTTGTCGCGCCGCCCCATGCGACGTGTGGCGGACCCGCTAACCCAACTTGGCGCGCGAATCGGCGTGGCGGAGGATGGTACGCCGCCCATACGCATCAGCGGACGACAACTGCATGGCGCCAGGCTGTCCTTGTCCGTGTCCAGTGCACAGGTGAAATCCGCGCTGCTATTGGCTGGTTTGTACGCGGATGGGCCGGTGGAAGTGTACGAACCCGCGCCCAGCCGGGATCACACAGAACGATTATTGCAGTCCATGGGTGCGGATCTGCGGTGTAAGCCGAGCGGTTGGGTGTTGCGTCCCGCCCGGAGGCTCGATCCGTTGCACATGGTCGTCCCCGGCGATCTGTCATCGGCGGCCTTCTGGCTGGTGGCCGCTAGCTTGGTCCCCGGCAGTGCCATCGAGTTACCTGACGTAGGCGTCAATCCTTTGCGGGCGGGCGTATTACGGGTGCTGGAGCAGATGGGCGCGCGGATCGATATCCGCAATCGTCGCGACGCAGCCGGCGAGCCGCTCGCCGACTTGCACGTGCAATCTGCTGATTTGCATGGGGTACGCGTCGATCCGTGCGTGGTAGCGGCGGCAATTGACGAATTCCCGGTATTGTTTGTAGCCGCGGCGCTGGCCGATGGCGTAAGCTTTATCCGTGGGGCGCAGGAGTTGCGCGTCAAGGAAAGTGATCGCATCGGTGTGATGGCTTCGGCTTTGCGGGCGATGGGGGCTGAAATCACCGAGTACCCGGACGGCGTGGATATCGTTGGCGGCAGTTTGTACGGCACAAGCGTGGATGCCAGCGGTGATCATCGTTGTGCCATGGCATTGGCCGTTGCCGCTCTGGCAGCGCAGGGCGAAACACGAATTCTGGGGTGTCAAAATGTTGACACATCCTACCCGGGTTTTGTAGCGGATCTGCGCAGGCTTGGCGTTGCAGTAGGCACCCGGCGCGCTGCATGAATCCGGCACCAGACATCCCGATCGTTACCATCGATGGCCCGTCGGGCGCGGGCAAAGGAACGGTGGCGCAACGTCTTGCCGATCGTCTGGGCTGGGGTTTCATGGACAGTGGCGTGTTTTATCGCGCGCTGGCATTGGTTGCGCTCGACAGGCACCTGGATCTGGACGATGAAGATGCACTTGGAGCGCGGGCCGGGCACCTGGACGTCCAATTTGTGAAACAGGCCGACGCCTATCAGGTCCAGGTAGAAGGCAAACGCGTAGGTGTTGAATTGCGCACGGAGCGTTGTGGACTGGTGGCCTCGCGGGTTGCCGCCATGCCGAAGGTCCGAGAGGCTCTCCTTGCGTGTCAGCGCAGTTTTCGTCAAGCGCCCGGTCTGGTGGCCGATGGTCGTGATATGGGCACGGTCGTATTTCCAGATGCCCGCTGCAAAGTATTCCTTACGGCAAGCCCCGAAGAGCGGGCCAGAAGGCGCTACCAGCAGTTGCTGGATCAGGGGGAAACTGTTAGACTTGCCGGCCTTCTGCGGGAGATAGAGGCGCGTGATCAGCGTGATCGCAATCGGCGCGCCTCGCCCTTGGTCCCCGCGGCGGACGCCACAATCATCGACTCTACGGGCCAGGGTATCGAAGCGGCCTTCGGGGCTGTTTTGGCGATTGTGTCCAGGCGTTACCCGGAGCTTGTCCAGGAACACGCTGAATAATCCCGCCCTGGGATTTTCGGCAGCGTAAATTGAAGATCTAGGTTTTCGATTAATGCAGTGTTTCCCCCGACTTTTGGGTGGCATTTTTTTAACGAGCACCACCTGTTGCGGCGTGGTGCGGATGAGAGAGCAACAACGAGGCGCACCGATCGTGGACGGCATCAAGGCAGCATTGCATGCGGCTTTATGCTGTTTTTTTATGGCTGCGCATGAACTGCTTGGGTAACGAATTATATGTCTGAAAGCTTCGCGGAATTATTTGAACAAAGCACGGCCTATTTGCACATGCATCCCGGGGCCATTGTCACGGGGAAAGTGGTCGATATTCGTAATGATGTGGTTATCGTCCACGCCGGTTTGAAATCCGAGGGCATCGTGCCCATCGAGCAATTCCGGTCCCGTACCGGCGAGTTGGAAATCGAGCTCGGTGACGAGGTGGAAGTGGCCCTGGACGCGGTGGAGGACGGGTATGGCGAAACCCGCCTGTCGCGGGAAAAGGCCAAGCGCTCCATGGTCTGGGATCGGCTGGAAGCTTTGCACGAATCCGACGAAATAGTCGTTGGACGCATCAACGGCAAGGTCAAAGGTGGCTTTACCGTGGACCTCGACGACGTGCGCGCATTCCTTCCGGGGTCCCTGGTCGATGTTCGCCCGGTGCGCGATTCCGGTTATCTGGAAGGCAAGGATCTCGAATTCAAGGTAATCAAACTGGATCGCCGGCGCAACAATATCGTTGTGTCCCGACGCGCGGTGGTCGAGAAAGAATACTCAGCCGAGCGCGAAGCCTTGATGGATCGCTTGTGTGAGGGCGCCGTGGTATCCGGCGTGGTCAAGAATCTGACCGATTATGGTGCATTCATCGACCTCGGCGGTATCGATGGCCTGTTGCACATTACCGATATGGCCTGGAAGCGTGTCCGGCACCCGAGCGAAATCGTCAATGTAGGTGACGAACTGGATGTGCGCGTATTGCGCTTCGACAAAGAACGCCAGCGCGTGTCTCTGGGACTGAAGCAGCTCGGTGAGGATCCGTGGGTTGGTATTGCACGGCGCTATCCCCCCAATACCCGCATTTTCGGCACCGTCAGCAACATTACCGATTACGGTTGCTTTGTCGAAGTCGAAGAGGGCGTTGAAGGCTTGGTACACGTCTCCGAGCTGGATTGGACCAACAAGAACGTAAGCCCGGGCAAGATTGTCCAGGTCGGCGAAGAAGTGGAAGTCATGGTTCTAGAAGTGGACGAAGAGCGCCGACGCATTTCACTCGGGGTCAAGCAGTGTCAGACGAATACCTGGGACGCCTTCGCGGCCACGCACAAAAAAGGCGATAAAGTTTCCGGTGCAATCAAATCGATTACCGATTTCGGCATATTCATTGGTTTGGAAGGCGGTATCGACGGGCTCGTGCATTTGTCCGACATTTCCTGGCATTCCGCCGGGGAAGAAGCGGTACGTGACTACAAGAAGGGGGATGAACTCGAGGCGGTGGTGCTCGCGGTCGATCCGGCCCGAGAGCGGATATCGCTGGGAGTCAAACAGCTCGAAAAGGATCCCTTCGCAAACTTTATGGCGCAATATCCGCGCGGTAGTCTCGTCCAGGGCACGATCGGCAGCGTGACCGCAAAGGGCGCCGAGGTAAGCCTGGTCGACGGCGTGGAGGGCTACATTCGTGTGGGCGATATCGCCAAGGAACGCACCGAAGACGCGCGTACGGTGTTGAAGGAAGGCCAGCCGGTTGAAGCCAAGTTCGTCAGCCTGGACCGCAAGAGCCGTGTCTTGCAGTTGAGCATTCGAGCCAAGGAGGACGACGAACTCGCGGATGTGCTGGAAGAGTATCAGGCCACCGAAAGCGCAGCCAATACCGCACTGGGTGCATTGCTCAAGGAAAAGCTCAATCAGAACAAGTCTGAAGACAAATCCTGATATGCTATGCCTTGCCCAACCAGCAACAGGTGGTCTGGTTGCTCACGACGCCGGGTAATGCTTGGGCAGGAATTGGGGTGTACCGGCCTCGTCACGTTGTCGGTATTGATCAAACCATGACAATTCGCGCATCGAAAAGCCGGGGGCAGCACAAGGGGGCTGGAGCAAAGCATGCCGTGCCTTGATGAGACACGGTACACCCGGTGCACCGGCGTTGTCCGTATGAGCGGGTAGGTGTAAAAGCTGCCCGGATAACAATGACAAAATCAGAACTTATTGCGAAGATAGCCCAGCTTCAGACCCACCTTCCCTTGAAAGATGTGGAATTCGCCGTCAAGGGACTGCTCGAACAAATGAGTCAGGCCTTGGTGTCGGGGGAGCGCATAGAAATCCGTGGCTTCGGTAGTTTTTCTCTGCATTACCGTCCACCGCGCATGGGTAGGAACCCAAAGTCCGGCGAACCGGTGGCTTTGCCGGGAAAGTATGTGCCGCATTTCAAACCGGGCAAGGAGCTCCGTGAACGCGTTAATTCCCAGGCCAACTGAGCCACTAATCCGCATTGATTCGGCGCCGGGCCGTTATTGAGATGATCCGGCGTGCGGTCGTGGCGGCGGTACTACTGGGCACGCTGATTCTGGGGCTGCTGTTCGGCAGCCTGAATACCGCCAACGTTACCGTGGATCTGTTTTTCGCGCACGCCACGCTGTCGCTGGCGCTGCTGTTGGCGGGTTTTTTTGTCGTCGGCACGCTGTTCGGGGCGCTGTGGATACTGGTGGCTGGGGTCCTGCCCGCAAAAATCAATTTGCACCGCTCACGACGTTCCCTGGCGCGGCTGCACAAGGATCGAAAACCCGATGTCTGAGCTTGGCCTGTTTTGGCTGTTGTTGCCCATGGCGGCGCTCAGCGGTTGGCTGGCACGCGATCGCCTGATTCGCAACCGCCATCGCAATGTCACCAACCAGCTCACGGGCGCCTATTTCCGCGGATTGAATTATCTGCTCAACGAAGAACAGGACAAGGCGCTGGAGCTGTTCCTTAAAATTGCTGACGACAACGGCGAAACCATTGAAGTCCAAATGGCTCTGGGCAATTTATTCCGCCGACGGGGAGAAGTCGATCGGGCAATTCGCATTCACCAGAACCTTATTTCCCGGTCCCATCTCCATGAATCACAGCGCATCGATGCCTTACTGGAACTGGGTGAGGACTACATGAGCGCCGGCTTGCTGGATCGCGCCGAATATCTGTACGGGGAATTGATCGAGGGAGAATCGCCGGCGCCCGCCGCCCTGCGTCAATTGCTGATTATCTACCAACAAGAACAAGACTGGCACCGATCCATTGCGGTTGCCGAGCGCCTGAAACACAGTTTCGGCGATGACTTGGATGCCGAGATCGCCCAGTTTCATTGCGAGATCGCGGCACAAGCGTGGCGTGGCGCCAAGCCGGAGCTGGCAGAAACCGAACTGGCCCATGCAATGGCCGCGGACCCGGGATGCGCTCGTGTACACATGTTGCGCGGCGAAATGTGCCGGGCCAGTGGTGACAAGTCCGGAGCTTTGGCGTTTTTCGCCCGTGCGGTTGAAGTCGATCCGGACACGGCGCTGATGGCCGTACCGCGTGCACTGGATTGTATTGAAGGCCGGGATCGCCTGGCCAAGGCGATTGATTTTCTGTCGGACGTAGTGAACCAATACGTGGGGGTTGGCCCGTTCTTAAAACGCGCCGAACTGGTGTGTGAGCGGGACGGCCGGGTTGCCGCCATCGCGGAAATTACCGAACGACTGCGTACCAAGCCGTCCTTACGTGGGCTCGATCGCCTGATCAGCCTGATGCTGGAACAAAGCGATCCCGGATCGCGCGGCAATATGGCCGTATTCCAACAGATCACGCGCAAGATTCTGGATGGACGCCCGATTTACCGCTGCGGTCACTGCGGGTTTTCCTCTCAGGCGCACCAATGGCAATGTCCAAGTTGCAAGCGCTGGAACACCATCAAACCGATTTTTGATATCACCGGGGAGTAGCCGTGCTTGTCCTTTGCCGACGTGGGCAATCGAGAATAACTGATTAATGGACCCGCGAATAATCGTTGCCCTGGATATATCAGTGAAGCAGGCCCTGCTTGACTTTGTAGCACAAATCTCCCCGGATCAGTGTCGCCTGAAAGTCGGCAAGGAAGCCTTCGTTCGTTTTGGTCCTGACTTAGTCAAGCTCCTGCAAAACAGGGGGTTTGACGTTTTCCTGGATCTGAAATTTCATGATATACCCAATACGGTAGCCGGGGCCGTTCGTGCAGCGGCGGAGTTGGGCGTGTGGATGGTCAATGTACACGCGATGGGCGGCAACGCGATGCTCGAAGCAGCGCGGCGGGCACGGGACGAGACCGGTTCGGCGATGCACGTGATCGGGGTTACCGCACTGACCAGCCACGGACCCGATGATCTTCGTTTCCTCGGCGTTACGGATTTGGCCACAACGGTACGCGCGCTGGCGAAGATGGTGGCGGATGCGGGTTTGGATGGAATTGTCTGTTCGCCACGCGAGGCGGCGATGGTAAAAGCCAGCCACGGTGATGGCTTTTTGCGGGTCACACCCGGGATTCGTCCCGCCGGATCGCCAGCCGCTGATCAAAAGCGCGTGAGCACCGCTGCAATGGCCATTCAAGCCGGTGCCAGTTATCTGGTCATCGGTCGCCCGGTGACAAATGCTGACAACCCGTGTCGACGTTTGCTTACATTAAATTCAGAAATTGTCGATATCGTGGGCGCTTGACGGTACGTACACTGAACACCGGGTTAAGAGCCCGTTTACGTACTAAGCAATCGTTCACAATTTCGAGGATGTAACCATGAAAAAGATTTACTTGATTGTAATGCTCGCCATGTTGAGCCTGGGTGTGGTTTACGCGCAGGGTAGTGTCAACATCAATACCGCGGATGCAAAAACCCTGGCGGCAACGCTCGATGGGGTGGGTCTGAGCAAGGCCCGGGCCATTGTCGAATACCGGCAACAAAACGGCGCTTTCAAATCGGTCGACGAGATCGTCAAAGTCAACGGAATCGGCTTGGCCACGCTGGCCAAGAACCGCGCACTGATGCGCTTGGTTGAGCCCAAATCAACCACAAAACAGCAGCATGCCGGATAGAGGTTCCGAGTCCGCTCGCAACGCGTCCACCTCAACCGGTGGACGCGTTGCCACATTGGCCCCGGCATCGCGCCGGAATCGGGCGCAAATGGTCACGCCTCGAAAACGTGATGCACACGGCACCGGCAGTTTGCCGAGCTGGGGTTTGGTAGCGTAATTCGGCCCCATGAGCAATTTTTCAGCGCATTTCCCTCTGCTTCTGATCTGCATCGCCTTGAGCTGGTCG
>Ga0114931_10006524_pt1 | contig 14344 bp, 15 predicted proteins | sample 2SBtaG_FD_89579 | JGI IMG/M metagenome (GOLD analysis project Ga0114931, IMG submission 89579) | Deep subsurface microbial communities from Kolumbo volcano to uncover new lineages of life (NeLLi) - 2SBTROV14_V59a metaG | ecosystem: Environmental > Aquatic > Marine > Volcanic | place: Kolumbo...
ACCGCCGGCGGGGCCGCCTCCACCGCCGCAGCCCCCGCCGCCACCGCCAGCGCCGCCACCACCGCCGCAGCCGCCGCTACCACCGGAGCCACCGCTGCCACCACCGGAGCCGCTGCCACCACCGGAGCCACCGCTACCACCGCCAGAGCCACCACTGCCACCGCCGGAGCCACCACCACCGTCGATGGGGCCGCCGCCACCGGAGCCGCCGCCACCGGAGCCGCCACCGCCGGAGCCACCACCACCGTCGATGGGGCCGCCGCCACCGGAGCCGCCGCCACCGGAGCCGCCGCCGCCAGAGCCGCCGCTGCTGGGCGAACTTGTTCGGCCAATGCCCTGGGTTGGTAGAGTGGAGACATGGTTGGTGCCAGAGCCGGAGGGAGGGGGGCCGTTGTTCGGGTTCGAAGGCGAGCCCTTGTCGCCATCGCTGATCCCGGCGCCCGGCACCATATTTTCGAGCAGGGCGGCGATCAGCGTGCTGAGGGTTTCTTCCAGGCCACTCGCTTCAACCGGCTGGGCGATCAGGCCGACAACAAAGGCCCGCCCCTGCGGTAGGGGAAAGTCAAGTTGCAGGGTATCGGCCTCGATATGGACGCGGGCGGCGACCAGCCAGCCGGCATTCTCTCCTCGCCGGGAGCCGACTGTCTGGGGATCAACCGAAATGCGCGTTACGCCGCGCCGGGTCAGCCAGCCTTCCATGGGGCTGCCGAGCCCGGCCAAGCTGACCACGCGGCGTTTGTCGCCATTAGCGCGAAAGTCGGGGCTGATCAGGGGGGCCGTCTGCGGGGCACTGGTGCGGCCATAGAGCAGATAGATGTCGTAGTCCCCCTTGGGCAGCCGGGTGTGAACCGCCTCGAGGCCGAGAATGCCGCTGTTGAACAGCAGGCTTTGTCCGTCCAGCCGCGCTTCCATGTTCTTGCCATGGAGCAGGGCGCTGTCGGCGCCCAGACGCACTAGGCCGCGCACCGGCGGGCGGTTGCGCGGACCAAAATCCCACCCCAGCGCGCCGTCAAGCAGGGCGAAATCATCTTCGATCCGCGCGGGTAGCACATAGGCCGCATTGGCGGCGGCCATGGCGGCGTCGAAAATTCGCTGGGTCGCCTGGCTGAGGGCGATGTAATTGACGGTTACCGAGGTTGTTGTGAGGGCTTCGAGCAAGGCGGTGGCGCGTTGCAGAATGTCATCGTCGGCGCCGGCCGAGCGGTCCATGAAGCGTTGCAAATCGACCAACCCCAACTTGTCGCCCTTGATCGCCCCCTGAAGAGCAGCCTCAACCTGGGAAAGCGGATAAAGCGTCTGGTCCTGAACCGCCTGGGCGGAGAACAGCTCCAGGCTGGCAAAGTGCGTCGCCGGCAGGCCTGAGGTGGAAAAACCGCCAGTCTGCGCCATCTCTGTCTGTGTCATCACCGGTTGGGTGGCGGGTGGCGGCGGGCTTGCACGCCTGGCCGGAGAGGTTATCGGGACTCTGGCCAGGGATTCGAGCGTAAAATCCCAGTTGGGCACATCGCCGATAAAAATTTTGCTGCGATCGTCAAGCCATAAAGACGCGGCAACGCCGACGCTCAAAAGCACCCCCAAAAGAGGCAGAGCGCGTTTTACAATTTTGCGTCGGCGGGTTTTCATCGTTCCAGCTGTACTACTTCTGAAGGCGCCTGTCCCAAAATGGGACAAAATTGCATAATTTTACCCATTTAACAGGAGAATACTTTACTAGTAGCAAAAACCGGGCCAAAAGATGGCGCTTGAAGAAATGCGCTCAGGCGCGGATGGGTCAGCGCCGGCCATAGGTGTCATCGAAGCGGACGATATCGTCCTCGCCGAGATAGGCGCCGGACTGAACCTCGATCATGTGCAAAGGGATCTTGCCGGGGTTCTCCAGCCGGTGTTTGGTGCCCAGGGGAATATAGGTCGATTGGTTTTCCTCCACCAGCAGGGTCTGATCACCGCAGGTTACCTTGGCGGTTCCCTTGACCACGATCCAGTGTTCCGCCCGGTGGTGATGTTTTTGCAGCGACAGTTTCTCGCCCGGTTTAACAACGATGCGCTTGACCTTGAAGCGCTCGCCTTGATCGACGGTCTCGAATGAGCCCCAGGGGCGGAAAACCTCGGTATGGGTGAAATGTTCATCCCGTCCGGCGGCCTTGAGCTGGTCGACGATTTTCTTGACGTCCTGGGCATGGTCGCGCGAGACCGCCAGAACCACATCCTTGGTGGCGACCAGCACAATGTCCTGGAGCCCCACCGCGGCAATCATCGGACCGTCGGCATGGAGCAGGGAGTTTTTAACATCTAACGTTAGAACATCACCAGAACTTGTTGTTCCGTCATTATTTTTATCTCTAATTTGCCATAGGGCGGACCATGAGCCGACATCGGACCAGCCCATATCAACCGGAATGACCACGCCATCGGCGGTCTGTTCCATGACCGCATAGTCGATCGAATCTGCCGGACAGGCATCAAAGGCCGCCTCATCCAGCCGGAAAAACGACAGGTCCGGCGTGCCCTCGTCAACCGCCTTGCGGCAGGCGGCGACCATTTCGGGGGCGCGTTTTTCAAGCTCGGCCAGATAGGCGGCGGCGGGAAACAGAAAAATGCCGCTGTTCCAGTAATAATCGCCAGCCTCAAGGTAGCGCCGGGCGGTGGCCTGGTCGGGCTTTTCGACAAAGCGGGACAGGGCGTAGCAGCCCTCAAGCCCGTCCAGCGCCGCGCCGCGCTGAATATAGCCATAGCCGGTTTCCGGGGCATCGGGGTGAATGCCAAAGGTGACCAGATGGCCGGCGGCAGCGGCCGCACCGGCCTGGTTGATAGCGCCAAGAAAGGCCTCGGGCCGGGCGATGGCGTGGTCCGAGGGCATGATCAGCATCAGCGCCCCTTCATCCTCGCGCAGTAGCATCAGGGCGACCACGGCGGCGGCCGGTGCAGTGTTGCGGCCCACCGGCTCGAGCACAATGGCTTGTGGGGTGACATCCACGGCGCGCAATTGTTCGGCGACCAGAAAGCGGTGTTCGTTATTGCTGATGATCAGCGGCGCGGCGAATCGACGGTTTCCGGCGAGGCGCAGGGCGCTGTCCTGGAGCAGCGAGCGGGCGCCGATCAGCGGCAAAAGCTGTTTGGGATAAAGGGTGCGCGACAAGGGCCACAGCCGGGTTCCCGATCCGCCGGACAGAATAACCGGGTAAATGCTGGGGTCTGTCATGATGTGATCCGGTATCGCGGCGCCGTTCGTGCAGATGACCAGCCCTTCTGGTACTGGTATTTCACCGGCCAGGCAATCGGTTTATGGTTAACGCTGGGCGGCGGCTTACAACATGGAAAGGCTGTGCAGTAGGGTCGCCAGCGCCAGCGCCCAGGCCAGAACATTGATGATCACGGTGGCAAAGGCGCGCGAATGCAGCAGACCGCCCAAACGGCGCAAGGTCGGCTTGAGGGGCAGGGCATGGCCATCGCCGGGCAGTGCGGCGGGGTGCAAAAATGAGCGCATGACATATACTCCTGTAAAAAATCCGGATCCGCTGGCATGGTTGCGCCAGAATGGCATGACCCAAAATGGCATGACAGTGTTAAGGCATTGCTAATAATTTGTTCATGATGACGGAAAACAGGATCACGGCGGACCTGAAGCTACCCGACTTTGCGCCGGGTTGGGTATGGCTGGCCGGGGCCGGGCCGGGCGATCCTGGCCTGGTTACCCTGCATGCCCTTAACGGTCTCAAACAGGCCGATGTGGTGGTTTATGACGCTCTGGTCAGCCCGCCGGTGCTGGCGCTCGCCAATCCGGCGGCGCGGCTGGAATTCGCTGGCAAACGCGGCGGCCGGCCGTCGGCTGACCAGCGCGATATCTCGCGCCGGCTGATCGAGCTGGCGCGCGGCGGAGCGCGGGTCTTGCGGCTCAAGGGCGGCGATCCCTTCGTGTTTGGCCGCGGCGGCGAGGAAGCTCTGGCGCTGGTTGGCGCCGGGGTGCCGTTCCGGGTTATCCCGGGCATTACCGCCGCCCTGGCGGGGCTCGCCTATGCCGGCATGCCGGCCACCCACCGACCGGTCAATTCGGCAATTACTTTCGTAACCGGCCATGGCGCCAGCGGGGCGGTGCCCGACGGGCTCGACTGGCCGGCGCTGGCCGGCGGCGCGCCGGTGCTGGTGGTCTATATGCCGCTCGGGCATCTGGCCGAGATTGTCGCGCATCTAAGGGCTGCGGGGCGGCGAGCGGACGAACCGGTGGGCCTGATTTCACAAGCGAGTCTGCCCGGCCAGACGGTGCTCCAGACCACGCTGGGCGACTGTGTGGCGGCGGCGGCGCGCGCCGGGGTTGCGGCGCCGGCACTGTTCGTTCTGGGTGAGGTGGTGCGCCTGCGCGCCAGTCTCGACTGGTTGACTGCCGACTGGCTGGGCACGATGGGGGCGGATGATGACCCCTGAGGCCGCCTGGGGGCGGCCGAGCGATGAATGGGCGCGGCTGACCGATGACATCGCCGCCTGCCGAATTTGCGCCCCGGCGCTGCCTCATGAACCACGCCCGGTGCTGCGCGGGCGGCCCACGGCGCGGCTGCTGATCGCCGGACAGGCGCCGGGAGTGCGGGTGCATGAAAGCGGGGTGCCGTTCGATGATCCCAGCGGCGAGCGGCTGCGCGCCTGGATGGCGGTGGACCGGGCGCTGTTTTATGACCAGCGCCGCATCGCCATTGTGCCCATGGGGTTCTGCTTTCCCGGCCAGGACGCCCGCGGCGCCGACCGGCCGCCGCGCCGCGAATGCGCGCAGCACTGGCGGGCCCGGGTTCTGGCGGCGCTGCCTGATGTCGAGCTGACGCTGCTGGTCGGCGGCTATGCCCAGGCCTGGCATCTGGGGGCGGCGCGCAAGGCCTCTTTGAGCGAGACCGTCCGGGCGTGGCGCGACTATCTGCCCGGCGCCCTACCGTTGCCCCATCCCTCATGGCGCAACAATGCCTGGCTCAAGCGCAACCCATGGTTCGAAGCCGAGGTTCTGCCGGCCCTGCGCGCCCGGGTGGCGGCGGTATTGGCGTCATGACGCCGGCCCGGGCGGTTAGGCTCTGCGCCAGCTTGATGGTGCTGGCGCTGGCCGCCTGTGCGCCGCGCCATCCTCCGCCGGGTACCGAGCGCCTGGCGCCGGTGCTGGGCGAGAAAAGCCTGCGCGCTGAAGACGGCTATGTGCTGCCACTGCGCCGCTGGGCCCCGGCGGGCCGGCCGCGGGCGGTGATTGTCGCGCTGCATGGCTTTAATGATTACAGCGCCGCCTTTGACGGGATTGGCGGCTGGCTGGCGAAGCGCGGCGTGCTGACCCTGGCCTTTGATCAGCGCGGCTTTGGCGATACCGCTTGGCGCGGCCTGTGGCATGGCGCGCCGCGTTATGCCGCCGATGCCATGCTGATGCTGGATCTGGCGCGCCGGCGCTATCCGGGCATACCGCTCTATCTGATGGGGGTCAGCATGGGCGGTGCGGTGGCGCTGCTCGCCGCCGCCCGGGGCGCGCGCGCCGACGGCCTGATCCTGGTCGCGCCGGCGGTATGGGGCGGGCCGGCGCTGAACCCGTTTTACCGCTTTGTGTTGTGGCTGGCGGCGCACAGCATGCCGGGCAAGATCGTCACCGGGCAGAACCTCGATATCGTGCCGTCCGACAATATCGATATGTTGCGCGCCCTTGGCCGCGACCCGTTGGTGATTAAGAAAACCCGCATCGATGCGCTCTATGGCATGGTCGGACTGATGGGCCAGGCGCAGGCGGCGGCGCCCCGGGTGCATATGCGCACGCTGTTGCTCTATGGCGCTCACGACCAGATCATTCCGGCGGCGGCGGTCGCCCGCCTGAAGCGGCACCTCAAAGGCCCGGTGCGGTTTATTGAATACAAGAACGGTTATCACATGCTGTTGCGTGATCTTCAGGCGCGCGCGGTGTGGCGCGATATTGCCGGCTGGATGGGCGTTTCAGGCGAAGCGCTTGAGGACTTTCCAGATCAGATAGCCGACGATCAGCAGCAAATAGAGAAATGACGCAAAGGGGTGGATGAGCAACCCTAGGGTTTCTTTCGCCAGGCGGTAAAGCCGGGGTTGCGCCTGGCCGGGAAGGGAAGGGTTGTAGCCGTTGTTTTCCTGGAGGGCGGTCAGATCTTCGGACTGGACGGAAAACGGATTGGCGCGGCTGACCCGCACCTGATAGCCGCTGTTCAGATTGATCAGCCTGAGGCCGCCTTCCCGGTCGCCAAACAGCATGTAGCTGCCGATTCCCAGCACCGAAAAGCTCACCCGGCCATCGTCGTGCACGGTGGGACGGGCGAGGGCATAGAGCATTTCCGCCTGGGTTTCGCTGTTAAAAAGCGAGAACAGATTGTTGAAAAAGCTGCCGGATCGGGTTTGCCTTGCGCCGGGGGAGGAGGATGGCGCGCTGGCCCCCGCCGCGGCAAGCGGGGAGACCTCAAGCGGGGAAGCGGGATTTTGCCCGCCGCCTTCAGCATTGACATAAAAGCTCAGAATATCGGTGAATTGGGGCTCTTTTGCCGCTCTTGCGTGGGCGCTGCGCGAAAGCGGGTCCGGGGTGCGGGAGCCGGGGCGCTGGATTTGTGTGCCCAGCACGGTGCCGCTTTGCGAGGCGCGCGGCCCGGTGTTGGAATAATCCGCCTGGGGCGTCGCCGGCGCATCAAGGCGTGGTGGCGGCGGCTTGAACGGCTCGGCCAGAAGCGGGGCGGGGCCAAGCATCACTGCGGCGAGGATCGCCATCGCCTGGCGAAACGCCTGGTGCCACCGCAAAGCCGGCAACGCAAAAAAACCAACCCCGTCAAACATCGGGGCAGGATAAGAGGTATCCCGATCGCATTCAACGGTTGCTCTCGTCCTCATCCTCGTGCCGGCGCTGGGCGGGCTGGTCGCTGACCACGTCAAAGCCGCCATCCATGGTGGCGAAAGTGGTGCGAAACCGCCGGCGCGGCGGCCGGGCGGCCGGTTTGGGCGGGCGTCGGACGGTTTCCGGCGAGTTGGGGTCCTGTGTCATGTCGGGTCTCCTTGTAGGGCCGTTTGGCCATAAAAAAACCCTCCGAAGCCGGGGCCTGGGAGGGGTGATCGATGGGCTGCGATCCGCTGCGTGGCCAGCTTAGTCCACGGCTCCCTCCCGGCCGGTAAACCAATAATAAGCAAAGCCGAGGACGGCGCTGTCCTGGCCATAGCTGGGTTCCGGGCGATAAAGGGCCGCACTCATAAAACGGGCGCTCCAAAGCGGTTGCAATCGCCGCCGACCATCGCGCAACGCGGCGCGGCTGTCAACCGGCAAGTGCAGTTTTTTGGCTGGCCTTTTGGTCCGATCTCGCCAAGATGGCCAAGGGTGGTGTTTCATGTCCATTGGGCGGCTTGATGTCTGAAAGCGAGTTTCATCTGTTTGCGACCCGGCGTTTTGCGCCGCTGTTCGTGGTTCAGTTTCTCGGCGCTTTAAACGATAATCTGTTCAAGAATGCGGTGCTTATCCTGATTGTCTACCGGCTGGCCGGGGGCGGCGGCTTTTCATCCGGGACCATGGTCAATATCGCCGCCGGGCTTTTCATCGCCCCCTTTTTCCTGTTTTCGGCCAGCGCCGGGCAACTGGCCGACAAGCTGGAAAAAGCGCGGCTGATCCGGCTGATCAAACTGGGCGAAATCGTCATCATGGCGCTGGCGGCCTGGGGGCTGATCACCGGCTGGGCCTCCTTTTTGCTGGTGGTGCTGTTTTTGATGGGGGCGCAATCGGCTTTTTTCGGGCCGCTGAAATACAGCATTCTGCCGGAGCATCTGCGCAAAGACGAATTGATCGCCGGCAACGGGCTGATCGAGGCCGGCACTTTTCTCGCCATTCTCGCCGGCACCCTGATCGGCGGCCTGCTTATCTTGAGCGCTGGCGGGGTTTACAAGGTGTCGGCTCTGGTGCTGGCGGTGGCGGTGGCCGGCTGGCTGGCGAGCCGCGCCATTCCCCGGGCCGGGCCCTGTGCCCCGGGGCTCAGGATCAATCCCGATTTTCTTGGCGAGACCCGGGCCATGCTGCGCTTTGCCCGCGTCGACCGGGAGATCTTTCACGCCATTCTCGGCATTTCCTGGTTCTGGCTGCTGGGCTCGGTGGTGCTGGCCCAGTTTCCCGGTTTCGTCAAGAGTGTGCTGGGCGCCAACGAACAGGTGGTCACCCTGTTTCTGGCGCTGTTCTCGATCGGTGTCGGGCTGGGCTCGCTGGCCTGCAACACCCTGCTCGCCGGGCGGGTGTCGGCCCGCTATGCGCCGGTCTGCCTGCTTGGGCTGGCCGGCTTCATGATCGATCTGTTTTTCGCCAGCCCCGGCGCGCCGCCAGCCGCCGGCGAATTGATCGGGGCGGCGGTGTTTTTATCCGGTCTGGCGAACGGGCGCATCATGCTCGATCTGACCGCGATCGCCCTGTGCGGCGGCCTGTTTATCGTGCCGCTTTATGCGCTGTTGCAGAGCCGGGCGCGCCCGGCGCATCGGGCCCGGGTGATCGCCGCCAACAACATTATGAACGCGCTGTTCATGGTGATCGGGGCGGCTTTTGCCGCCGGCGTGCGCGGTGCCGGGCTGTCGATCCCGGCATTGTTTCTGGTGCTGGCGCTGGCCAGTCTCGGGGTGGCGGCCTTTTTGCAAACGAGAGGGTCCGATGACGGTTGATCTGATTTACCGCGAAATGGGGCCGCCGGATGGTGACGGGCCGGTGCTGATCGTCCTGCACGCCCTGTTCGCCAATGCGCTGACTTGGGGGGCGATCAATCGCGCCTTGAGCCGGCGCCATCGCCTGATCGCGCCCGATCTGCGCAATCATGGCGCTTCGCCCCATGTCGCGGATATGGATTATGGCCTGATGGCTGGCGATGTGTTGCGCCTGATGGACCGGCTGGCGATCGGGCGCGCGGTGCTGATCGGTCACAGCATGGGCGGCAAGACCGCGCTGCATCTGGCGCTGCGCGCGCCGGAGCGGGTGTGCGCCGTGGTGGCGGTGGATATTGCCCCGGTGCGCTATGACCATGGCCATGACACGGTGCTCGAAGCCATGCGCGGGCTCGATCTGGCCCGCCTGTCCCGGCGCGAGGAGGCCGACGCCCAGCTTGCCACACGCCTGCCCGAGGCCTCGGTGCGCCAGTTCGTGCTGACCAATCTGGTTCGCCACGATGGCCGTTTCGCCTGGCGGGTGAATCTGGAGGCGCTGGCCGCTAATATGAAAAATCTGGCCGATTTTCCGGTGCCGCCGGAGGCGCGCTACGACGGCCCGGCGCTGATCATCCGGGGCGCCCTGTCGGACTATGTGCGCTCCGCCCACTGCTCGGTGATCGCCGCCCTGTTCCCGCGGGCCCGCATTGTCACCCTCAAGGGCGCGGGTCACTGGGTCAACGCCGATCAGCCGGCGCTGCTGATCCAGACCCTGGAGGCTTTTCTGGACCGGCTGTGATGGCCGGGCGCTAAATCACGGGTTCAAATGGGAAGGCGAAGTGGTGTATACCCGCCATGGACCGGCCAGGCGACATTGGGCGGTATGAAGAGGCGGGCGCATGGCGCAGGAAAATCACAAGGTGACAGGCGATAGCCCGGAGGAGGCCGAGGAGGCCGGCTTCCCGCTGACCCATAAATTCGTCTCCAGTGTTGTCAAGGCGCTCAAGGACAACGATCTGGCGCAGGTGCGCGTGCTGCTTGAGCCGCTGCATGCCGCCGATCTGGCCGATCTGCTTGGCCTGGTCAGCGCCGACCAGCGCCGCGACCTGATCGAGGTGCTGCGTCAGGACCTCGACCCGGATCTGCTGGCCGAACTCGACCCGGCGGTGCGCGATGACGTAATCGAGCAACTCGAGCCCAGCGAGGTGGCCGCGGCGGTCTCTGAAATGGAGACCGACGAGGCGGTCTATGTGCTTGAAGACCTCGAGGAGGACGAGCGCCAGGCGGTGCTCGAAAATATCCCTGCCGAGGAGCGTGCGGCGGTCGAGGTGTCGCTGTCTTACCCCGAGGACAGCGCCGGCCGCCTGATGCAGCGCGACCTGATCGCGGTGCCGGCGTTCTGGACCGTGGGCCAGACCATCGACTACATGCGCGAGACCGCCGACCTGCCCGATGAATTTTATGAAATTTTCGTGGTCGACCCCAAGCATCATCCAATCGGCACCATCCCGCTCAACCGCCTGTTACGCGCCAAGCGGCCGGTGATCGTCTCCGAGATCATGACCGGCGAGCCGCATCTGCTGCGCGCCGACACCGATCAGGAGGAAGTGGCCTATCTGTTCAAGCAATATGGCCTGATGTCGGCCGGGGTGGTCGACGAGGATAACCGGCTGATCGGCGTGATCATGGTCGATGATGTGGTCGATGTGATCGAGGAGGAGGCCGAGGAGGATATCCTGCGGCTGGGCGGCGTGTCCGATGCCGATTTCAACGAATCGATTTTCGAGATCACCCGCACCCGCTTCATCTGGCTGATGGTCAATCTGGCCACCGCGGTGCTGGCCTCGACGGTGATCGCCCAGTTCGGCGCCACCATTCAGCAGATGGTGGCGCTGGCCGTGCTGATGCCGATCGTCGCCTCGATGGGCGGCAATGCCGGCACCCAGGCGCTGACCGTGGCGGTACGCAATCTGGCCACCCGCGAGCTGACCTGGACCAACGCCATGCGCGCGATTTCCAAGGAAGTGATCGTCGGTACGATCAATGGCGGCATATTGGCGATTGTCATCGGCTTTGTCGGCGCGATATGGTTTGACAACGTCAGTCTCGGGCTGGTGCTCGGCGCGGCGATGATCATCAATATTCTGGTCGCCGCCCTGGCCGGCATTCTGGTGCCGCTGGGGCTGGAGCGCGCCGGTATCGATCCGGCGGTGGCTTCCGGGGTGTTTGTCACCACCATCACCGATGTGGTCGGTTTCCTGGCCTTTCTCGGCCTGGCGGCGTGGTTTTTACTGTAACAACAAGGAGAAGAAAATGCTCGAGGATCCGATTGTCATCGCCGGCATGGCGCGCACGCCGATGGGGGCTTTTAATGGCGCATTGTCCAGCCAGAGCGCGCCGCAATTGGGCGCGGTGGCTGCCCGAGCGGCGTTGGAGGACGCCGGGGTTACGCCCGGTGATGTCGAGGAATGCATCATGGGCTGCGTGCTGCCCGCGGGGCTGAAACAGGCCCCGGCCCGCCAGGTCGCCGCCGGCGCCGGGCTGCCCTGGGATGTCGGCTGCACCACGGTCAACAAGATGTGCGGCTCGGGCATGAAAGCAACCATGATCGCCCATGATGGCCTTGCTGTCGGCAGCGCCTCGATCATCCTTGCCGGCGGCATCGAGAGCATGACCAATGCGCCCTATATCCTGCCCAGGGTGCGCCAGGGCCTGCGTCTCGGTCATGGCGAGGTCAAGGATCACATGTTCCTCGACGGCCTGGAAGACGCCTATACCGGCCGGCTGATGGGCACCTTCGCCGAAGAGACCGCCCAGCATTTCCAGTTTAGCCGTGAAGCGCAGGACGACTATGCAATCAGCTCCCTCAAACGGGCGCGCAAGGCCTGCGAGGATGGCACCTTCGCCGCCGAAATCACCCCGGTGGTGATCGCTTCGCGCAAGGGCGAGACCACGGTGGCCATGGACGAGCAGCCGGGCAAGGCCGATTTCGACAAAATTCCCCAGCTTCGCCCCGCCTTCGCCAAGGACGGCACGGTAACCGCGGCCAATTCAAGCTCGATCTCCGATGGCGCGGCGGCTCTGGTGCTGATGCGCCGCTCGCAGGCGCAAAAGCGCGGCCTGTCGGTGCGCGCCACCATCCTGGCCCACAGCACCCATGCCCAGGAGCCGGCCTGGTTCACCACCGCGCCGGTGGGGGCGATCGAAAAGGTGCTGGCGCGCGCCGGCTGGTCGGCTGGCGAGGTTGATCTTTACGAGGTCAACGAAGCCTTCGCCGTGGTCGCTATGGCGGCGATGCGCGAGCTTGATTTGCCCCATGACAAGGTCAATGTCCACGGCGGCGCTTGCGCCCTGGGCCATCCGGTGGGGGCGTCGGGCGCGCGCATTGTCGTCACTTTGATCAATGCGCTGCAAAAATATGGCCTGACCCGCGGCGTGGCCTCGCTGTGCATCGGCGGCGGCGAGGCGACGGCGCTGGCGATCGAGTTGGCGTCGTGAGTTTGGCGTCGTGAGCCGGCGCCGGCATATTTTCTCGGGCTCGGACTATGAGGCGCGGGCCGGCTATGCCCGCGCCGTGGTCGATGGCGACTGGGTGCATGTCTCGGGCACCACCGGGTTCGACTATGCTACTGGGGAAATCGCCGACGATCTGGCCGACCAGGCGCGCCGCGCCATCGCCACCATCGCGGCGGCGCTGGCCGAGGCCGGCGCCAGCCTCGATGATGTGGTGCGGGTGCGCTATTACCTTAGCGAGCGGGCCCATTTTGACGCGCTTATGCCGGTGGTGGCCGAGGCCTTTGGCGCCGCGCGGCCGGCGGCCACCGCGATCATTGCCGGGCTGGTCGACCCGCGCATGAAAGTCGAGATCGAGGTGACCGCCCGAAAGCAGATGGCGGACCGCTGAACCGATGGCCACGGTGTTTTTGATCGACGATGACGCCACCTTGCGGGCGCTTTATGGCGGAGCGCTGCGCCGCGCCGGTTTTGATGTTTGTGCGTTCGAAAGCGGCGATGCGGCGCTGAAGGCGGTCGGCAGCGGCCCCAGTATGGTGTTGTGTAACGCCGAGATGCCGGGGCTGGACGGTTTCGAGACCTGCGCCGCCTTGCGCGAACGGTGGACGGCGCCGGTGATTTTCCTCAGCGCCCATGACAGCCTTGCGCTGATCCATGACGGGCTGGCCGCCGGCGGGGATGATTTTGTGGCCAAGGATGCTCCCGCCGAGACCTTGGTCTCCCGGGTGGCCTTCTGGGCGTCCTCGCCCTTGCGCGGCCTGCCCGGGGCGGTGCGCCGGCGCGCCCTGGCGCTGGCCGAACAGGCCCTGCTGGCCGGCGCGGACCAGCCCACCCCCGGCGGGCTGGCGCTCGATGACGGGCTGCGCCGCGCCTTGCACGCCCGGATCAAGGGCGGCGATGTCGAGGCGCTGGTCGCCGCCGGGCTGGATCATGACCTGGCGGCGTTGTTGCGCTACGCCGATTATGTGGTCGCGTGCCGGGTATGACAGTTCATCTGCTCAGGGTTGGGGTGGGGATCGAGGATATCGTCCATTTACGCCGGGTTCTGGTGCGCAACACCGAGACCGGGGCCGACGGCCGGCCCTGGGTGACAGTGACCACCCGCTTTACGCCGCGCCGCGCCGCGCAAGTGCTGGATGGCGGCTCGCTCTACTGGATCATCAAGCGCCAGGTGCGCGCCCGCCAGGCGGTGCTGGCGATCGAGACCATTGTTGGCGAGGGAGGCAAGCCGCGCTGCGCCCTGCGCCTGTCGCCCGAGCTGGTGCTGACCGAGCCGCAGCCGCGCCGGCCACATCAGGGCTGGCGCTATTATGCGCCCGAGGACGCGCCGCCCGATCTCGCCCAAAGCGATGACGATCTGGCCGACATGCCCGATGAGATGCGCGGGACCTTGCGCGAACTGGGCTTGATTTAAAGGCCGTAGAGGGCGGCGTAGTCGGGATCGCGGGCGGCGACCCGCTTGGCCAGATCAACCATCACCTTGGCCTGTTTCCAGGTGGCGTCATCCTGCATCTTGCCATCGATCATCACTGCGCCGGAGCCGTCGGGCATGGCCTCGAGAATGCGCAGGGCGAATTTGACCTCGTCGGCATCGGGGCTGAACACCCGTTTGGCGATGTCGATCTGCGAGGGGTGCAGCGACCAGGCGCCGACACAGCCCTGCAAAAAGGCGTTGCGGAACTGGGCCTCGCAGGCCGCCGGGTCGGAAAAATCGCCGAACGGGCCATAGAACGGGCGAATGCCATAGGTCAGGCAGGCGTCGACCATCTTGCTGATGGTGTAATGCCACAGGTCCTGCTGGTAAAAGGCGCGCTCGCCGCCGTCGCCGGCGTCATCGGCCAGCACGCCGTAGGACGGATGGCCGCCGCCAACCCGGGTGGTTTTCATACCGCGCGAAGCCGCCAGGTCGGCGGGACCCAGGCTGAGGCCCTGCATACGCGGGCTGGCGGCGCAAATTTCCTCGACGTTTTTCACTCCCTGTGCAGTTTCCAGCAGGGCGTGGATCAGGATCGGCTTTTCCACCCCGTGTTTGGCCTCGAGTTGGGCGAGAAGCTGGTCGAGATAATGGATGTCCCACGGCCCCTCGACCTTGGGCAGGATGATGACATCGAGCTTGTTGCCGATATGGGCCACCAGTTCGGTCACGTCGTCGAGCGCCCACGGGCTGTTCAGGCAGTTGATCCGGGTCCAAAAGCCGGTGTCGCCGAAATCA
>Ga0114931_10006525_pt1 | contig 14343 bp, 11 predicted proteins | sample 2SBtaG_FD_89579 | JGI IMG/M metagenome (GOLD analysis project Ga0114931, IMG submission 89579) | Deep subsurface microbial communities from Kolumbo volcano to uncover new lineages of life (NeLLi) - 2SBTROV14_V59a metaG | ecosystem: Environmental > Aquatic > Marine > Volcanic | place: Kolumbo...
CCATATCGAGTGCATCATGGATAGACTCAATAACCGACCCCGGAAATGCCTTGGGTATAAAACCCCGAATCAGGTATTCTTCGGGATAAACCCACCTGTTGCACTAGCAAGTTGAATCCGGGCGATTAATCAATGCCGATTGTCCACGCAATGTATCAGGCATCGGCCAAGAGGCGTTACTCAGTTCGATAGTCGCAGCCGGCAAGTTGCCAGTCGTCCTCATGATTCTTTCTCCATCGCCATGGCAATTCCGATGAGATGTTCGCGTGATGCATCGTCCAGGTCGATGATTTGCAGGCCTGCCCAATAGCCTGGTTTTTGATTCGCTTTACTGCGCCACAGTACCGATACGCCGGCATTGAAATGTTGCTCCTGGCCGCCGTTGTCGGACGCGTTACAGGTGACCTGGAACAGCTCCCCGATAGCGATTTCTTCGCCACTGAGCAGCATCATGCCGGCTGGGGACAGATTGACCACCTCGCCCAATGTCCGGTCGCTGATCTGATCGATCAGACGGGCGCGCCAGCCGCTACCAGCAAGTTCAACTCGACGATGCCTACGTTTCTCCATAGTGTCTACCACGACAATAGTCGCCTCAGGCCTGTTTCTTGAGTTTGTGCAGCGCGCGCTGCAGTGATGATTCGACGTACGACGTGTTGGTGGTCAGTAGCACGCGCGCCTGTCCGCTGTCGATCTTTCCGGCGAGCTTGCGTAACGGTACCACCAGCGCCTTTGCGCCGGCCTGATCAACGAACAAGAAGCGCTCGGTACGGTCGTTGAACCAAGACAGCTTCACCGGCTGATCGGCGGCACCGTGGTTCTTGAACACCACCCAGGTGCCGGAGGGCAGCGTCGGCAGGCGCTCGAGTAACTCCTTGCCGGAGTCGCCGAGAGGGGCCTCGTCCAACTGTGTCGGCGGTGCAGGCGGAGTGGACCGGGGAGTGGCCAGAGTTACCTCTTGGCTCGAGTCGAACAGTGAGAACACCCTGTCGATTTGCGCCTGGAGGTGCGGGACCGCATCGCCCAGGCAATGGTCGATGGCCCTATGCAGATTGGTGATTTCGGCATCGGCGGGCATAACACCCTGAAGACGACTGGCGACCAGGTTGCGCAACTCGCGCGCGAGTCTCACCGCATCGAGCCAGGATGCGCCGTCGAGCTGGCCGTTGCTGCGCAGATGTACGAGCGTCAGGTAATCCGCCCATGGGCCCGAAAGGAAATCACACAATAGTTGTGGGGTGTTGGCGGTGGCCATGAGCGGTTCGAGTGTCTTGGCCGCCATTGCCTTCGCCTGCTCCAACTTCTCCCGGCCCTGTTCCGACTCGACCGTTTTTGCCTCGCGCGCCTGCTGGCGTTGTGAACGCAGTTCAATCTCGGCGGTCAATCCTTCGTCGAGCTCCTGGAGCAGGCTGGTCGACAGCTCCTTGGTGGTCACGATCAGATTGACAACCCGCTGCAATCGCGGATAGATGCCTTGTGTCAGGTCCTTCTCATCCACCCAACGTGATGCTGCCTCGATTACGTTGTCGAACAGATGGCGCGCCGGGTGGTCGCGGCGAGTAAGGAATCCAGGATCTCGGACCGCGACCTTGAGAAAGGGCGTATGCAGACGGCTCAACAGCGCCTTAGCAACATTACCGAGGAGCTCGTCGCCGAGCATCTCTTCGAACAACAGGCCGACAATCTCGATCGTGTCCTCGTCGAAGTGACTCAACTTGTCGTCACCGACGAGTTCCCTGATTTTCTTGCGTTGCGCGCGCAGGGAGGCGGTGATGCGTAACAGCAGTTCCCGCGAGACCTGTATCTGTTGCACACCCTGTTGCAGGGTTCCGGTCTCTGGAGCCGGTGCTGCCTCTGTTACCTGGGGGTTTTGGATCGCCGCAGCCACCGTGGCGGCTGACGCAGGGTTTATCGGGTCGGGCCGTGCCGCACCGCTCCCGGCCAGACTGGCGCGACGTGCAGAGAGGAGTCCGCGGATGCGACCTAACATCTGTTCGCCAAGTTGCGGGTTATTTCCAGTCGGCTGCGCCGGATCGGAAATGCCGCCGGCATTGTGTATGCGCGTGGCGCTCGTGCCGCCGCCGGCTGCGGATCGTGTGTTCTGCAAACCATCGTGTTGAGCGGGGCCTGTCTCGCGGTTGCTCTCCCAACGCGGCAAGCCACTCACTGTATGGGATGCAACGAAATTCGCGTCATCGGTGGCAGGCTTGGTGGGCACCTCCGCGCTGGGGCTGTCCGGATAGCGTTTCACCTGGTAGGCGATATTCGGCAGGATACCCTGTTCGCGCAGGGCTTCGTTGAGATCCTCATGCCATTCCGGTGAAACACGAATGACCTCATGTTCAAATAATGTAAACAGTGCGAGCAGCACCTGTCGTTTGACTTGCAGCGGGTTCGCCGCGTATTCGAATACCCCTGCGAGCTGATGCGGGCCGGCCGGCAGGGCCTCGTATTCGACTGGACCGCCGCCCGTGACCACGCCGAGGCGGAGCGAGAGGGCATGATACAGGTCGCGATGCTTCTCGATGGCCTGATCGGATATGGTCTGCAGCGCGAGACTGCGCTCGAAGCTGTCTTTACTGACCAGACTCAGCGTCTCCGCCCCAAGTGCAATGGGTCGTTCGGATGAGCGCAGGCAATCGAACAATTTGTGCTGCAGACGTTCCTGGAACAACTGCCTCATTTCCGCTTGTTTCACTGAGAACTCGCGTCGGCCGTCGATGAAGACCGTCTGTACCTCGTTGCTCTCGGCTTTTTCGGCATACTCGAACAGGACCTCTCCGGCGCTGCTGAACAGGTGTTGCAGGCGCGCATCGGCGGCCGGCAGCACGTGCTCGCGCCAAGTGTGCAAAACCCCCTGCAGTGTGTCCTTGTCAATCACGTTATGTCGAGTCGTTCACCTGGGTGTTTCCAGCATTGCCAAAACTACCCTTGCCAGCGTGCTCGGATTCGCTGCCGGCCCCCAAGGGGGCGGCAGCGAGAAACTGAGGGCACGGGCTCAAATGGATTTCTCGTGGCCGCTGTCAGTAAAACCGGACAGGCATCGACACGCTGAAGCTGTAGTCTGGCGCATCATCGGTGAGACCGATGCCGGCGCTGAACGACAACAGGGTCAAGCGCGAGATCGAGCTCGAGAACCCAACCAGGAACTCGCTGCTGTTAATCTCGCTACCCGGGATATTTTTGCCGTTGAGCTTGGCCTCTTGCGCGAATACTTGCGACAGCGTGAACGACAGCGACGTCGACGGGCTCGCGGCGATCGAGGTGCCCAGCGACAGTGAATACTGATCGCCTGGCTGCGAGTCGTTCTTCTCCAGCGTTTTCGTGTAACCCAATGAAGCCGTAAAAGCGAGCGGGTCCTGCCGCTTCAATGCGGTCAACGATGCGCTCAGTTCGTCGAATCCAGAACCGAGAGAGACGCCGTTATCACTCTCATCCCCGGTCGAAGTATTCCACACGAAACGCCCGATAAGATCCGGCTTCCAGCCGTCCTCGCGGAACAGCGTCTTGGCAAGCCCAATCGAGACGTCGCCGATTGAATTCCCGGTGTTGCCGCTCGACGTGGTGCCGCCTACAGTACTGATGGTGGTCGTCTGCTCGTGCGCGACTCGGTACGGGAAGGTCAGCTCGAGCTGGCTCTCGTAGGGCAGGCCGATACGGACGCCGGCGCCCAGGTTGAACGCGTCGCGTTTTTTCCGCGCCGTGCCGACTACGACGCCGGGCGAGGCAGTCACCGACGATACGGTTTCGCGGTGGGAATAGGAGAAGAAAGGTGAGATCTCGTAGACACCGTACGGCAGCAGCAATGCGCCTTCGTTGGTCAGCGTGCGCTCCAACGCCCGTTCTGCCGCAAACTCATCGACCTCGACCGCCCCCGGTCCGCGCTTCTTCTCTTTCTTCCTGGCGCCCGAACCGATACCGGATACGGGCTTGTGAGTTGTGCCCTTGGCCTCCGCGAGTGTCTCCAGCCGCCCCTGAAGATCGTCGATCTGGTGCATGACCACGGCACTGCTTGGTTGGGAATCGATCCATACCACGGTGTCTTGCTGGCGTTTCTCGAGCTGATCGACACGCTTAAGCAGCTGCTCAATCACCACATCGCGCTTCCTCAGTTCATTGAGTAGCACTGCATCGGAGTCCTGTGCCGCAATTATCGGTTCGCTTCCCAGCGCAAGCAAAGCAACCAGCGGTAGCGTAATTTGCTGAATGGACCAGTTCTTCCTAAGCATTGTCATTTCTGTCCCTATCTTGTTGTTGAGTGGAAAAGCTAAACACGGGGTAGCATCAAGGCCCCGACGCGGTGTGTGGCGCCCCTGATGCGCCAGCACCTCCCCGTTACATGACTCCCGCCTTTGGCCGGAGGCGCGTTGTAATTCTTGTCAGCGCAGGTCATGGGGGCCCGGACCTCGCCTGTTGACTTGTCTGTGGCAGGCGCCGGTGAGCGCCGCCGACGCATTGTGACGAGTATAATCATGCCGATCATAAGCATCAAACCAGTGGAAGACGTGCTGATCTGTTCTGCAGTGCCCGACCTCGCGGCCCGGGGAGTGGGTTGTGCAATATCCGGCCGTGGTGGCTCGCTGGGCAGGCGCGCAAGCGGCCGCAACCCGAGTAACATCGGCGCATATGCCGGTTGGACTGCTGCGGGCCTGGAAGGACCTCGGGCGAGCCGCAACGCACGTGTGGTGACAGGTGCGCCAGTCGTTTTTTTGCGAGGGGCCGATTCCTCGGTGGCAGGCGGCGCACTGGACATCCGCAGCATAGCCGGCGCAGCGGCAACCGGCGCCGCTTGCCTTGCGGGGGCCATGCGCATGACTCGGGGTTCGTCGGCGCGCGCTGTCATCAAGCTGGCAGGTGCCACGCCCCTTTCCTCGGCCAGCATCATTGCCGGTGCAGCCGGTTCCGCGGTTGTGCCGGAGGCGCTCAAGGGGGCTGCGCGGGGGTCCAGTGATGCCATCATTGGTTGCGGCTCGGGCTGCGAAAGCCCGGAGGTCACAAGTTGGTCATTTTCATCGAATATGTAAGTAGGCTCATAGCCGGCGCCGAAACTGGTCAGTGCACCGGCCGGGGTCTCGGCGTTGGATTCGTCTGTGTCGGAGTATGATTGATTGATCGCCGGCGAACTTGCGAATGATAATAATGCACTGACCGCGGCATCAAAGTCCTCACCGAGCCAGTCTTCGGCCAGAACGTCCGGCAGATCGAAACCGAGAAACAGTTCGGGCATGAAAAGATCATCGTCATCCGTGCGCAGGCCGAACTGATCCAGCCACGACGATCTGTCGCCATTCGCCCAATCCAGGCTGAGCAACGGTGCGAACAGATTGAAACCACTCTCGGAATACAGCGTGCCGTCGTGTACGACAGTCGGCGTGGCACCCCAGAACAATACCTCGTCGTTGGCTCCGAGTACACGCATCTCGGTGCCGAGAAAGTAGTCTTTTCCGTCGAGGCTGCCTGCGTAGAGCAGCGGATCGATCTCGATACGCGCACCGATCAGGGGATCATGGCTGAACTGGTCTGCGAGCACGCGCTGGTCGCTCGCGGACAGGATGTTGATTGGAATCGGGTCGAACATAAGGCTCTTGGTGAAGGCGTCCCAATGCACCTGAGCACCACTGTCCACCCCTCCCGCCTGCTCGGCCACCTGACGCACCGCAACCGCCGGTGCCTCAATCGAATACTCGTACTGCGCCACGTTGAGCGCGACGTTCACCCCGGGCAGATGCGTGACAGGGTCGATGAACTGCCGGGTCAGCGGCACCGCCACGCTGGGCCCGAAGCCGGTGATGGAACCTGCGGGATCATTGGCCGATGCCAGCCAGTCGCCGATGGCACTGGATCCGGGTAGCTCGTAGCTCGTATAAGAAGTCTCGCCGTTCTGTGAAAGGATGCTGAACCCCAGCAAGGTGGTCACTGCCTGTGACGGGTCGCCGTCTATTGGCGACTGCGTGATCGCCGCGACATGGTGCATGACCGACAGCGCACTGGAGGGGCTGGTTTCGACCGCAAGCCGATTTATATCCCAGGTCAGATCGATTGATGCGTCGTTGGTTAGAGGCACCAGGGTGACACGGTCGATCCCGGCACCGCCGATACTCTCGGCCCAGGCCCCCAGCGGTTGATCAAACAGCGATTCGGCACGAGTGAAGCTCGCCAGATCGATGGTTGCGATACGGTTACTCGACAGGCTGGGGCCACCGCGTGCGACAAGGTCGCCGGGCAAGATCTCGGCAATGGCAATGGCGTCTGCAATGTGGCCACTCAGCGAGTTGTCGCTCAGATCCGCAGAGGCCTTGGTTTTTGTGTCGGCACTGCTGGTGAACAGCGCCAAGGGATTCGCCACAACCCAGGCACCGTCGAGATCGACTGCAATGGTCATCTCGCTTTCTGTCCTCGCGAGCGGCGTTTGCGCGCCCACAGGGAACAGGGACACGACTGACGGTGGATCACTCGGGAGCGGATTGCTGACGGTGTATCCACCGTCCGCTGGCGTGTCAGAGACCTCTTCTGTCGGCTGGCCCGACACCGGGCTGCTGTTGTTGCCCGGTGTGCCCGGCGGGGCCGGATCGTTGCCCGCGGCCGAATCGAAAGTCCCTGGTAACACATCCTGCGGGCTCGTGTCGCTGCCGGGAGGAGGGATGGTGCCCGGGTCTGTCGAACCGCCTTGCGGATCGTCGGCGGGCGCCCTTCCGACCGGCCCGGTCAGCAGGTCCTCCGCCGAAGGTGTGTTGCTGCTGCCACTGGGCGGCGGGTTATCTCCAGTCGGGGTCCCGCCGGTCTGGTTGTTGTTTGTCGGGGTGGTGCCGCCACTGCCGGCGGTCGAACCGGAGTCACCGAGCAGGTCCTGTGCGGAAGGGTTGTCGCTACCGGGTTGGGTGGTCGTCGGCGTGTGGTCGGTCGGGGAGCTGGGGAAATCCCCAAAAAGGATATCCTGTGGGGTCGGGGTATTGCCACTTCCACCGGATGAGGGGGTTTCTCCCCCCGGGGCCGCACCAGTCTGGTTGTTCGTTGCGGGTGGGGCATTGTTGCTGTCGGTATTGGAACCAAGGCTGCTTAGCAGGTCCTGTGCCGAAGTTGGGGTATCGCCTTGAGGGGTGGGATTCTGTGTGCCCGAAACTGCATCAGGCCCGCTGTTCGGCAATGCCCCGTTTTCACCCAGCAGGTCATGGGCGCTCGGTGTCGTGCCGTTTCCGCCCTGATGGGCGGCACCTGCCGGCGTTTCTGTCGACGGGGTCAATCCATCAAGCAGATCGGCGGCGCTTGTCGATGTCGGCGTGTCCTCCTGAGATTCCGTAATTGTGTTGGCGGGCCGGGAGCCGTTGCCCGAAGGCGACGGTGTGTTATTCAACAGGGCCTGCGCCGCGTTGCCGGCTGTCGGCGTTTCGGAAGTGTTGGTCTCGCCAGCATCTGTTGCCAGCGGTTTGCCAGTGCGAGTGGTGGACCGAGTGCCAGGCGCCTGCGTATCAGGCCGGTGACCGCCACCAGGGATGAACATGAGGCCGGGCAGGGCAGGGCTGGGTAAGGAGGTGCGGCGGTGGCGGCGATCCCCTCTCGTGGCGGGACGATCTGAGGCCTGCGGCTGCGATCGGGTCGAGGGCGGCGTGCCGCCATACCTGGTCGACGGGGCCTGGTTGCCGTTCTGTTCGGCGGTGGCGCTTTCCGCACCGGGTAACGGTGCTGGCCGGGGCCTGGAAGGGGAGGCCTTGGGTGAAGGCGCGGTCCACGATTCCTGCAGCGGTGCTACCAGCTCTCGATCGGCAGTTGCGATTAGCGGTCGCGTGGTGATGTCTTCGGGTTTCTGCCGCTTGTGGGCCGGCTTGATATCGTGCACAGGGGCCGGCTTCTCGTCATGCTGCGGCGCCACTTGGTGTGTCGGAAACAGCCAGCTTGCGAGGTAATCACGGTACGACCACCCGCCTGCCATCGCCAACAACACAACGACAACGGCTATGACATACGGGTTGCGAGATGATGGCTGGCCGACCAGCGGTGACTCCGGCTCCGCGGTGGGCGCATCCGCTCTTGGGGCAGGCACGGTTTCGTTTGGCGCCGGACGGGTCAGCGCGCTGCCATTTCGGCTGGCATTGTGGCGGATCTGCCGTGCCTGGCCTATCGCCACGGGTTCACTGGGTTCACGGGCGGCATCGGCAGCCGATCTCCCTGCCGGCACCGAGAGTAGGGTTAGATTGCTGGCATTCGACGCGCGGCCGGGGGATGAGGATGCAGTGAGGGCATCGGGGCGGCGAGTTGACTGCTGGATCTCGGGCTTGTTGCCGTTGCGGATGGGCGTGGCGGCCTCACCGTGGCCGAGCTGCTGCTCCCGTGCCTCGCTCGCCTTTTGGTAACCGTTCAGCAGCCGCGACATGTGTCACGCCTCGGTGGTACACGTAGTCGCGGGCGGCAGATATCCTGGCCCGGCTGCGTCTACTGGCACTGTCGACGCCGGCCTTGTGCTCAGCGCTCGGCGCCTGACCGGCCAGCGTGCGCACATTGGGACTTGTGATATTTCCAGCATGTCGAGTTATCCATAACCTTATTAATGGGGAAGTATTCAGAGAGCCCCAGTCTTCAAGCAAATTTCGCGCCATAGGAATATTAATATTTAAATCACATGCACTTACGAAATTGCCGCGTGATATTCATTTTTGTGACGCGCCTCACTGTAAAAAAAATGGACATTTAGCCGGCAGGGCGGGATTGATGTCGCCACCAGCTCGCGGCGACAACAAAAATAATGAAAGTTTTCGGTGTCTCGGGTCCCTCCGCAAACTGCGTGTATTTCGAGCGGTTTCAGACATCTTGTCACGTCGGGTGATCGAGTGCGGCCGCTTGCCGCGTGATCAGCCGATCATTATTCGCCTTGCCTGCTGACATGCACTTGCATTTCTAATCTCATTTCATGGAGGTCTCGGTAAGTCACTATTTGTGGAGAAGAAAACACCCGGCTGTATCGGCCACGGTCTGTCGAATGTCTATATCCCGACCACTGCTAAGAGTATGTCTTGGCGGGTATCCAAATGCCCGTTTTTTTGATTAATCATTCGGTGATGAATGGTGTCAGCGGCCTCGGGTGTCAGGCGATCTGCCGACGAAAGTGCAACTGCGAACACCCTAGGGGGTATTCCCGATGTCCGTAAAATTTACACCGAATCTAATTCTTTGGGTTACACAACTGAATGGTTAGTCATTAAAAGACTGTTTAGAAAGGAAATTAATAAAACTGGCACGTTGGGTGCATTAGGTTCCTACAGAAACGACGACCGGCGTTTTTGGACCGGCTGAGAATATTAACAAACAAGCTAGAGGGAACGGGCATGATAAAGATAACGATAATCACCAGGCCGGCAATCATTCTGGGCGCCCTGCTGGCCGGTTACTCGGTTGGACCGTTGGCGGGACAAGCAGCGGATGGTGTGATCGAACTCAACGCAGGGAGCATGGACGGGGTAACCGCCGCGGGCTCTTCGCTGCTGAATCCTGCCTCGGCTGCGCTGCAGGCCCTGGCCGATGCCCAAGGCGATCTGGCCCTTACCGGGACCAGTGCGAGTACCTACATACAGGATGCCTCGACCCGCCAGCAGTTCGGCAGTGCGGCAGGCTACATCCTGGCGCAACTCGGCACCGCCTCGGCGACCAGTACCGGCACCGGCGCCACCCAATCCACGCAGATCGCAACCACACCGGGTGCCAATGCCCCGAATCCTTATGGTGGCACGATCGACTACACGCGCAGCGTCCTGGGCACCGAGATCTCGGTGTTCTCGCAGGTACGCCCGGGCGGCTACGGGCTCGACTTCTTTCATCACAAGATCAACAACCTGCGATGAGGAATCGAGTGTCTGTCGGTGTGCCGGAGCGGATCGTCCCGCCTCACGTCACCCTGCAGGTAAATTCGCGGAAGTAAAGGGATATAGATCTAAGAAGGAAATTACGGGGAATCTATCATGAAACTTACACTTACACTTACCCTGACCGCAGCGTCGCTCATCGCGCTTTCCTCAGTGGTTTCGGCTGGACAGGAACTGTCGGTGAACGAAATGGACATCGTCAGCGCGGGTGGCTCGGCTGCAGCCAACGACCTCGCCGATGCCGTAGGTAACGTCACCTCGACCAGTACCAGCACCGTCGCCAATGTTATCGCCGGGCAGCTGATCTCAGGTCAGCTCGGCGGGATCTACCACATCCACTCGACTGGCATTGCCGAATCGGCCGCCGATTCCGACGCCCAGGCTATCGGTACAGCAGAGGCTGCGGGCGTGACCGCTGGTTCGTTGCTGTCTGACACCGAGAGTTTCTCGCAGACCATGACCAATTCGGGCGTGGGGGACCCCCTGCCGTCCGCAACGGCGAATTCGAACAATACTTCGCTTGCCAGCACGCTGATCCTTGGTATGCCGGCTTCGGCCTCGAGTGCTTCGTCTGCGGCAGCATTGCTGCAAAATGGTCATGTGCCTGATAAGGAGACGAAATGACTAAAACACTGATGATAAACAAATCCGCGATCGTTCTGGGCGCCCTGCTGGCAGGCTATTCGATTGGCCTGCAAGCAGAGACCGCCACGGGTGGTGCGATCGAACTGGACGCAGATAGCATGGACGCAGTAAGCGCCGCGGGTTCGTTCCTGAACCCTGCCTCAGCTGCAATACAGGCCCTGGCCGATGCCCAAGGCGATTTAGCCATGACCGGCACCAGTGCGAATACCTACGTTCAGGACGCCTCGGCTACTCTGCAGTTTGGCCGTGCCGCGGGCTATATCTCGGCGCAACGTGGCACCGCATCGGCGACCAGTAACGGCGCCGACGCTAGCCGTTCGACGCAGATCGCGACCACACCGGATGCCTTTGATCCGAACCCTTACGGAGGCACGATCAACTACACGCGTAGCGTCCTTGGCACGGAGATCTCGGTGTTCTCGCAGGTACGGCCGGGCGGCTATGGCATTGACTTCTTCGATCACAGGATCAGAAACCTGCGATGGTGAATCGAGCGTCTGACGGTGTGTTGAAGCGGCTTATGCCCTGTCTTTCATCCGCCAGACCAAAGAATTCTCTCCGGAGTTACCGGCATTGGGGCTGGTACCTGGGGGAATAAGGAGCCTACCTTTAGGTAAGCAAGTAACCTCCCTCCTGTTTGTAAGGAGTGAAGGGATATCAATAACGTTATGGAGAATCAATTATGAAACTTGCACTTACACTGACCGCAGCATCGGTCATCGCCTTCTCTTCTTTCGCTTCGGCTGGGCAGGAGCTGTCGATGACCGAAATGGATATCGTCAGCGCTGGTGGCTCAGCTGCCGCTGACGCCATGTCTGATGCGCTTGGTAACGTCACCACGACGAGCACCAACACCGTCGCCAATGTTATCAGCAGCCTGCTCGTTCCGGGCCAGCTCGGAGGTATCCACTGGATCGACTCGACTGCCGTTGCCCAATCGGCCGCCGATTCCGACGCCAAGGCTATCAGCACGGCTCAGGCCGCTGGTGTGACCGCGGGCTCGTTGCTGTCTGACACCGTCAGCTACTCGGAGACCAACACCAATTCGGGTGTGGGCCAACTCCCAGCTGCGCTGGCAATGTCAAATAATACCTCGAATGCCAGCACGATCCTGATCGGTTTCCCGGCGTCGTCCTCGAGCGCCTCGAATGCGGCATCGTTGCTGCAAAACTGAGGTAATTGGGTCTTCGGTCTGACCGAAGCTCAATTCCGTGCCCCGCGCCTTGGCGTGGGGCACGGTTATTCGCCAGGATATTTTCGTGGACTGCCGCAGCGCTGGCCGGGGAGGTCGCGAATGAAAGCGATGCAAAGTATCAGAAAGAAGGTGCCGTTTATTGTGTTGGCGGGATTGTTGTGCCTGTCAATCTCGACCGCCTCGATCGCCGAACAGCGCGTAGTGCGTTCGCTGCTCGAGATACGACATGACAATGTCGTGATGCAGGAGTGGGACCTGAGTTGTGGCGCGGCGACGCTGACGACGTTGCTGAACTACCAGTATGGCGATCTGGTGACCGAAAAGGAGGTCGCCCTGGCGATGATGGATCGTGATGTGTACATCAAGAATCCGGAGCTGGTCCGAATGCGCGAGGGGTTCTCCCTGTTCGATCTGAAACGCTATGTCGATGATCGTGGCTACAAGGGGGTTGGACTGGGCAAGCTGGAACTGGACGATCTGATCGAACGCGCGCCAATCATGGTGCCGATCAACATTGCGGGTTACAACCACTTTGTGATTTTCCGCGGGATGCTCGGCAATCGGGTGTTGCTGTCCGATCCGGCCTGGGGCAACCGGACCATGACCGACAAGCAGTTCGAGAACGTATGGATCAAGTTCGGCAGGATCGGTAGGGTGGGCTTCGTCGTGGAGGCCAAAGACAACGTGCTGCCTTCGTCTTCTCCGGGGTTGCTGAAACCACTGGCGAAGGACTTTCCAGTGCTGTACTGATAAACCGTTTTGCAGGTCCGGTTATTCGAAATCCATTGTCTCTAGCCGTGGATCAGCAGCTGCAGAGATCCACCATCGCACGCCCAGACTTTTGAGACATACTGTCCGACCCAGCAGCGGGCTATAGCCTGTTGTAGTCGGGCGCAACCGAACATTTCCCTGATTCAAGCAAACACAGCAGCGCCGCTCGGTGTGGCATCTTGGCGTTGTAATCCATCCCATCGGAATATCTGACTACGTGGCTTTTCAGCGGTCGTAGCCCTAGCCCGAACATTGCACCAGCCGAACGGTGCCTTCTAAGTAACTCATTGAAGGCGGGGAAGAAATCCAGAATAGTTCATTATAAACCTGACGTGACACTTTATAACCGGCACCGCTCTATCCCGATTCCCGCGGGTTTTCGCTCGCTATGGCTTGGCCTTCACACAAGTGATAGCTACGGCTATCACTTTTGCTTCAAGCCGGCGCCATAATGGCTGCAAACCCGCCGGCTCTCGGGATGCTGGTGCAATGTTCGGGCTAGGGATACCCTGAAAAAGTCGTGACCCTCGACCTTGGCGTCAGAATCTGTCATTTCTGCGTTGAAAATCGCGGCTTTGGCACTAGCACCTGCGGCACATAAGTGCCAGTGCATATGAGATATGTGGCTATTTCAGATTGCGTTGTGGATCCTGGCGGCCATGTAGTACACGGATTATTTCAACCCTGGTGGCGTCCACACGGTAAAACAGGGTATGGCTATTTACAGGGAGGCTTCTGGCATCTGGCAGGAGCTCTGGGCGCTCGGTTCCTATTAGTGGTTGCTGAGTCAGCAACCAGAATTGCTTCTTTATAGTGGACAGGTAGCTTTCGGATTGTGCCTGTCCCCACTGTCGCAGGCCGTATTGGTAAATTTCTTTGAGGTCATTTTTAGCGGCAGGCGCAATGACGAGCTGATGGGGCGCCACGAAGGTCAGCTCTTGATATCGTCAAACAAGGTGTCAAGCGCCGATTTTGATTCGACTGCAATACCTTCTCCACGGTCTAGTTGGTCTACTCCGATTTTCAGTTGCTCACGAAGTCGAGCCAGTTTGATCTCGTGAATCCAGTCTTCATGGGTTTCCATAAAACGGAGCGCTTCACGGATGACTTCGCTGGCATTGTTGTACAGGCCGGTTTCCACTTTGGCTTTAACGCGGGATTCCAGTTCGGGCGTTAGTGATATATGCATAATAGCCTCTGACGGTAGGATGCTCCCACAAAAAATGCTAGGTCGAAATACAAAGATTGTCAATGTTTGTATTGATGGGTCGAGGGGGAAGTCAGAGGGTGCTGTGTGGCAGTGTTCAACCAGGCACAATTCGAGCATTTTGAAGGATTTTCTGAGCATGGTATTTTTCATGGTATTACCAATTAGCAGGAAAATAAGCCATTGAATATAAAAAATAAAAATGGCTTATTTACAATCGAGTGGGAGTGACCGGTACTGGCAGGCAGTGATTGGCACTGGCTGGCACCTGCAGGCATCGGTCAAGTATTAGCGAAGTTGCCGGCCTCAGTCGATTATGCACAGGCTCGATCTTTCAGCAGAGCGGGCATGATTGTTGAATGTGTATTCTCCGATCTTTGATTTGTTCGCTCTCAACTAATCTTGGCCAGCACCGTCTCGATAACGCGCACAATCCCTTCCGACTTCTTCTGATCCAGTGCATCAGGATGCGGTGAAGCGAATCGGCCTTTGTCGTTGTCGAAGTACTTCCCTGATGCATTTGCGAATTCGTCGGCAAGCGCAGCGCGGACCAGGATGTCCGCACCGATCTGGATATCGTTGCCGGCCATGCCGAAGCCCTCTTTCACCATTTTGGTCGCGAGCAGCGATCCAGGATTCACTGCGACGAAGACCAGGGCGCGATCCTTATGCAA
>Ga0114931_10006526_pt1 | contig 14342 bp, 11 predicted proteins | sample 2SBtaG_FD_89579 | JGI IMG/M metagenome (GOLD analysis project Ga0114931, IMG submission 89579) | Deep subsurface microbial communities from Kolumbo volcano to uncover new lineages of life (NeLLi) - 2SBTROV14_V59a metaG | ecosystem: Environmental > Aquatic > Marine > Volcanic | place: Kolumbo...
AGTGAGATAGTGGATGTGTGAGGGGGTAAAAAAAAATGCGTACGGGGGGTTGTTGGGCTGTGGGGGGGGAGAGGGGGGGGGGATAAAGGCTCGCCCCGTGTACGCCAATGAAGGAGAACTGCTGTGTTTCCTACGGTCGTTACTATGCCAAAAGCCAACTATAAATAAAAATAAAAAGTTTTTATAAAATCTATAGACCATTTGCAATATGACTGGCGGCAGCGAAAAATCGTGTGGTAGCAAACCCCGGGTTAGCCCGCATTTCTCACCACCGTTCGTAGCGAGACGGTTCAAGCAGGGCGTGCCATTGGGCACGTCGCAGTAGAAGGATGGTGAGAAATGTGGGTTAGGTGGTTTCACAGGCGGGGGGAGATAAAAAAGCGCACATGGGGTTGGGTGTCTTTAGGAGGTTGGGGGGAGGGAGGAGATATAAAGACAGCCCCATGTGCGCAAAGTAGAACTATGTCTTCTACGGTTGTGACTATGCCAAAGATGTTGTATAAATGATAATAGAAAGTTTTTATTATTTGTATCTATGAATATCTATACATGGCAGATATCCCTGAATGATCAAAATCCGCAATGCAACCTTTCGTCAGCTTCAAGTATTTGAATCTATTGCCAGAAATGGTTCCTACACCGAGGCGGCCGAGGAGCTGCACCTGACCCAGCCAACCCTCTCCATGCAGGTGAAGAAGCTCACCTCCACCGTCGGCATGCCGCTGTTCGAGCAGATCGGCAAGCGTATCTCTTTGACAGACGTGGGGGCGGAATTGCTCAAAACCTGTCGCGAGATTTTCCACACCCTGGACGAGTTTCAGATGACGGTCTCGGATATCATGGGCGTCAAGAAGGGCGATCTGCATATCTCCGGGGTGACCACGGCCGAGTATTTCGCGCCGCGCATCCTGGGGGATTTCTGCAAAAAATACCCCGGCATCAATGTCGCCCTGGAGGTGACCAACCGTCGCCGGGTGCTGGAACGGCTGGAAGACAACCTGGACGATATCTATATTGTCGGCCAGACACCCACCGGGCCGGGCATCCACACCATTCCCTTTCTTACCAATCCCATGGTGATCCTGGCCTCGCCCAGTCATCCGCTGGCCAAGGAGAAGAACATCCCGGTGGCGGCCCTGGCCGAGGACAACTTCATCATGCGCGAACCCGGTTGCGGCACCTTTCTCACCATGTAGCGCATGGTCAAGGGCGGTACGGTCAACTTCACCAGCAGTATGGCCCTGGGCAGCAACGAGGCTATCAAGCAGGCGGTGATCGGTGAGCTGGGCATCTCCATGTTATCGATTTACGCCCTGGTGCACGAAATCAACAACGGTGAACTGGTGGTGCTGGATGTGGAGGGCTTCCCGGTGGAGGATGTCTGGTATCTCTGTTTCCCCGAAGGCAAAAAGCCATCGGTGGTGGCGCAGGTGTTTACCGAATATATGCTGCACGAGGGGCGTGAGCTGACGCTCAGTTCGTTGCCCGCTTCATGGAAAGAGAAGGACAGGTACAACCATAATCACTGACGCGGTTTTGCGCGCCGGGTCGGTTCGGCCTGCAGCGGGTCGTCGGGCCAGTAGTGTTTGGGATAGCGCCCCTTCATATCTTTTTTTACCTCGTTATAACTGCCCTGCCAGAAACCTTTCAGATCCTGTGTCACCTGCAGCGGTCGCTGGGCCGGTGACAGCAGGTGCAGCAGCAGTTTCACCTTGCCGTTGGCAATGGTCGGTGTGTCGCTAGCGCCGAACATCTCCTGCAGCCGCACCGGCAGCACCGGCGGATCATTGTCGTAGTCGATGGCGATGCGCAAGCCGCTGGGCACCTGGATATGGGTCGGCGCCAGTTCATCCAGGTGCCGTTGCTGTGGCCAGGGCAGCAGGGTATTGAGGGCGACCTGCAGGTCCAGTCTGCCCAGGTGGCTGAGCCGGCTCATGTCGTTGAGAAACGGTGCCAGCCATTGCTCCAGTCCGGCCAGCAGCGCCGCATCGGAGACGTCGGGCCAATCTTCGGCAACCAGGCGATGCAGCAACTGCACGCGCTGTTGCCAGTTGCGGTTTTTCATGCTCCACGGCAGGCAGCGCAGCCCGGCCTGGCGGATGCCGTCAATGAGCGCGGCGCAGACCTGTTCAGGATCAGGATTGTTGAGTGGTTTGTCGTCCAGCACCAGTGCATCAAGCCGGCGTTGCTGCCGTGCCAACACTGCCTGTTCACGCGGGTTCCAGTGGATATCCGACTGTTCCTCGATCAGGTCGGTGAAGTGGGCTTCTATCTGCCCAAGGTCGATGGCGGCAGCGAGAAAGATGCGCGCCTCCCGTTTGCCGGCCGCCAGCGAGGTGATCACCAACCACGCTTCGTTGGCCAGGCTCTCGTGTTCGGCGAACATTGCGCCGCGACCGTTGGCCAGCCGGTAGCGTCCCTTCTGGCCGGGGCGGCGCTGGGCGATGCGGTCGGGATAGGCGCAGCCGAGCAGCACGCCGGCGAGTGACAGGTCCGTTGCCTCATCGCGAATGCCCAGTTGCTGTTGCAGTTGGCGGGCCGATTCCCGGATGCGGCGCAGGGTACCGTGCGAACCTGACCGGCTGTTGTCATCCCGCAGCAGCGCCAGACGTGTGCGCAGGTCGCAGTCGGGTGTCTCGCTTTTACGCAGCGGGTCGCGCTCGGAGAGCAGGGCGGCCAGTTGGCAGGCCAGTTTGCCGGCATTCAGGGCGCGTCCTTTGAGCACCATGTGGGCCAGGCGCGGATGCAGCGGCAGGGCGGCCATCTCCTGGCCGTGTGGGGTGATGCGTCCCTCTCGGTCCAGGGCACCCAGGTGGATCAGCAGGTCCAGGGCCTGCTGGTAGCCGGCGGGCGGGGGCGGGTCGAGCCAGTTGAGTTGCCCGGGATCGCGGCAGCCCCAGCGGGCCAGCTCCAGCGCCAGTGGCGCCAGGTCGGCCTCCAGGATTTCGGGCGTGCCGTGGGCCAGCAGGTGACGGCCCTCGGGCCAGAGCCGGCAGCACAGGCCGGGCTCCAGGCGTCCGGCGCGCCCGGCACGCTGCTGCGCCGAGGCCCGGGAGATATTGACCGTCTCCAGCCGCGTCAGCCCGCTGGCCGGTTCGAAACGCGGCACCCGCGCCAGGCCCGAATCGATCACCAGGCGGATGCCCTCGATGGTAAGGCTGGTCTCGGCGATGTTGGTGGCCAGCACGATTTTGCGTTTGCCTTGTGGTGGCGGCTGGATGGCCAGCTCCTGGGCCGTCAGGGCCAGCTCGCCGTAGAGGGGGGCGATGATGACATCCGCGCCCGGTTTGGCCTCCTGCAACAGTTGTGCGACGCGGCGGATCTCGGCGGTGCCGGGCAGGAACAGCAGCGCGCTGCCGTGTTCACGGGCCATCAGCTCCAGGGTGATGCTTGCCACATGCTGCAGCAGTTGCTGGCGACCGGCGCGCGCCGGGGGCGAAGCGTAATTTATCTCCACCGGGAAACTGCGTCCCTCGCTGCTGACGACGGGGGCATTACCGAGTATTTTCGCGGTGGCGGCGCCATCCAGGGTGGCGGACATCACCAGCAGTTTCAGATCATCACGCAGGGCAGCCTGGCTCTCCAGGCACAGGGCCAGCCCCAGGTCGGCCTGCAGGCTGCGTTCGTGGAATTCATCGAAGATCACCAGCCCCACCCCGTTTAGTTCCGGGTCGTCCTGCAGTATGCGGGTCAGCACCCCCTCGGTGACCACCTCGATGCGCGTAGCAGGGCCGACGCGGCTGTCCAGCCGTACCCGGTAGCCGACGCGTTCCCCCGCCTGTTCACCCAGGCTGGCCGCCATGAAGTGGGCGGCATTGCGCGCCGCCAGGCGGCGAGGTTCCAGCATGATGATCTTTTGCTTGCCCAGCCAGGGCTGGTCGAGCAGGGCCGGGGGGACGCGGGTGGTCTTACCGGCGCCGGGCGGGGCCTGCAGGACGACGTTGGCACGTTGATGGAGCGCCTGCAGCAGTTCGGGCAGGGTCGAGTCGATGGGTAAGGGCATGGTGCTATTTTACCCGCTTCGCTGCGGGCATGAGGACAAGAGTGGCTGTGCCCAAACGCAAACACCCCCTTCCGGGGAAGGGGGTGTCGCAGGTGTTGCTTGAGGGCTGACGCTTAAGCGCGCTTGCCGCGTCGTCCTACGGCGATGGCGCCCAGGCCCAGGGCCAGTAGGGCCAGCGGAGCCGGTTCAGGCACAGTCCTGTTTATGCCAATGGTGTAGCTGCCGACAGCGCCGCCGCCTTCCCAGCTTGTCAGGACGCCGCTAGCGCCGAAACGGAATGCGCTGCCACTGCCGTTCAGGGCATCATTGGAGAAGCCGGAGATGCCCAGCAGGTAGTCGCCAGCGGACAGCGAGGCAGAGATATAGCTGTCAAGAGATCCATTGGGACCGCTTGTGTCGTCGTTGGCGGTGATGAAGTTGCCGCTGCCGTCGAACAGGAACAGCATGGTGTCAAAGCTCCTGCTGGAACCGAACAGGCCGTTGGTGGCCGCCTCGAACAGGCCGCCGTCCCAAGAGAATTTGAACAGATCCTCGGTGTCGGTATTAGTGCTGGTGGAGCCGCTGATGCTGGTCACACCCGAGCCCGCATTTTGGGCGGTACTTGGCAGCGAGCCTGCATCACCGGCTTCGGTGTAGGCCGTAGCCAGCGCGGCCTGAGAAACTATGGCGAGCGAGGCGATCAGTGCAAAAGCCAACTTTTTCATGCTACTTCCCCTTATTAATCATCAACTGGATAACAATGTCTGGCTTTATTATTTGCATCTAATGTGCCATAAAATATTACTCAAATAAATTCAATGTGTTATATACCCCCCCCGGGTTTTGGCGCTGAAGATGTGTAAATTAATTCGACACTTTCTGGCTGCGACAGGCGGGCCAATTAGCTGTAAAGCTGGCGGTTTATGCGCCGCCATATTAAGGAGTGAGCATTACACAGCCCGGGACGGGCCAAACGAGAGTGTTGTGAACGACTTGAATTTCCCCATACCGCAGCCGCCGGCCCACCCCTTGGGGCTGAAGGAGATCGCCGATCTGCTGTTCGACGACGGCCTGCTGGCCAAGCAGGCCCACGAGAACCTCCAGGTCCAGGCCCGCTATCGCGACCTGAGCGAAAGACACCCGCTGACGGTGATCGCTGATCAGCGCCTCAAATCCGAGCAGCCGCCCCACCGCACCCTGAGCGAGGACTTTCTGGCCGAGTGGCTGGCCGGCAGGGTCGACCTGCCCTACCTGCGCATCGATCCGCTCAAGATCGATGTGGCCGCGGTGGCCGGCGTTGTCTCCTATGCCTATGCCGAGCGTCACAAACTGCTGCCGGTGGAGGTGGGCCCTGACTACGTGGTGGTGGCCACGGCCCAGCCCTATGTCACCGACTGGCAGGAGGAGCTGGCCCACATCCTGCGCAAGGAGGTGCGGCTGGTCATCACCAGCCCCTCGGACATCGACAGCTACCTGGTGGAGTTCTATACCGTCTCCCACTCGGTGCTCGGCGCCAGTGCCGAGGAGAGCGGCCAGCCGGTCATCAACGGCCAGCAGATGCTGGAGCTGGGCAAGGCGGGCAGCCTGGATGCCAACGACCAGCACGTGGTGCGTATCGTCGACTGGCTACTGCAGTACGCCTTTGACCAGCGCGCCAGTGATATCCATCTGGAACCGCGCCAGGAGAAGGGCAATATCCGCTTCCGCATCGACGGCATGCTGCACACCGTTTACCAGCTGCCCAGCCCGGTGATGGCGGCGGTGCTGAGCCGGCTCAAGATTCTCGGCCGCATGGACCTGGCGGAAAAACTCCGCCCCCTGGATGGCCGCCTCAAGACCAGGTCACCCGACGGCAATGAGGTGGAACTGCGCCTGGCCACCATGCCCACTGCCTTCGGCGAGAAGATGGTGCTGCGTATCTTCGATCCCGATGTGCTGGTGAAGAGCTTCACCGACCTGGGTTTCAGCCATCGCGAGGAGGGTCAGTGGCAAGGCATGTTGAAACAGCCCAACGGCATCATCCTGGTCACCGGGCCGACCGGCTCGGGCAAGACCACCACGCTCTATTCATCGCTCAAATACCTGGCCAAGCCGGAGGTTAACATCTGCACCATCGAGGACCCCATCGAAATGGTGGTGCCCGAGTTCAACCAGATGCAGGTGCAGAAGAATATCGATCTCGGTTTTGCCGATGGCGTGCGCGCCCTGCTGCGTCAGGACCCGGACATCATTATGGTGGGCGAAATCCGTGACCTGGAGACCGCCGAGATGGCCATCCAGTCGGCGCTGACCGGTCACCTGGTGATCTCCACCCTGCATACCAACGATGCCGTTTCCGCCATTACTCGCCTGCTGGATCTGGGCGTGCCCCATTACATGATCACCGCCACCCTGCTGGGCGTGGTGGGGCAGCGGCTGGTGCGCACCCTCTGCCCGCATTGTAAAAAGCGCACCGTGCCCGATGCCGAGATGTGGAACAGCCTCAGCCGTCCTTGGAAGGCGGCGCTGCCCGGCAAGGTCTACGCGCCGGTCGGTTGTCTGGAATGCCGCCAGACCGGTTACATCGGCCGGGTGGGTATCTATGAGATGCTGGTCATGTCGGGCCGCATCAAGCGGTTGATCAGTTCCAGCGACTGTGACATCGCCGCTATTCGCCGCCAGGCGCACCAGGAGGGGATGCGGCCCATGCGCATCAGTGGCATCCAGAAGGTGGCCAGCGGGTTGACCACGCTGGATGAAGTATTCCGGGTGGCGCCGCTATTTAACCCGGATGTTTCATAAATTCGCGCTAGGCCTGTATCCGGCGGGTGATCAACCCCATTTCGACCTCCTCATCCGGCCAGGGAATCCTGACCTGATAACCACCGCCTGGCGCCACCTCCATGCTGTGGTTAAAGCGATCTTCCATGTGTTCCAGTTTGATGTGGTGGTTGCCCCTGGGCAGGATGATCTCCAGCTCGTCAGCGACAGCGAAGCGGTTTTTGACATCCACCTCCATCATCTTTTTCTCTTTGTTATAGCCTGTGATTTCGCCACAGAACTGCTGCTGGTTGCTCTTGGAATAGCCGGACAGGTAGTTCTGGTGCTCGGCGGTGTGGTGGCGCTGATAAAAGCCATCGGTGTAACCGCGATTGGCCAGGTTCTCCAGCACGCCCAGTGACGCGGGGTTGAAGGGCTGGCCCGCCACTGCGTCGTCGATGGCCTGGCGGTAGATCTGGGCAGTGCGTGCAACATAGTAATGCGACTTGGTGCGCCCTTCGATTTTGAGCGAGTCGATGCCGATCTGAACCAGCCGTTCCACATGCTCTACGGCACGCAGGTCCTTGGAGTTCATGATGTAGGTGCCGTGTTCGTCCTCGAAGATGGGCATATATTCGCCGGGGCGATTTTTCTCTTCGATCAGATAGGCGCGGTCGGCCAGCGGGTGACGCTTTAGCTCACCGCAGTCCGACAGCCCCGACTCGTTCATTGCCTTGAAAGGGTCGAAATCGATTCTCTGGATGTCGCCGGTATCGTTCTCCTCGGCAGTCTTCATGCCGTATTCCCAGCGGCAGGCGTTGGTGCAGGTGCCCTGATTGGGGTCGCGGTGGTTGAAGTAACCGGACAGCAGGCAGCGGCCGGAGTAGGCGATGCACAGCGCGCCGTGGACGAACACTTCCAGCTCCATGTCAGGGCAGCGTTGGCGGATGTCCTCGATCTCATCCAGTGACAGTTCGCGCGACAGGATGACACGCGTCAATCCCAGCGACTGCCAGAACTTCACCGCTGCATAGTTGACCGTGTTGGCCTGCACGGAAAGATGGACGGGCATTTCGGGCCACTTTTCGCGCACCATCATGATCAGCCCCGGGTCGGCCATGATCAGGGCATCGGGTTTCATGGCGATCACCGGCGCCATGTCTTTCAGATAGGTATTCACCTTGGCGTTGTGCGGCATCAGGTTGGAGGCGATGAACAGCTTTTTGCCCTGGGCGTGGGCCTCGTTTATGCCGATCTCCAGGTTCTTCAGGTCGAAGTCGTTGTTGCGCGCCCGCAGGCTGTAACGCGGCTGGCCGGCGTAAACGGCATCGGCGCCGTAGGCGAAGGCGTAGCGCATGTTCTTGATGGTGCCGGCCGGAGCGAGGAGTTCGGGGGTTTTCATGATATGTATCTATAAATGTAGGGTGCGCAGTGCGCACCCTACGTTGATTTCAATTCCTTCATTGCTTCCACCAATTTGCGCAGCGCCTGGCCGCGGTGACTGAGTTGGTCCTTCATCTCCGGCGCCAACTCGGCCGAAGCGCAGTCATGGGTCGGGACGTAGAACACCGGGTCGTAGCCAAAACCGTTTTCGCCGCGCGGCTCATGCAGGATACGTCCTTCCCAGGTGCCCTGGCAGATCAGCGGCGTCGGGTCTCTGTCGTGTTCCAGGAATACCAGTAGACACTGGAAGCGCGCCGTGCGTTCCGCCTCCGGCACATCCTTGAGCTCGGTCAGCAGCCGGTCCACGTTGTCCTGGTCCGAGGCGCCGGGGCCGGCGAAGCGCGACGAATAGATACCCGGTGCGCTCTTGAGAAAATCCACCTCCAGCCCCGAGTCGTCGGCGATGGCCGGCAGCCCGGTGTGAATGGCGGCGTTGCGCGCCTTGATAATGGCGTTTTCGACGAAGGTGAGGCCGGTCTCCTCGGCCTCGGGCACGTCGAAGTCAGACTGGGGCACGATCTCCATGTCCAATTCGGCCAGCAGGGCGGCCAGTTCGCGCACCTTGCCCGGATTGCCGGTGGCCAGCACGATGCGTCGGGTCACGACTGTTCCCCCATTGCAAAGGGGGGGGCTGCCATGGTGGCCGTGCGCTGATGTATCCGCTTCCCCATGTATTTTATTTCCGCAGGGCCTCGCTCTGTTTCCTGATCAGTTCCATGATGCCATTCTCCGCCAGTTCCAGCATGGCGTTCAGTTCATCGCGACGGAAGGCATGGCCCTCGGCGGTGCCCTGTACCTCGATGAAGGCGCCGGCCTCGTTCATCACCACGTTCATGTCGGTCTCGGCATTGGAGTCCTCGGCGTAGTCCAGATCCAGCACTGGCGTACCGTTATAGATGCCCACCGAGACGGAGGCTACCTGGCCATAGAGCGGGTTGCGACTGATGGCCTTTTTATCCAGCAGGTGCTGCACGGCATCGGCCAGAGCTACATAGCCGCCGGTGATGGAGGCGGTGCGGGTGCCGCCGTCGGCCTGGATGACGTCACAGTCGAGGGTGATGACGCGCTCGCCCAGGGCCTCCAGGTCCACCACGGCGCGCAGCGAGCGGCCGATCAGACGCTGGATCTCCATGGTGCGTCCCCCCTGGCCGGACTGGGCTTCGCGGCGCATGCGCGAACCGGTGGAGCGCGGTAGCATGCCATATTCCGCCGTCACCCAGCCCCGGCCCTTGCCCTTGAGCCAGCGCGGCACGCGATCCTCCACTGAGGCGGTGCAGATGACCTGGGTGTCGCCGAACTCCACCAGCACCGACCCCTCGGCATGCTTGGTGAAATTGCGGGTGAGTTTGATGTCGCGCAGTTGATCGGGGGAACGGCCGCTGGGGCGCATAGTGACTCCTTAATGGGGTATGGATAATTGGGGCCGGATTATAGCGGATTTGGCAGGCCGAAGGGCGGCGGTCTGTGGGGCGGGCAAAAAAAACCGCATCCGAAGACGCGGTCTGATTTTCGCTGGCACGCGGCCGGCGCAGGTTTTTATTATTGTTTATTGTTGGTTATGAATCTTGCCTTCCATCCTCCCCGGCCTGCCTCTTATGTTGAGGCTGCGGGCTTAGTCATCTACTTCGCAAAACCTTATCGAGATTTTGGTTAAGGTTGTCATAAGCAGACCCTGTGCCATGTTTTTTAACTTATTGATATGCTAATATTTTCAAAAATTCATGGGTTGGCTGAAAAGCACAACTGTAAAAAATCCCGACGTTCGGGGTGCCGTTTGTAGCCGGCGGTTTGCAGCTTTGTGCCCCTGTGTCATCCCGGTTACCATAGTCAGCCCTACTGATCGGGGAGTTATTCCATGATTCTGAGCATGACCTCATTCGCCCGCCGCGAGCAGGCCACCGCCTTTGGCAACCTGCGCTGGGAGCTGCGCTCGGTGAACCACCGTTACCTGGACGTCAGTCTGCGTCTGCCCGAGGACCTGCGCGGCCTGGAGCAGCAGGTACGGGAGCGGGTGGGGCTGCGCCTCAAGCGTGGCAAGGTGGAGTGTGGTCTGCGCTTCGAGACCGCGGCGGAGCGTGAGCGTGAGCTGAGTATTGACCATGAGGCGGTCAAGCGGCTGGCCAACGCGGTGCGCGATGCGGCGACCCATGTGAGCGATCCGGCGCCGCTGGACATGCTGGAGGTGTTACGCTGGCCCGGCGTGATCCTGCAGCAGGAACCTGACCTGGAGCCACTCTATCTGGCTGCCCTGGAGCTGCTGGACGAAACCCTGGACGACATGGTCGACAGCCGTGCCCGCGAGGGTGAAAAGCTAAAGGCACTGATTGAGCAGCGCTGCGATACCATCGCCGAACTGGTGGTGCAGGTGCGCGAGCGGCTGCCTGACCTGCGCCTGGCCCTGCGGCAGAAGCTGGAGGAGCGGCTGGGTGAATTGAAGGAGCAGCTCGAGCCGGGCCGGCTCGAGCAGGAGCTCGCCCTGCTGGCGCAGAAGATGGATGTGGACGAGGAGGTGGACCGCCTCGACAGCCATGTGGCGGAAGTGCGCCACATTCTCGGTCGCGATGAGCCGGTAGGGCGCCGGCTCGACTTCCTGATGCAGGAGCTCAACCGCGAGGCCAATACCCTGGCCTCCAAGTCCATCGATGCTGAAGTGACACGGATTTCGGTCGATCTCAAGGTATTGATCGAGCAAATCCGCGAACAAGTACAAAATATAGAATAGAAAAGGCAGTTCCCATCCATGAGTGCGCATGACGGACAGGCGCCCTACTCGGGCACCCTCTACATCATCTCGGCCCCCTCCGGCGCGGGTAAGACCAGTCTGGTGAAGGCGCTGGTGGACGACATGGATGATGTTTGCGTCTCGGTCTCCCATACTACCCGGCCCATGCGGCCCGGCGAGCTGGACGGCGTGAACTACAACTTCGTCGACGTGGCCACTTTCGAGCGCATGGTGGAGGAGGATGTCTTCCTCGAGCACGCCCAGGTCTTCGATAACTTCTACGGCACCTCGCGCGAGTGGGTAGAGCAGCAGCTGCGCGAAGGCATCGACGTCATCCTGGAGATCGACTGGCAGGGGGCGCAGCAGGTGCGGCCCAGGATGCCGGGCTGTGTCGGGGTGTTCATCCTGCCGCCCTCGCGCCAGACTCTGATGCAGCGCCTGCGCGGCCGCGGCCAGGACAGCGAGGAGGTGATCCAGCGCCGTTTCAGCGACGCGGTCACCGATATGAGCCATTTCCACGAATACGACTATGTGGTCATCAATGATGATTTCGCCGAGGCGCTGCTGGACCTGAGCGCCATCGTCCGCGCCCGGCGCCAGCGGGTCGAGGTGCAGCGTGCCCGCCAGGGGGCGTTGATCGAGACACTAATTCATGAAGAGAATTGATGTATAATAAAAATTGAAGCGAAATTTATCTGAACCGATTTTCATCTGGAGTGAAGCAATATGGCACGTGTAACTGTCGAAGATTGTCTAGACCATGTCGATAACCGTTTTGAACTGGTGCTGGTGGCTACCAAGCGCGCCCGCCAGATTTCCAACGGCAAGGAGCCTCTGGTGCCGCTGGAAAACGACAAGCCCACCGTCGTCGCCCTGCGTGAGATCGCCGAAGACCTGGTCACTCCGGAAATGCTGGAAGAACCGGCCGAGGAAGAGGTTGAAGAAGAGATCACCCGCGCCGATGCCGAAATCCTGGCCGAGACCACCCAGGTTGTTGAGGAGAGTGGCGGCGAAGGGGCCTGAGTTGAAGGTACTGGCGTTTGAGTACATCCGAGTCAGCACAGAGTAACGACTTAACATCCTCGCAAGAAAGCCTGGAGCCCCTTTTCGACGGGCTCCGGCATGAAATTGAGAAATACCTGGAGCCCGAGCAGATCGAACTGGTCCATCGGGCTTTTCTGTTTGGCGCCGCCTCGCACAAGGAACAAAAGCGCAAATCGGGCGAGCTCTATATCACCCATCCTCTGGCCGTGGCCACCCTCATGGCCGAGATGCGTTTCGACACCGAAACCCTGATCGCCGCCATCCTGCACGATGTCATCGAGGACACCGCCGTGGTCAAGGAGGAGATCACCACCGTCTTCGGCGATGAGGTGGCCGAGCTGGTGGACGGCGTCACCAAGCTGACCAAGATCAACTTCGAAACCAAGGCCGAGGCCGAAGCCGAGAGCATGCGCAAGATGCTCATGGCCATGGTGCGCGACATGCGCGTCATGCTGATCAAGCTTACCGATCGGCTGCACAACATGCGCACACTGGAATATATGCGCCCGGACAAGCGCCGCCGCATCGCCCGCGAGACCCTGGACATCTACGTTCCCATCGCCAACCGCCTGGGACTTAACAACATGCGCCTGGAGCTGCAGGACCTGGGTTTTGCTGCCCTCTATCCCGAGCGCCACCGCGTACTGGCTGAGGCGATCAAGAAGGCACGCGGCAACCGGCGCGAGATTATTGAAAAGATCGAGTCCGCCATCGGCGAGCGGTTGCAGCAGGAGGGGCTCGACGGTCGGGTGCGGGGGCGCGAAAAGCATATCTATAGCATCTACCAAAAAATGCGCCGCAAGGGGCTGCCCTTTTCCGAGGTCTATGACGTCTACGCCTTTCGCATCATCGTCGATTCGGTGGACATGGCCTACCGCGTGCTGGGCGCAGTGCACAACCTCTACAAGCCAGTGCCGGGCAAGTTCAAGGACTACATCGCCATCCCCAAGGCCAACGGCTACCAGTCCCTGCATACCGTGCTGTTCGGTCCCTTCGGGGTACCAGTGGAAGCGCAGATCCGCACCGAGGAGATGGACGAGGTGGCCGAGGCCGGCGTGGCCGCCCACTGGCTCTACAAGACCGGCGAGGGCTCCGGCTACGGCACCCATGCCCGGGTGCGCGAGTGGATGCGCAACGTGCTGGAGATGCAGCAGAACGCCGGCGACTCGTTGGAATTCCTGGAAAACGTCAAGATCGACCTGTTCCCGCGTGAGGTCTATGTCTTCACACCCAAGAGCGAGATCATGGTGCTCAAGCGCGGCTCCACTCCGGTGGACTTCGCCTATGCCGTGCACACCGATGTGGGCAACCGCTGTGTGGCCGCCAAGATCGACCGCAAGCTGGCGCCTCTGCGCACACCGCTGATGAACGGCCAGACCGTGGAGGTTATCACCGCCGGCAATGCCAGCCCCAATCCGGCCTGGCTCAATTTCGTGGTTAGCGGCAAGGCGCGCTCCAACATCCGCAATTATCTCAAGAACCTCAAACGCGACGAGGCGGTGGAACTGGGCAGGCGCCTTCTGAACAACGAGCTGGCCAGTTATTTCGGCACGGTGGACGAGCTGCCGGCCGGGCGGGTCGCGGCCCTGCTGGAGGACCTGAAGCTGGAATCCCTGGATCAGCTGTTGGAAGACATCGGCCTGGGCAACCGCATGGCGGTGCTGGTGGCGCGACGCCTGATGCCCAAGGGGGGCGAGGCTGGCGTGGTGCAGAAGCGCGGCTTTAAACGGGCATTAAGCCGCTACATGCCATCCTGGCTGTGGGGCGAGAAGACCGACAGCGCACGGCCGCTGATGATCAAGGGTACCGAGGGCATGGTGGTCAACTTCGCTCGCTGCTGCCGGCCCATCCCGGGGGACCCCATTGTTGGCTTCGTCACCTCCGGCCGCGGCATCGTGATCCATACCGATACCTGCAAAAACGTCGCCGAATACCGCAAGCTGCCGGAAAAGTGGATCGAGACCCAGTGGGAGGACGACGTCAAGGGCGATTTTTCTGTCGAGGTGCGCATCGAGGTAATCAATCAGCGCGGCGTGCTGGCCACGGTGGCGGCGGCCATCGCCGAACTGGGCGCGAATATCGACAACGTCAACATGGAAGAGCGTGACGGCCGCCACAGCACCATGACCATGCTGATCGATGTCCACAGCCGTCAGCACCTGGCCAACCTGATACGCAAGATCCGCACCATCAAGCCGGTGCTGCGTATCGCCCGTTCGCGGGGATAAACTGCCGTTTTTCAATTGCCCGCCCTCCATCAGTAACAGCGTTACCCTAGCCCGCATTTCTCACCACCGTTCGTAGCGAGGCGGTTCAAGGGGGCGGCCTGCCTGGCGTTCGTGACCGAGGGTGAGCTGCGAATAGCAGCGAACGCCCGGCCAGGATGGCCGGGCTGGGCGTTGGGCGAAGCAG
>Ga0114931_10006527_pt1 | contig 14339 bp, 11 predicted proteins | sample 2SBtaG_FD_89579 | JGI IMG/M metagenome (GOLD analysis project Ga0114931, IMG submission 89579) | Deep subsurface microbial communities from Kolumbo volcano to uncover new lineages of life (NeLLi) - 2SBTROV14_V59a metaG | ecosystem: Environmental > Aquatic > Marine > Volcanic | place: Kolumbo...
AATTACACTGGCGCATGGCAGTGGCGGCAAGGCCATGCGTGACCTGATCGATGATATTTTTGTTTCTAATTTTGATAACAGAATACTCGCCTCACTTGAAGACCAGGCGCGAATCAGTTTGAAGGATTTAAGCACCAAAGGCGACCGCCTGGCCTTTACGACCGACAGTTACGTTGTTGACCCCCTGTTTTTCCCTGGCGGGGATATCGGCACCCTGGCAGTCAACGGCACCGTTAATGATCTGGCCGTCAGCGGGGCCATACCGTTGTACATAAGTTGCAGCGTCATAATCGAGGAAGGTCTTTCCATCGACATATTGCGGCGCGTGGCGACTTCGATGCGTGCGGCCGCAGACAGCGCCGGCATCCAGGTTGTCACCGGCGATACCAAGGTGGTCAATCGCGGCTCGGCTGACAAGTTGTTTATCAACACAGCTGGCATCGGCGTCATCACAGCACAGGCTGATATCGCGGCCACCCGTGCAACACCTGGCGATGTGATCCTAATCAACGGCTACATTGGAGACCATGGCGCCGCCGTGCTGGATGCCCGTGGCGAACTGGCACTGGAAAGCACCATCGAAACAGATTGTCAGCCCCTGAACGGACTGGTGCAGACGATGCTGGATGTCTGCCCGAACATCCACTCCCTGCGCGATGCCACCCGTGGCGGTGTGGCCACGGTGCTCAATGAATTTGCGCAAGCGGCTGGCTGCTGTATGCGCCTGGACGAGGCTGCACTGCCGCTACGAGAAGAGGTCAGAGGGATGTGTGAAATTCTTGGACTTGACCCCCTGTACCTGGCCAATGAAGGCAAGCTGGTGGCCATTGTTCCCGCAGAAAATGCGGAACAGGTACTGGATGCGATGCTTGATCACCCTGCGGGTGCGGACTCGGTAGTGATCGGCGAGGTCTCCGACAAACCAGCAGGCGTGGTCATTCTGCGTACCGGCTTCGGCGGTGAGCGTATCGTGGATATGCTGATCGGTGAACAGCTTCCACGCATCTGTTAGAACATCAGACCGGATGAAACACTCGATTACCGTCAGTGACTATGGCCATGTAGTCACACTCGACTATGCCGGCCTGCTCGACTATCACGGCGGTGGCGCGGTGGCAGGTGCAACGACGGGTTTTCGCGTCATGCAGGTCGCCGCGCAGGAACTAACCGGATCCGAACAGCCCCTGGAGCGCCAGAATCTCTACATCGTCTCGGGCCACCCGGGGCCAGGTTACCGGGATGCCTTCGAATATGTGTCTCGTTGTGTGACGCGCCGGCGTTTTGAACTGCAAACCGGCTTGCCGGGTGGCCGGCTGAGCCCCTACCAATCCTACGCCTTTCAGTTTCTGATTACAGATACTCAGGCAGGTAACCAGGTAACTGTTACGTTACACGAAGGTGTTATTCCAGTAAGGTTTTTCGAAGTATTGCGTGATCTGGGCGGACCCGGACAGGAAAAAAACAAGCTTGAAGATGAACTGGACAGGCTAAAACAAGAGGTTGCCCGCAAGGTACTGGCGCTGCCGCTGGACCAGCTGTTCCAGGTTTCAGTACTTGATGTAGCACCATCGCAGGTTACCGGGTCCAAAGATCCTGCCACTTGCCTGAGCTAGAATGTAATTACTAAGGCCCGGTTGCGGCAGTACACCCATGAATCCCCTGACGGATCTCTTCCTCGGGCAAATCCCTGCCGATAAATACGATGCGGGTTGACCGCTCTTCACCTGCCAGCCATTCCCGATCAGAACGGGCCTCAAACAGGCTGTGGATACCTTGAAACACGATGCGCTCATCGTGGTCCTTGAAATTCAGGATCCCTTTATAGCGTAACAGCCGTTCAGAATAGCCGATAATCAAAAAAGTAAACCAGTCCATCAGGCAGTCATGCACCAGCGGTTCGATAACTTCAATGCTGATACTGTTAACACCATCAAGGTGGGCATGATTTTCATGGGCATGATGTGCAGTAACAGAAAAACCACCCGGATCACGCGCCCGGGTAGTTTTGTCCAGCTTGTCCAGCGAACGTACGTTCAATTGCAGTAATGGGCCGGGATCTACATTGCAATCCTCAACGGCGTGAATATCAGCCTGCGAATTCATTCCTGACAGCCGGTGTTGCAGTGTAGCCAGACTCACCGAATCCACCAAATCGCTTTTATTCAGGACAATGACATCCGCAATACCAATCTGCTCCTGGGTCTCCGGGTGCCCATCCAGCTGATTTTGTGCATGGTATGCATCAACCACTGTGACGACACCATCAAGCTGAACCAGCTCCTTGAGCACACCCTCCCCCAGCATCTGTGCAACAGGTCCGGAATTGGCAAGGCCGGTTGTTTCCATGACGATATGATCAAATTTTATCGTCCCGTCACGTTTCTTCTCTATCAATTGTGTAATTCCAGCAACCAGGTCTTCGCGGATCTCGCAGCAGACACAACCGTTCTTCATTTCAACGATTCCGTCATCCACATAATCCTGCACAAGTTCACTATCGATACTGATTTCGCCAAACTCATTCATGATGACAGCCAGTCTGTATCCATGTTCAGCCGTCAGCATCCGTTTGAGCAGGGTCGTTTTCCCGGCCCCCAGGAAACCGGTGATAATTGTGAGTGGTATCTGTGCGGTCATATGATTAACAGTAATCGTTAGTCATCCGGATTAACATTCAGCCTTTCCCTTTCAATCCGGCACACGCCATGGTAACGGCACGGAAAATCGCGCGACCCTTGCTCATGGTCTCGTCCCATTCGTTACGCGGCACCGAGTCGGCCACGATCCCGGCACCGGCCTGGATGTGCAGCGTCCCGTCCTTGATGACCGCGGTGCGGATGGCAATCGCGGTATCCATATTACCGGACCACGACAGGTAACCGACGGCCCCGGCATACACGCCGCGCTTGACCGGCTCGAGTTCATCGATGATCTCCATGGCGCGTATCTTCGGCGCACCGCTGACCGTGCCGGCCGGAAACGTGGCCCGCAGCACATCGATGGCACTCATGCCGGGACGAATCTTCCCGGTTACATTGGAGACGATGTGCATGACATGGGAATAGCGCTCGATGACCATTTTCTCCGTCAGCTCGACGCTGCCGACTTCACTCACCCGGCCGGCGTCATTGCGCCCGAGGTCGATCAGCATCAGGTGCTCGGCCAGTTCCTTCGGGTCCGCCAGCAACTCGGCTTCCAGTTGCCGGTCCTGTGCTTCATCCTGTCCGCGCGGCCGGGTACCGGCAATCGGCCGTACCGTGACCACGTCGTCTTCAAGGTGCACCAGGATCTCGGGGGATGATCCGACAATATGAAAGTCACCCAGGTCAAGATAATACATATAGGGTGACGGGTTGAGGCGGCGCAGGGCGCGGTACAGGTCCAGCGGTGGTGCCGCATAGGGAGTCGACAGGCGCTGCGACAACACCACCTGCATGGCATCCCCTTCGACGATGTAGTCCTTGATGCGGTCGACGGCCGACTCGAATCCTGCGCGGGTCATGCCGGAGACGAAATCGGTCTCCTCGACCACGACATTGCCTGCATGCTCCCCGGTGTCGGGTATGGGGCGCTGCAACTGTGCCGCCAGGGCATCGAGCCGCGCCTGGCCGCGGGCAAAGGCATCGGCATCGGCCGGATCGACATGCACGACCAGCTGCAGCGTACCGGCAAGATTATCGAACACCACCAGCTCGTCCGAGACCATGAGCAGGATATCCGGGCAGCCGATCCGGTCCGGTTTGTCGAACGCGGCCAGCCGCGGCTCGATGTAGCGCACCGTGTCATAGCCGAAGTAGCCGACCAGTCCGCCATTGAAACGCCCCAGCTCGGGCAGCTCCGGTGCCCGGTAACGCGCCTGGAACGCCTCCAGCCAGGCCAGCGGGTCATCCGCCGTGGCCGATTCAATGACCGCACCATCGCGCAGTACGCTGATCTCCTGCCCGCTGATACGTAATACGGTCGAACACGGTAACCCGATAATGGAATAGCGGCCCCACTTCTCACCGCCGTGGACCGACTCCAGCAAGTAGGAATACGGGCCACTGGCCAGCTTGAGATAGGTGCTTAAGGGGGTGTCGAGGTCCGCGAGTACGGCGCGGGTGACAGGAATCCGGTTATAACCTTCCCCGACAAGGGAAGTAAATCGTTCAGGTGTCATTGCACTCACCTTTGAGCAGGGAAATCGGCGTCACACAGTTGTTCAGGCAGCAGACAGCCCCAGGCCATCGACTGCACGTAAACTGCGGAACCCGATAGTGCTCGCCAGTGAATTGCATAATCAGTATCGTATCAGGCCGCCTGTTCCAGCAACGGCAGAATTTCCGTCATTGTATCAATAACCGCATCCGGACGGGCATCACGGATATCAGCGCCATGATTGTATCCATAACTCAGGCACACGATCTGGAAACCGGCGGCTCGTGCGGCCGTCACGTCACTCACCGAGTCACCGATCATCAGCGCGGCCTCCGGCGCCACCCCGAAATGCACCGCCGCATGCAGCAGCGGCCCCGGGTCCGGTTTTTTGACCGGCAGGGTATCGCCGCTGATGACGATGGAAAAATAATCGGCCACGCCCAGCTCGGTCAGCAACGGTTTGGTAAACTGTGCCGCCTTGTTGGTGACACACCCGAGCGGGTAACCATTCGCCTTCAGCCGGTCAAGCGCTTCCCGCACCCCGGGATACAGGCACGACCGTTGCGAGGTATTGTTCGCATACAGGTCCAGGAATACCGGGTAGGCGCGCTCAAAATCAGCGGCATCCGGCTTGCCATCGAGTTCCCCCGTCAGGGCCCGCTCCACCAGTCGCTGGACCCCGTTGCCGACCCAGTTACGCACGGCGCGTTCACCCTGTGCCGGCCGGCCAAGCTGCTGCAGCATGGTGTCCACGCAGAATGCCAGGTCCGGCACACTGTCGACCAGCGTACCGTCCACATCGATCAGGATCATTTCCGGTTTGCGAATACCCATCAGTCGCACCCGGTTCAAGCGGTTGCTTTTGCGATTTCATCGCGCATGGCGCTAATGGTCGTCGGGTAGTCGCCCGCACCAAAGATCGCCGAGCCGGCGACAAAGGTATCGGCGCCGGCCGCCGCGATTTCACCGATATTGTCGATCTTCACGCCACCATCGATTTCCAGGCGAATATCGTTGCCGCTTTCATCAATGAGTTTACGTGCCTCACGAAGTTTGCCGAGCGCTTCCGGAATGAAACTCTGGCCGCCGAAACCCGGGTTGACGGACATCAGCAGGATCATGTCAACCTCGTCAATGACATACTTCAGATAATCCAGTGGTGTCGCCGGGTTGAACACCAGCCCGGATTTGCAACCACTATTGTGTACCAGTTGCAGGGAACGGTGGATATGCTCGCTACCCTCCGGGTGAAACGTGATATAGGTTGCACCGGCACTGGCAAAATCCGGAATGATCCGGTCAACCGGCTTCACCATCAGGTGGACATCGATGTCCGCGGTCACGCCATGATTGCGCAGCGCCTCGCAGACCAGCGGGCCGATCGTCAGGTTCGGCACATAATGATTGTCCATCACATCAAAATGCACAATGTCAGCGCCGGCGGCCAGAACGTTGTCGACCTCTTCACCCAGGCGGGCAAAATCCGCGGAAAGAATGGAAGGTGCAATCTTGTAATCGGCCATGTTGTTGTCCTCACTCAAAAATTCAGTTGGGTTGGTCCGTAGAGAAACGCGCACTTTACCCTAACAGACCGGGATTTTCAGCTTTCGGGAATACCTGCGCCACGACGGCGCAGGCAGGAGGATACTTGCCGGGCTTTAAAGAACACGCGATATGAAAAGTTCAATACACTGATTTTAATAAATTATTCCCCGCGCACAGGCACGCGGTCTGCACACCACATTGCCAGCTGCGCGCGGTAATGCCCGACACGGCGGCATTCCCGTGCCAACACCCATACCGCTATACAGCAACCGGCTTATGTAGCTTGCCAATCATGGCAACAGGTCTTATAACATGAATAAGGGCATCTGAAAGGAAACACAGTCAACGACTGGCATCATACAAGCCAGTCAGAAAAAAACGGGGTCAATTTTCCATGGCAAACAGCTTTCTGCCACGAGTCGGTGACTGGTATCAGAATATCAACAATGACACTTTTGAAATCGTCGCCCACGATACTGACGAGGCAACCGTTGAAATCCAGTATTTTGACGGTGCAGTCGAAGAACTCGATATGGATTCCTGGTATGAAATGGACATACAGCCAATCGAAGCGCCGGAAGACTGGTCAGGATCAATGGACATCGAACGCGACGACTACGGTGTCGATCTCGAATTGACAACGCCCAACGACCATATCAACCCGCTGGACGAGCTCGAATAAACAGCCGCCACCCGGTGCCGGCTGATTTCACAAGCACCTGATAAACAGTAAAGATCCCGCACGCTTGCAAAATTTCTCAATCCGCGCGGCCCCGTGCCGATAACCTGTCTGAATCCCTGATAGCCCAGGGCGTGCTACGGCAGGAGACCACCCCATGAGTATCGTTTTCGATATGACAACAGGCAATATCCGCTCAGCAGCACAACCGGAGAACCGGGAGGACAAACTGCAGGACAAACACCCGGAACTCATACCGGATTTACCGGTACCCGCACTCCAGGAATTTGAACCCGGCGCGCAACCGGACCCGGCCGGCATCCACCTGGTGCACAGCCTGTTAAAGAAGGGCTGAAGACAGCCTATTCGCCGATATGCAGTAACAAACCCCGCTGTCGGGCGCTGTTGAATGCCATCAGAAACACGCCGGTGCCAACCGTGAGGAACACCAGGTTCAGCGCAGCCGCCTGCAGCATCTGGTCTGCCCGGAACACCTGGTCAAACATGATTGCACGCATGCCCTCGAACACATGACTCGACGGCAATGCCCAGGCCACGGTCTGCAGCCAGTCCGGTAACACGGAAACCGGGTAATAGATGCCACTGAGCGGCGCGATGGCAAAAATGGCGACCCAGGCAAGGCTCTCCGCACCCAGCCCGTAACGCAATACCAACCCCGACACCAGCAGGCCGATGGCCCAGCCCATCACCAACAGGTTAAAGAAAAAAGCCAGCAGCGGCAGTCCCAGCCCGAAGATGGAGAAGTCAAACAGCGGGATGGCCAGCAGCGCCGCCCCGCCGACGCCAATCAGGGTGCGTATCATGCTGATCAGCAACAGCGCACCGACCAGTTCCAGCGCACGCAACGGGCTGGCGAACAGGTGACCGAGGTTCCTGGAATACATCTCCTCGAAAAATGCAAGCGACACGCCCAATTGCCCCCTGAACAACACGTCCCAGAGTATGACCGCGGCCAGCAGAACTCCTGACGCCTGCGCCAGCCAGGTACTGTTTGTCAGGAAGAATTTGGTGATGAAACCCCACAGGATAAGTTGCACGGCCGGCCAGTAGACCAGTTCCAGGATGCGCGGCCAGGAACGCCGCACCAGGTAGGTGTAACGCAGCACCATGGCATTGATGCGCTGTAGCGACTTCATGATGCCTGCCCGCCAGCGGCCCGGGCCACATCGATAAACACTTCTTCCAGTGTTCCCCGCCCGTATTTCTGCAGGAGTTTTGCCGGGGAATCCCGGTCCACCACCACACCCTGGCGCAGCATGATGACATCGTCACACAGACGTTCCACCTCCAGCATATTGTGGGAGGCCATCAGGAAAGTCGCGCCACTCTGTTGCCGGTATTCGTTCAGATAACTACGAATCGTATCCGCTGTATCCGGATCAAGGGATGCCGTCGGCTCATCCAGCAGCAGCACCTCTGGCCGATTCAGCAAGGACTTGGCCAGGGCCACCCGGGTACGCTGACCGGCGGACAGGGTTCCGTAGGGACGCTTCAGGAACCGGGCAATATCAAACTGTTCTGCCAGCACCTGGACGCGCTTGCCGGCCGCCCTGACCCCGTAAAGCCGGGCATACACGATAAGGTTCTCACGCACCGTCAGACGCTGCGGCAGATCGACGTAGGGGGAAGACAGGTTGACCCGTTCCAGCACCCGGTACCGGTGCCGCAACATGTCGGTCCCCAGCAAGGTTATCCGCCCCGCTGTCGGCAGCAGCAGGCCAAGCAACAACGACAGCAGCGTAGTCTTGCCGGCGCCGTTACCGCCCAACAGGGCACACACCGACCCCCGTTCGACACTGAATGAAACATTGTCCACCGCGGTCACATCAGCGTAACGCTTGGTGACTTGTTGTAACTCGATGACAGGACCAGGCATGGATCAGTGTTTTATCCAGGGTTTTTTATTCATCACGGGGTAACTTTCGGGACCAGTGGCCGGCCAGGGCCGAGCCGGACAGATTATGCCAGATACTGAACAGGGCGCCAGGCAACGCGGCCGCTACAGAGAAATATTTAACAGCGAGCGCTACCGCCAGCCCCGAGTTCTGCATTCCGACCTCGATGGACAGTGTCCGGCACTCGCGTTCATCACGCCCCAGCCAGCGCGGCACCCAGTAACCACCCAGCAGGCCGATGCTGTTGTGCGCCACCACGGCGAGCGCCGTACCGGTCGCCAGGTGCGCCAGGTGCGCCTGATTGAGTGCCACAATAATCGCGATAATCAGGACAATGGCCGCCACGGAAACCGCCGGAAACAGGTCGCGCACCGGCGCCAGGCGCGCATGCAGATAATGGTTCAGCAGCACACCCAGCATTACCGGCAGGAAGATAATCCGCAGGATGCTGCCAAGCATCTCCCACACCGGCACCGGTACAGTCTGCCCGGCATAGACCAGCGTCAGTAGCGGGGTCATCACTACCGCCAGCAGGGTAGAGACCGCCGTCAGGGTAATTGACAGGGCCACGTCACCGCGCGCCAGATAGCAAATCACATTCGAGGCCGTGCCACCCGGGCAGGTACCGACCAGGATCAGGCCGACACCGACCAGTGGGGGCAAGGCAAACAGCATGGCCAGTAACCAGGCCGCCAGCGGCATCAGCAGGAACTGCAGTGTCACCCCCAGCAGCACCGGTAGCGGGCGTTGCAGCACCGTCAGGAAATTCCTCCCGGTCAGGGTAATACCCATGCCGAACATGACCAGCCCGAGCAAGGGGACGATGGCGGGTTTCAGACCGGCGACCCATCCCGGTTGCAGAAACGCCAGCAGCGAGGCCAGCACGGCCCATAACGGAAACAACCGTGTGATCCACACAGTCAAACCCGACTTCCCGGGGAAACGGGGTCACCGGCCGCGCTGGACAGCGACAGGACCCGGTGGCCGGGTACGCGGCGCAACGGGTTCTCGACAATCATTGACGTACGAGTCCTGCAAACCCGGTTCGGGCGCACTTGCGTCCCGCCTGCACACAGGCCTGTTTGAGTAGTTCCGGGGTATCCAGCCCGGCGAGGCGGCCATTGATAATCGCAGCGTTGAAGGTATCGCCTGCGCCCAGTGTCTCAACGACTTTCCCCGGGATAATGGCCGGCTGTCTGAACAGCCGGCCATTATGGTCGATCGCAACGGCACCGTCCTCACCCCAGCTGCAGAAAGCGAAGACTGCCCCATAATCAGCATGAATTGCCCGCAGCAATGGCTCCGCTTGCCGGTAACCGTGATGTTGCGCATAGTCGCGGGAAAACAGCAGCACATCGGCACAGCCGAACAGGCGTTCAATCCCGGTACGCGGCTTTTCCACTTCTAGTGAGCGCGGAATGTCCGGGTAATGTTCACGCGACCAGTCCAGCATGTCCTGCAGGGCGACGATATTCCGGCCTTCGAAATGCAACCAGTCATAGTCCTGCAGATCCAGCGCCGTAAAATCGGCCACTTGATATTCCGGCAGATCACGGTAATGCACAATCGTACGCGACCCGGTGGCCGCACTTAGCAACACGGATGAAACCGGCATGGTCCCGGTCGGGTGCACCGTACAGGCCGTGATATCCACCCCGTTATCAACCAGGTCTGCGCTGACCAGCCGGCCTTCGCTGTCGTCGGTCAACATCCCGGCAAAGTAGCAGTCATGTCCTGACCGGGCGAGTACCACCAGCAGATTCGCCGTGTTTCCGCCCCGGCGTATTACCCGGTCGCGGCAACGGACTTCCGCATTTTCATGCGGGAAACCATCCACGGTGTGAACGATGTCCAGAGTGGCATTGCCGATGCCGAGTATGCGCGCCATGCACGCAGACTACGGGGTGGTAAATCAATGTCAACCGGGCGTAGTGGTCCGGTCTTTACCAGATGGGATTTATTCCACCAGACAAGCTGTCAGTCGCTACGCACGATCCGGAAGCCGAGATTATCGAGGCGGGTGTCATGATCGAATTGACCACGCCGGGCGCTGCGCAGGCTGTCAAGCGGGCTGGTATAAGCGCCACCACGTACCACTCGCTGGGTGCAGCGCGGTGCCTGCGCGGCGCTGCCATCCGCTGCGGCGTCTTTATAGGATGCCTGGTAACAGTCCTCAACCCACTCCTGTACATTGCCGGCAACATCGTGCAGCCCAAAGGCATTGGCGGCAAAACTGCCAACAGCGGCAGTGCGCTTGCCGTCCCACCGGTTACCACAATCAAAGCAGTTAGCCGGGATCCTGGCTACCGTTTCACCCCACCAGTGGGGGTAGGTGCTGCCGGCGCGTGCCGCGAATTCCCATTGCGCCTCGGTTGGCAACCGGTAGTCATGGCCGGTTTGACTCGACAACCATTGCGTGTAGGCCTTAGCATCCTTCCAGGACACGTTAATGACCGGCTGGTCACCACGCCCCCAGCCTTCGTCGTAAGGCAAGCGCCGGCCGGTTGCGCGCGCAAACCGGTCATACTCGTCAAAGGTCACTTCGTTTGCACTGATTGAGAAGCCGCGCAGATCGACCTGATGCTGCGGCCGTTCATTGAAATTCATGGAACTCCCGGAACTGCCCATCATGAACCTGGCCGCAGGTAATTGCACCATCAATGGTCCCTCGCCACTCTCCTTCAGTGAATCCCGGTATGACCGTAGTGCTGCAACCGGGGGTAACTCCGCCGGCTCGGGCGTCGCGCGGACGGGCGCTGCCGGCTCGGGCACTGTGGGGACGGGTGCTACCGACTCAGGTGCCACAGGGACAGGCTCTGCCACCTCAACGGTCTTTTCAACGGGAGCCTCTGCCGGGATGACCGGCGCTGCAACAGCCGCCGGCAGGCTGCTTCCAGGCGGCGTCTGGGCAACCTGATCGGCCTCGACAATTACGGACGCCGGTTGATCAGGCGCCGAAGCAACGGCTTCGACCGTCTGCGGATCCCCGGTCCGTAACAGCAACCACAGCACCAGCGCCATAATCGCAACCACGCCAAGACCGATGGCCTTGCCCAGCCAGCCCACACCTGGCCTGCCGGGCATCAGCCCCGCCGCTGCGATGTTCAGTGACGCTAGCGGCGTGTCCGTGCCGGTGCGGGCAGTGGTGACGGGTGGCGCCGGTTTATCCGCAGTGGCGTGGACCGGGGGTTCATCATCCAGTGACGGAAGCTCCAGTGGCATGGGCATTTCGCCGCCCTGCCCGTATGCTGCGCGCAGTGCGTCTATTTCATGCAGTGCCTTGTCACGCTGCGCCTCGGCCTCGCTACGCAGGCGCACGGCAATTTCGATGTTCCTGCGCGACTCTGCCAACTCGGCGTGCAATTTTACAGGGTCTTCCAGCCGACCTTCGGCATTGGTGTTCATCAAACTACGTGCCACTTCAACCTCGACCCGCAACGTATTCAGCTGCTCACGCGTCGTCTGTTGCTCTTCCAGGGCAGCATCGCGTTCTCCGGTCAGTTGCTTCAGCTGTGTCTCCAGCTGGGTAATAGCGGCATCAGTCTCTGACTTCTGTTCCCGGATCAGGGTCAGGTCAGTTGCATTACGCTCCCGCTCCTGCTGTACCGCCTCGGCAATCTCTGCATGCGCCTTGTCCAGGTCTTTTTGCAAGTTCTCCAGCTGTTCCTCAGCCAGTCCATGCATGGCCAGGGCCTGCTCCAGCCGTGAGCGCTCTTCCTCGCGGGCATCATCCATGGCACGCACGAGCTCACCCTCCTGGGACGAGAGCACTTCTTCATGTTCACTGGCGACAGCTGCCAGTTGTTCCTTCAGCTGCCTCTGCCGCGCTGCCAGTTCGGCCCGTTCCTCATTCCGTTCACGTCGTTCAGCCTGCAATTCCTCACGGAAATGCTCGGCATTGGCGCGCGCTTCATCCCTTGCACCCTGGAGATCGTTGGTCGTCTGCTCAAGCTTCTTGCGCAGTCGCTCAACCTGCGCCTGCATCTCCTTTTCATTGTCGTTCTTTCTATTCAGATCTTCATAGGCCTTGTTCAGAGCCACCTGGTTATCCAGGTCATGTTCTTTGGAACGCTCCTCTGCATCCTGCAATTCCTGCTGAAATGCACTGGACTGCCTGTCAAATTCCGCCAGCTGCTGCTCCAGCTGCTGCTTTTCTTCACGGCTCCGGCCAATTTCTTCTTGCAATATCCCGATTTGTTCGCCCTGCTTACCGGTATGTTGCTGCAGTTCCCCGATTGTTTGTTGCGCGCTTTCAAGTTGTTCGCCAAACACCTTGACCTCTTCATCCGTAGCGCTTGTCAATGCAGTAGAACACTCATTCAGCTTGTCAATTTCCCTGTCCTGTGCAGCGATCCTCTGTGCTGACTCATCCAGCTGCACACGAAAGCTGTCGCGTTCCACCGTTACCGCCTGCAACTGCTCTTCCATTGCTGACTGTGACTGCTGGAGCTCCAGATAACGCGACTCCTGCTGTTCCAGCTGTTTGTTGTTTTTCCCGGCGCGCTCCTGCAACTCATCATTGTATTCAGCCTTGTCCTTGTCAGCCTGTGCCTGCAACTGCTGCATCCCGGCCTCAAGCATCTCAACCTGTTGTTGCCGCTCATCGACAGCTTCCTGCAGGTCTTTGCGTTCGCTGGCGAATTCAGCCTGCAGGCTCTCCAGCGCCGCTGCCGCCGCCTGTGCAGCCGCCCTTGAATTCTCGACTGTTTCCTGGAGTTCCTGGTATTGCACTGCCTGCCGGCTGTTTTTCGTGCGCAAGGCTTCATATTCGGTCTCAACTTCCTGCAACCGGGCGCTCGTCACTTCGTGCTCCGATGCCGTCGCGTTCAGCTGCTCCAGGTCATTGCGTCGGGATTCCTCCATGGCCTCCAGCTGCTGCTGCAACTCCTGACGTGCCAGCGCTCCGGCATCCAGCTCCTGCTGTAGTGCTGCATTCCGGTTGCACGACTCCTCGCGCCCGGATTCGATACCCGTTTCCAGCTCGACCAGTTGCTGTTGCAAGGCTTCAATCTTCCCGTCAGCGTCCGCCAGCCGGTCTGCCCGGGCAGCATTCTCCTGGCGTGACAGCTCCAGCTCGGCACGCAGGCTTTCCAGCTCTCCGGCAAGTTGTGACTGTTCAGACTCTGCCTGTTTGACAACGGTTGTCTGTTGATCCTGTGCCGCTGCAATGTCCTTCTCGAGCTCAGCCACCCTGTGCTGTGACCCCTCAAGCCCGGCGCGCAGGGAGTCCAACTCGGTTTCGTACGCTTGCCGGGCAGCATCCGCCTGCTCCCCGGTTTCACGCTGTGTATCGCGTGTCGCTGCCAATTCAGTTTCGAGCCCTGCAATCTGTTCACCGGCCTGTTGCAATTCCTGCTGCAAGGTATCCAATGCCTTGCTGTGCGCTGCCTCAACGTCACTGACATAGTTGTCCGCGCTCTGTTTCTCCTTGTGCGCCGAGGCAATCCCCTGTTCCAGGGTAGCAAGCTGCTGTCGGGACTGCTCCAGTTCGGCACGCAGCTGTTCGGCCAACTGCTGTTGTTCATGCTGTGCGGAAACCGCCTCGTCGAGGCGCGCTGCCGCTTCCTTCCGGGCCATGTCCAGTTCGGTCTGCAGCGTCTCTGCCTGTTGCTCGAATGATTGACGCTGCGCTTCCAGTTGCTCACGTGCCGCTGCCCCGGCTTGCCGTTGTGTCTCGACCTGTTCCTGTAACCGGTCCCGGTCCCGGGCAGTCGCACCTGACTCGTCCTGCAGTCTGGCCAGCAATTCACCGGATTCCGCGAGTTGCCTCTCCAACTGCGTTACCTGTTCAGTATGCTCATCCTGCAGGACCGCATATTTCTCGTGGATAAGCCGTGTTTTGCCTGCGCCGGACTGCTGCTTCTGCCGGACTCCGGCCAGTTCTTCCTGTACCGAGTGCAATGCGCTCTGTAGACGTTCGACTTCTGCCTGGCTGTCTGCCAGACCGCGTACGCTGGCGTCCCGCTCACTGACCATTTGCAGCAGCTCGGCGTTTTCCCGGCGTAATGCCGTAAGTTCCTCAAGCGGGTTCGCAGTCGGAGTAATGTCCGCCCGTTCCACTG
>Ga0114931_10006528_pt1 | contig 14339 bp, 16 predicted proteins | sample 2SBtaG_FD_89579 | JGI IMG/M metagenome (GOLD analysis project Ga0114931, IMG submission 89579) | Deep subsurface microbial communities from Kolumbo volcano to uncover new lineages of life (NeLLi) - 2SBTROV14_V59a metaG | ecosystem: Environmental > Aquatic > Marine > Volcanic | place: Kolumbo...
TGTATTTCTCCCTGAATGGATGCGGGAGAACATGCAGGCAATTGAACCCGATCCCCAACTACTAGGAGAAAAGGTTCGGACATTCTTCAGAGACAGGTGATTAGATGAAATTCACTGATATTCAGAAGATTGATGATCTCCCTACCCTCAAAAGTCTTATTCTGTCAGATGTTCCTGATTACTATATATTTCAAGCTATGAAGCGATACATCGAGCTTGGAGGGAATCGAGAAATCCTGTACTCAGTTCTCTTTGAGAATAAGTTCTCTCGAAGCTTGCGAATTTCCCTCTCGACACTTGTGGATGATTATGATACTCTGGTGAAATTTACTGAAATGATGCGAGATCCAATGCTAAATGTGCAAAAATACCTCTGGGATGACGATCCAATTGGAATATTCTATCAGGAGCAAGGAATGAAGCTCACCAATGAGTTTGCCTTCTTAGTCACAAAAGTATCAGATAAGTATCTGTTCGATGTAATCCAGAAATTCCATGATGCTGATAGGACTCCCAATGCCTGTGCTCAGTATATGATTCTGAGGATTACTGATACCTTCACCCTGATGTCACTTAAGCTCATCCTCCCTCCCTGCTACCAGTCTGATATCATGTTCCAGTTGAAACGACAAACGCGATAGAATGATATATCAATACAGAATTCTCTCTTATTCTGTGGAACTAGTCATTGAGGCAAGAGGTCACCCGAACATCAAAGCAAATCATAAGTCCACATGGCAACTTACCAAGGAGAGCGAGATTTCTCCAAGAGCTGATTGCATTATAGGCGTCCAAAGTAGCTATTCGTGCTCTTCTCTTCCTCATTGGCTTAAGAAGAAAATCCGTGACAGTTCAAAATTGTCAGTATCGCTAACAGCAGGCGGTAGTAAATTTACTGGACACTTTGAAGGCCATCCTGAGTTGCAGCTAAGTGATAAGACAGATATTGTCTTCAGAAAGAGTGAGTTCATCTCAGAAAGGACAGGTGGTATCCATTGTAACTTTAGCGCTAAGGATCTTCCTGAACAGATGCGGATTGCTCTCCAAGATCCCAATGTGACTCTCAGAGTTGAGATTAAGGTGGTCGAATGAACGGATTAAAAATTAATAAGATTCTTGCTGAGAAAGTAATTGCTATTCTCAAATCGCAAAAAATCCTAGATCAAGAGCTAAAAATTTCTAGTGACGGTGAATATGTCATCATCCCGATCATTCATGAAGAGATAGAGTGCCTTTTGGAAGGGATAGAATACGAGATAATACCTCATAATTTTGATCTAAGGCAGAGTAGGAACAAAAATTTGAAAGAATACCTAAGCCATATTCTGCCCAGAGATCTGGAGGTTCCTACCTCATTCGATACCATAGGAAAGATTGCCGTAATTGATATCAAAGACGAACTTCTGGACTACAAACAAGTGATTGCAGAGGGCCTTATCAAGACTTCACCCAAGATCAGTACAGTATTCCGTAAGAAGCGAGCTGTATCTGGAAAATTTCGATTGAGGGAATTGGAATTTCTTGCAGGGAAGAATGACTCTGTAGCACTTCACCGTGAGTATGGTGTAAGTCTCTTGGTGGATTTACAAAAGGTCTACTTCTCACCAAGACTTTCTTCTGAGCATTGGAGAATAACTCAAATGGTCAGGGATGGCGAAACCATACTGGACATGTTCACTGCTACTGGTATATTCGCCCTTCTCATTTGCAAATATCACAGAGCTTCTGTGACTGCACTCGATTACAATCCAGCTGGAATCAATGCCCTTGATCAGAATATCAGGAGGAATAAACTTAAGGGAGAGATCATTCCAATTTGCTCAGATGCAATGTGTTTTGAGAGTAACGACCTATTTGATCGAGTTATTATGAATCACCCCTCTGGAGCAGAGAAATTCCTCATGAAAGCGGATTCTCTTCTTAAATCAGGAGGATTCATGCACTTCTATACCTTCGTCCCTATAGAAAATTACGAGACGGAAGCTAGCAAAATTCTACACCAACATCTACCGCGGTACACAGTCGTTCATGTCCAGAGAATTCGCCAATTCTCTCCAAATGAGTACCACGTTGCGGTAGATGCGATCAAACTCAATTGAACATTAGTTTTATGCTCATCAGCTCGCCCGTCAGACGTCATCTTCACATAGTGAATCTCTGAAAAGCTATCTTCATCTGAGCATATACTCTGGAAATATCTTCTGTAATAAATCTATGGCTGAAGGAGGGTGGCTACAATACTTTGATCAAGCTGTGTGTGTTTAGATTTAAGAAATTCTTGGGGATCATCCTCAAATTTCTCCTTGCATAAATCATTGCAAAAATAGAGCTTATTTTTCTTATATATCAGGAATTTATCCTTCCGACGTGAGAGAACTGGTGCACCACATATTGTTAGTTTTTTCACAGGTTTTCTTTTTAAGTTACTATATATTAATATAGTTTTTCGTTTGTGGATTCATTCCAAATTTTCATGGAAAATCTTCTCTTTTCGTTATCTATTGTGGGAATATCAAGATATATATTGATTGAATGATATAGTATATTTCAAGAATGTCGGAAACTGACAGAATCCTTGCAAAGGCAATGATGAATATCATCGAGGTAGCTGCTAAGGACGGACTGATTACTGAAGAAGAAAAGGCGCTCATTGATTTTGCTGAGATTTCTCTCCGAAAATTACAGATAGAATTAGAGAATGCATTTGCAGATGGGATAATTTCTGAAACAGAAGAAAGTCGGTTGTCAGAACTCAAGAATAAGATTGTAGACACGGTTACAGATATTGCAAATTATGATGATATTATATCCAAAGATGAGATGGCGATGATAATGGCATATCTTGTTGGAATAAAAATTCCCAAAAGTAATGGTTAATATTTTATCTCCTACTTAGGATATAAATACCTCTTGCAATATGTTACTGTATGGATATCAAAGTTCGGATTATTGGAATTGTAGGAAGTGCCTCAAAAAATGGTGCAACGGAGTTCGCGATGAAAATTATCTTGGATGCAGCAAATAAGATGGGTGCTACTACTGAATTAATCCATCTTAGAGATTATGATCTTCCGATTGCGGTAAGGTACTCCAAAGACGAAATGCCAGAAAGGCAAAAACAAGCCTTAGAGAAATTTCAAAGTAAGTTTCTCAATACCGAAGGAATCATTTTAGGAAGTCCAGAATACCATGGTAGTATGTCTGGAGTGTTGAAGAATGCCATTGACAATCTTGGATTTGATCAATTCAAAGGAAAGATAATTGGACTTCTTGGAGTATCTGGGGGAGAGATGGGTGCTACAAATACTTTAAATCACTTGAGACTAGTCGGTCGGAATCTTCACGCATGGGTAATTCCCAAGCAGGTGTCAATTGGTAAAGCAAGAGATAAATTTGACAGTGAGGGTAACTGCCTTGATGACAAAATCGAGGGTAGATTAAGGGAGCTTGGTGAGGAAGTAGCGAAATTTTCGTTCCTTCATAATTCGAAGAAGATCTCTGAATTTGTTGACTTATGGATGGGTTCCCAGGAAAATCCTGGAGGAGACTAAAGGTAGTTCTCCACTGATTTTTAGTGTGAGCTTTCCACCTTGGTAATCTGACATAACTTGAAGTACCAGAACTTGGATGTCCTTTATTACTTCCTGAAATTTCTTATCAAAAGCAGGATCTATATCTCCACATGATGTGAATTGCCGTGCTTTTCTGTAAACTACAAAGAGAATAAGGCACTTATTTCCCACCTGATGTAACTCCTCCAAAGCTTCTAAATGATGAATTGCTCGTTCTGAAACTGCATCTGGAAAACATGCAACACCATTTCTTACAAGTGTAGTAGATTTCACCTCAACGTACACTTTCTCTCCACTCGTATCTTCCATGAGATAGTCAAGTCGATGCTTTCTCGAATTGATTGCAACTGGGATCTCTGTTCGGAGTATTTTCCAATCTACTAGGCACGATCTATTCTTATCATTCATATACGCAGGTATTAAGTCACTAACCAAATTGCTGTTGAGCTGAATGACCTCCTTTCCTGTAAGAACTGCGACAACACTTGCTCTCGTTTTTCTCTTGGGATTGTCTGTGAACTTGATAAGGAGCTTGGAAGTCCATGGTTGGAGTAACTCAATCATCCTTCCCGGATTCGGGAGATGACACCTTATATTCTCTCCTTTGAAGTTTACGTGTACTATGAATCTATTCGGTCTTGAGATGAACAAAGCTTCTTCCAGTCCATCAATCTCTATAATCTCTACCACCTTCCATAATGTGTACAATCTGCCAACTCTCTTCTTTTAACCCTGTTGTAGGATCGATAATTTGGGTCTGCGTATCCAATTGAGAGGATTCCAACAGAAGTGTAGGATGAAGGTATTCCAAATTTAGCGTGTAGCTTTTCAGCGTTTTTAATGCCTGTAAAAAGGGCTCCTAACCCTGCATCAACACTGCTCAGGATCCCAAGAAGGACTGACATTCCAGCATCAATGAACCAGAAAGGAGCAGGCCAAGAGTTGTCTGCTACATACTTATTCTTATCACTCCTCATATAACGATCCTCATATCTCTTTTTACTTACAAGGAAGACAATAACGAGAGGTGCTTTTTCGATCCCTTCTGATAACGGATATTCTGCTCTTCTTTTAGCCTTCTCTCCCCATAGTTCATAGACAGATTCTCTCTCATCCCCTTTTAGTACAAGGATATCAACACCTTGTGAAAAACCTGCTGAGGGTCCTCTGAAGATGTTTTCAATAATTCTCCTCTCATCCTTCTCTGAAATTTTTTTGTTCAGAAATGATCTAATCATCCGTCTCTTTCGAACAACACTCTGAAATTCCACACTCATCGTTTCTCTCTTATGTATAGAAGAATTGCCAAATGTTTTCACTTAATTGACTGGAATTAGTAAATCTCCAAGTTCTATCACAATAGGTATTTTAATGCAGTAGTTCTTGAGTCATTTATGTTTGAAGAAGTGAGGATGGTGACCCGTACTGGGCTCCCTCTTGCAAATTTTCCTCTCTCACTCTCCTCTGGTAAAAGGGAGAAGAGGAATGCAAGAGACATGTCTCTGTTTGCAGGATTCATAACAGCTTCACTCTCGATGTTTCAAGAATTGGAAAATGAAAATATAGATGAGATCATCTATCATGATTACAAAATTGTAATTCACACGACCGAATCTGTATTTTATCTATGTATTACAAGTGTCAAAGTTCCCACCTCTCTCACATTGAAATTCCTTGTGAAATTAGCCACTAAGATGGAGTATTTTATGGATTTCAAGAAGGGGCTAATTGAAGTCAATGACAGAGTTCTGACAAAGGTACAGATTATTATTGATCATGTGTTGGAGGAAGAATTCTGGTGGGCAAAACCAGATTATACTCTAAAGAATAATCTCAGTCTTATACGAGATGTCTATGGTAATCCTTCAGGAACCTTCTTTGTTTCTACCCTCCCCCGGAAATTCATAGCTACTGGTGTGATCCTTTGGGCATTTGTTTTCTCCTTTGCTCTCCTTGTGGGGACTGCATTCACCGGTATTGGAACATATCCTACCTTTAATCCTGCTCTTTCTGTGAATTTCGCAAGTATGATTGCAATGTGGTTAGGTACCGGATTGTGTCTTAAACTTATAGGGCATGAGACAGTTAACTTCGATGAGTATCTCATACTTTCAGGAATCTATTCAATTTCACTCACCCCTATGATATTTTTTGGTTCTGCTCTCTATCAGTTTAGTATATTCGATCCGATTGAAGAGATGACTGTTGGTGGTCCTTTTGCAACACTTGCTATTGTTCTCATATTCTGGATACCGTACAACGTGAGTTTCTTCAGTTACTTTATACTGAATGGCTACAGTTCTTCATTCGTCCATTTCATGGATCCCAAGCGGTATATTGTAGCATACACCTCTGTGATGTTATTCGTTCTTGCAGTTCTCTCAGTCCTGTTCAATGTGGCAATTCCATTCAACCAAGTCTGACAATTGTCCCCAGTGAACCATCAATCTCAATTACCTCTCCATTTGCTAGGACATCGGTCGCATTTTTTACCTGAATGATTGCTGGTATGCCGTACTCCCTTGCAACCACAGATCCGTGGGATAAAAGACCCCCCTCTTCCATTACAATTCCTCGGATTAGTGAGAAGATAGGTGTCCAACCGGGATTTGTGTGTGGAACAACAGCAATCTCCCCCTCTTGGATTTCTGCAATTTGGGAAACTGAACGCAAAACCCGTACTTTACCAATTATTTTTCCACCTGAACACCCAACACCACTCAAATCTGCTTGGGTATCACTAACACTTTGCATTCCTGATCCGATTGTATTAGGTGGTTTGTAATTTCTAAACAGTCGCTTGACAAGGGTGTTATTTCTCACCTCTTGTTCAATTATAGTCCTGTCTCGTGTACTTAAGTATTCCAACAGTTGCTGATAACTGAGAGAGTAGAGGTCTCTATAATCCTTTACAATCCCCTTGTCTACCCATCGCTTGAACAGCTCCTCAATTGATAAGTGCACAATAAAGTATATTCTCGCGAGGATCTCTCTCGTCTCTTCCCTCCACCATGAGTACTTCTTCACAAGGTTTGCTTGGTTCCAGAATGAAGATTTCACAAATGGGTTGAATCTACGGAAACTCCTATTCAGTAGTTTTCTCGCTTTTTCTTCCTCTTCTAATCTGATATTCAACTGTTCCCCAGGATGATGAAGCACTTCATCGCTCTCCATCAGTTTAATGATCAATTCCAAGGGTGTAGTAATATCATCGTACCACCTAGGACATGAGAGGTCCTCATCGGTCTCACTCATCCATGCATATTTCGTGATATAATCCCGAAGGGGTTTGATATCATCATCAGTCTCCGATTCAAATATTTCTTCACGTGTTACTTTTCTGATTCGATCTATTCCAATACCCTTGAGCTGTTCTGCGACTGCTTGTAAATCCATAAGTGGTTTAGCAGTCTTCACATCTTGTAAACCCGTGAAAAGCCTGGAGAAGGATATCTTATCATCCGACTTCTTATTGAGATTCTCCAAGGTTATATGAAAATCATCCTGTGACTGAGTTGCCAAGAATGAAGTATACTGGGCTACGAAATTTGCTTCAAGATGCAGATTCAATAATTCTTTTGTGAATTCCTCCAATTCAGTGTTAGTCATCTTTCTCACTTTGAGTGCTTTATTGAGAAGGGGGGGGAATTTCTCTTCAAATTCAATTTTGTAACTTTCAGCTTTCATCCAATAATTCTTGAACTCTTTTCCCATAGCTATGAGTACTGGAAGTGCCCAGATAATGCGTCCAATAGTCCAAGGTGTGGTTCTTCCATCTCCTTCGTAACTCACGGGAATACCCGTGGTAATATCAAAGGAACGTTCGTTGAATCCTGGGATCTTAGCAACCAAATTCTTTACCTCAGAGACCTTCCAGTATGTCCTTCCAAAAATGAGTGAATGCCAAGGTGGTCTGTGCTCTGGGGGATTTCGCCAGATTTTGAGATTTATGAGATACTGGTGTATGGTCCGTGAAAATGCACCGCCGGTAAGGGAGAATGAGAATGGATTATGGAACCCCGGAAAGACTTCAACGAAATTTGCATTTGTCCACTGTCCGAAATTCTTTGAAAATTGGATTGTCGTTAGAGGTCTGGTCTGAAGCAAGTAGATCTTCCCCTCTGCATAGGCCCATTCAATATCTTGGGGATAACCGTAATGTCCTCCCACTCGTAAACCTAAATCAACAAGATCTTCCAAGAGGTTCTCGTCTACCGAATGTGTGTCCTTCTCATTTGCTGTTGTCTCTATCTTGTTCGTTCCTCCTTCTATCATCACATATTTGTGTGATTGTGGTGAGATTACTTTTGAAATCACCTCCATTTTCTTCCAATCATAAATTATTCTGTCAGGATTTACCTCGCCAGAGACTACGCCTTCTCCAAGACCCCATGCACTTTCGATCAAGAAATGACTGTCTCTTCCGGTTAAAGGATTTACAGTGAAAAGTACTCCACTCACTTCTTACTCAATCTGCTCCTGAAGGATGACTGCAATACTCATCTTTTCTACCCCATCCAAATGATTTTCAATATAGGTGAGAGTCTCTTCTGACCACATTGAAAGCCAACACTCTTTAATCGCAAAAATCAATTCATTCAGTGTCTGTACATTCAAAAAAGTGTCATATTGACCTGCAAATGACTTATCGGTTGTGTCCTCAAGCACACCTGAAGATCTCACTGCTACAGGTGCATTTACTTCAATATAACTTTGCAATTCATCAATGAAATCCTGCTCGAATTCTATGTTCTGAATCGTCTGCCTGATTTTCTCATTAGATCCATCAACATATTTGTGATATACTGATGAGGGGATACATACTGCATTAGGTACTGGTAATCCTTCTCGCATCATCTCTGAGAGATGGAATGCCTTTCCACCAACCTCCTCAAGACTGTGCTCCTGATCCAATTGGACTATGTGCATTAGCTTCCTGTTATCCTAAAAGATTTAACTTTTACCCAGAGCCAGTAGATCTTGAAGAGCTTCTGAAAAGACTTTCAGGACAAAATTAACCTCCTCTTCTGATATGATCAGCGGAGGCATCACAATGAGTGTATTTGGTCGATTATTCGCATAGAGTGCAAGTGCCCCCTTCCCTAAGCATATTCCCATAAACACCCCACACATTCTGGGATTTGCAAATTCAATGCCTATGAATAATCCTCGCTGTCTCACCTCTGTAATAACTCCATGTGAATTAGCTTGAAGGGAAGCAAGTCCAATCTTGAATTGTTGTGCTCTCTCTCTAACATTTGGTAGAAGTTCTTGAACCTCTTCTAACATCTCACTAGCCACTATACAAGCAAGATTAGATACTCCAGCAGTTGAGATGTGTACAAATGGATTCTCATTCATAAATTCCTGTAAATGTGGTCTGAAACATGTGGCACTAAGAGGATACACTCCTCCACTCATCCCCTTTCCAAGTACCATGATATCTGGAATGACTCCCCACTCCTCTACCGCCCATAAGTTTCCTGTTCTTCCCAATCCTGCTTGAACCTCATCAATTATAAAAACGACATCGCGTTCATTACAAATCTCCCTGATATGTTTGAGATAACCATCAGGAGGAATCATTACTCCTGCAGTTGCTTGAATGGTCTCTACAATAAATGCAGCTGTGTCACTATCAATCTCCCTCTCTGCTGCTTCAATGTCCCCAAAAGGAATCTGCTTGAAATTCTCAAAAGAACCAAATGGCGTTTTGAATACATCATCTCCAGTACCTAGTGCAAAGCTGGTATGTCCATGGTATCCTCCTAGGGTCGAGACAATTTTCATTCTCTTGGTGAAACCTCTAGCCAGTTTTATAGCTAAGTCGACTGCTTCTCCTCCACTTACTCCAAAAACGGTATACTGTATATCCCCTGGAAGTACTTTTGAAAGAGCCTCTGCAAAATTTGCTCGCTGCTCTGAGATCAGAAGATGATCTCCCATATCAAGACCGAGATCCAATGCATTCTTCAAAGCTTCAGTTGTTCCTTTTGGATTATGACCAAGATTAAATACTCCTCCGCTTGATCTCAGATTTATGACTTTCAGATCAGAGTTTTTGTCTTTGATCCAGCATCCTTTACCCTTCCCTGGGACAAATGATATACCCATTCTTTTGTACATCTCAACCTTCCCTGGGGATATGTACTTGGCGAATTTTTCGAAAATTTCTTCATTGCTCACAGATATCTCAAGTTTACTCTCTTTAAAGCTTTGACCTGATCATAATGGAGGGAGATTTACTTTCTTTGAATTTGAACTCCAGAATCTTCGGTATCTCAATTGACTTAACCCTCCCTTCTTTTCCATCCCCGTATTCTGTAGGTCAATTATTGCATCAAAATGTCGTTTCAATGCCTCATTGGTACGGATTTTTGGGGTGTTTGTCTCATATATGCTAGATCTCAGTTCACCTTCAATTTTCCTCAAATAGCTGGTAATTATCTCTGCATTTTGCTTGTAATTCATTACAGCTTTCCGTTGTAATCTCTCATGCTCCCACCATAGAGAACCACTACTGTAGTTTCTCGTTGCATTCATCAAGCTGTTGTCAAACGGTTTCACCTCAAATGGTTTGAAGACTGACAAACAAGGAGTTGATGTTCCAGTCAACCAATGAATTGGATTTTCAGTAATATGTGATACCATCGAAGCAGTTGATTGTGAGGGTGTGAGGAGAGAGCTTGCATGAACGCATGGTGATGCCATCGATGATTTCTGTGGATTAAATTCCTTCTCTGTATTATGATTTCGGAGAGTATTCATTGCGCTGCTTACTGTGACCTTTCCTGCCTCATTAAGAACTTTCAGAGTACATGCTCTTCTCTTATCTCCCATAGCAGCAAAACTCATAAATTTAGTTTTGTACTGCTCCCTGAAATTGAAGTCATCTTCGTCCCTGCACCTCCCCGTCTCTATAGTATGCTGAAGTAATTCTGGATGAATTAGATCATAATTTTTCTCAATTGTCAAAATATTACTGATTGTGCGAATTCCCTTTACCTTCTCTGCAATCCAATATCTCCCAGCAGTTTCTAAAACCCATGCTTCTTTAGAATCTGCAATAATGAAGGAATTGTCATAGAACTCCTTACTTTACATTCCACAATTCCCTCCCTGACCATATTCCTGCAATAATTCAGCAATTGTACTAACTGCCTCTCTTGCAGTATTCGATCTCTCTAGCCCTAATCTCAGCAGATCCATACCAATTAATTTCTGACTATTTTCCTGTTCATTCGTCTATACTGCCTCATTTCCAATTACGACCCCCTTGTCATTTGCTCCCATCTCTGCACCCCAAATCCAGATCGGTCGAGAGAGGAGAACTGAGTTGATATAATCTCTCTGTGGAACATCAATATACGTACATTTAACCGTCTCGTCGCTCTGTTCTCCTCCCTCCACATATTCTATGATCTGGGGTTCATTTGGCTGCCTGTCAGAATTCTTCCCAAAGATCACTGAACCATCTTTCGTTCGATCACTGACTGAAACAAATGTATCACACATAGTTGTATTCCTGTGTTCAGAAATATAAGCTAGTCGTAGATCATATTTGAATTAAAAATTACTCTATATGGAGCTTGCTTGGTATCTCTAGTGCATGTTTGGCATTGCAAGTGAAAAATTACACTCACCGGTTGAAGATATCCTTTATAGTTCCTTCCTCTTGGTATTTTATGGATTTAAAATTTGAAGTGCTCGACCGGTTCAATGTGTCCGAGGACGTTCTACAAAGTATTTTTGATCTTGGTGACACTCTTCGACATGAGAGGGATCCTGATGAACCCCATCCTGACAGAGAACTAAGAAGAAGATTATTCACCAATCTCAATCCCTACAACCAAAATTTTGAATGGTTAATTCTTGATAAGGAGAAAGTTATTGGTAGATTTGACGTAAGTTGGGAAAATGAGAAATCACCCTCATATGAAGAGAATAAGAAGTATACCAATATCAGTATCATACTTCATCCCTCCTACAGAAGAAAGGGTATAGAGCATAAAGCATTAGTAATTGCCCTCCAAAAAATCAAGGATGAAAAACCAGAAACTGTGACATTAATAAGCGAAGCTACCCTAGAATCAGGGAAAAGTTTTCTCAAAAAGCTTGGTGGAAAAATTGCTATTGAAGGAGCTGAGAACAGGTTATATCTCAGGGATGTTAATTGGGATCTCATGGATCAGTGGATTACAGAGGGTCGGGAACTCGCAAAGCAAGAGGGTGTGACACTCAAGAGTTTTACCAATCATTGTCCTGATGATGTGGTTGAAGAATACGTATCGGTTTATGAGGAAACTATGAACCAGCAACCATTAGGTGATTTTGACGGAAAGATAGGCTATACAGTTGAATCATTTAGGGAGCAGGAGGCAAGATTCGCAAAGCAAAATATCGATTGGTACACAATGTACACAGAGGAGCAGGATGGTCACGTTAGTGGGCTAACAGAGATGATCTTCTTGAAGGAGATGAATCATAAAGCAATGCAAAATCTAACTGGTGTGAAGAAGGAGTACAGGGGTAGAAAACTCGGGAAATGGCTCAAAGCCGAGATGCTCCGATTCATAACTGACAAGTATCCATCGATAAAATACATCTCCACCAATAATGCAACTACCAATGCTCCTATGCTCTCTATCAATACTAGAATGGGTTTCAAGGAATTTAAAAGGGACGAGTTGTATATGATTGATTTCAGCGATATCTGTGCCACTTATCTCGGTTAGAATCTCCCCGATTATTTTAGGAATTCTCATATTGTATAGACGTTTACTTTAAAAATCCATAATTCACTCTAAATCTTGATGGCACGCAAAAAAGTGTATATGGTTAGTGGCGGTGTTAGCAAGTTTGCTAAATCTCGCCAAGACCGAACCTTCCAAGCTATCGTGAAAGAATCTTACGACTATGCTCTTCAAGATTTGAAACTACCTGCGAAAAAGGTACATGATATGATTGACGGTTCTACCGCTTCCTACTTCTCAGATCATTTCACTAGGCAGCTCATGGCTGGAATCATGATTCAGGATTATCTTGGACTCACTCCTAAACCCTCTCATCGTGTTGAAGGTGGTGGTGCAACCGGTGGGTTGAACTTCCAAGCTGCATGGAGGGAAATTGCTTCCGAGAGAATGAATGTGTGTGTAGCGTATGGTTTCGAGACTATGAGCCATGTAAACACGTGGAAAGGAAACGAGTTTATTGCTCTCTCATCAGATATATCATTTGATTTCCCTGTTGGTGGGTTTTATTCTGGATATTATGCTATGATGGTTACGAGGCATATGAAGGAGTTTGGAACAACGCCCGAACAGATGGCTTATGTATCCGTCAAGAACCACCGAAATGCAATGTTCAATCCCTATGCACAAAAGTCTGCCAAATTAACAGTAGCAGATGTGAGGAATTCCCCCATGGTCGCTTGGCCACTTACTCGGTTAGACATCTGTGTCATGTCAGACGGTGCAGCTACGACACTTCTTGCAGACGAAGATACTGCATTCCAGTTAACTGATAATCCTATTGAAATAACTGGTGTTGGTACAGGTACCGATGCTATGAGGATGGCAGATCGACCTCATAAGGACGTTGTTCTTGCTCCTAATGAGAAGCCAGAAGATTATATAGGTGATAAATTCCAAGGAGGAAAACTCAAATATCCTGGTATTCACTCCTTCCGTGCTGGTAGGACTGCAGGAAATATGGCCTATAAGATGGCTGGAATCACTGATCCCCTGAAGGATTTGTCATTTGTGGAACTTCATGATGCGTACACTTCTTCCGAATTGCAGACCATTGAAGACCTCGCACTTGCTAAGTATGGAGATGCAGGTAAATTTACCGAGAGCGGTGCTCCTTTCTTGCCTAATATCGACTATGGTCTCGATTTCACTGGTGAGCAAGGTACCATGCCAATCAATCCAAGTGGTGGTCTTATCGCTTGTGGTCATCCTGTAGGTGCTACTGGGTTGATGCAGGCTGTCTTTGCATTCTGGCAGTTACAGGGATCTCAACCTAGGCACTTCCGAGCTATGGGAATGGATGCTGAGAAGGCAAAGGTTCTCCAGCTTGAAGATCCGAAGAGAGGAGCAATCCACTCACATGCAGGTACTGGTACTTATGTAACCGTAAGTATCCTTGAAAGACCAGATGGTCAGGAGCTCGAATTTAGGAGGTAATGAAGATGACAAAGACAAATCCCAACGCAAAATTGGTAGAGGACTGGAAGTCCCTTGATGGTACAATGGTTCTGAACATCCCATTCCCAGAGGAATGGACTGATGAGGAACTCAAGAAGATGAAACCAATTGTGGTCAAGTTTCCATATGAGGTGAACTACCTTCACAGCTATGGACAGGATTCCCCTTGGTTTGCAGCACTATCCAATGGCCAGCTCATCGGAACAAGATGCAAAGAATGTGGTTTCACAACTGCAAATCCTAAGCTTTCATGCCAAGAGTGTTACTCCCCTAACTCTACAGAGTGGGTGAAACTTCCTATGGAAGGTAAGATCCATGCATTTACAGTCTGTTATTTTGGTGCAGAAGCTTTCCTCGATCAGACTCCATTCATCTTGAGCCTAATAGAATTCGAAGGTGTTGACACACTCATGCTGACAAGAGTCATCGGTCTCGATCCACTTGAAGCCTCTTTGGACTGGATTGGTCTTGAGGTTAAAGCAAAATTTGCTAAACTGACGCAGATCAAACCAACCGATGTCTACTTTGTTCCCAAGAGCTAGAAACAAATTTACCTTAA
>Ga0114931_10006529_pt1 | contig 14335 bp, 14 predicted proteins | sample 2SBtaG_FD_89579 | JGI IMG/M metagenome (GOLD analysis project Ga0114931, IMG submission 89579) | Deep subsurface microbial communities from Kolumbo volcano to uncover new lineages of life (NeLLi) - 2SBTROV14_V59a metaG | ecosystem: Environmental > Aquatic > Marine > Volcanic | place: Kolumbo...
CACTCGAACAGACTGAACTCGTGCTGGCCGATATCGTGCGCAATACCAACGACGAGCAGGTTCGTGGAGGTACCAATCGTCGTCGACATGCCACCGATGATCGTCGCAAGCCCCATCGGCAGCATGACGCCCGAAACGGGAAATTTGGCTCGCAGCGACGCGCCAACCAATATCGGCATCAACAAGACGACGATAGGCGTGTTGTTCATAAATGCGCTTAAAATCGCACCCGCGGTCAATGTGATTGCAAGCGCCAGCACCGGTCGGGATGACCAGGCATTACTGACGACGGTTGCCAGTGGTTGCAATGCCCCGGTTGTTTCCAGCGCTTTGCCGACCATCATGAGCACACAAATCGTGATCAACGCTTCGTTACCGAAGCCCGCGAAGAAGTCGATTGGGCCCAGCACGACCTCGCCGGCTTTTTCATAAGGCACGAGCTGAAACCCGGCGACCAGGACTATCAGGATGGCGAGCGACGAAGACTCGAGTGGAATGTTGTCTCGGGTAAACAGGAACAGCGCGACCGCCGTCAGTATGAGAACAGCGATTCCGTGTGCGTCAGGTGCGATTGCTTGCAATACGTCCTCTCACTAAGTCTCCGCCCTGATGGGCGACGGCCGTAAACCGTATCCCAGATCACACCTGTTTCGCAACGAGTGCGGCACCACTGTGGCAACGTACAATCGCCGCCACCCGCTCGTAGAAACCCTTGAAATCATTGACATTCCAGTGCGAGATACTCGCATCGCGCTGAAAAGACAGTGAATCGGCGAATCGTGTCAGCGGCAACAGGTCCGCGTAGCGCAAATCAGCCTGTTTTCCCCGGGGAAAAACGTCCCAGGGCGAGATGGTCGTGAGGTTTCGATGTCGAACTGCGACGTTCTGGACGGCCTTTTTCCAGCGACGTCCCCATGCCCTTGATTGCTTATTCTGCAGGACGAGTGCGCCCGCCTCATCAAGAGCGGGGCACCAGTTACTGTTCATGGCCAGGTACCGCGAATGCTGGTGCAGGATCAAACAGGCCCACTCCGCAAGCTTTTCCATATCTCTCAGGGTCTGTAACGAACAGGGGTCTGCCCCCCTTTTCTCGGCAATATCGCCCCAACCGCGCAACGCGATCGCAAGACGTCGATTCAGCCAACTATCGTACTCGATCAACGGCTCACCCCACTCTGTCTCGTCATGCTGTCGATCACCATCGTCAACACACGCAACCAATGCACTCTCAAGGGCTGCCATGGATATTTCTCCACGGCCGCTCACATAAGCCGCCATATCCAGCTCCAGGGGTATCCATGCAGAGTGCCTGGGCACTTGCATACAGACCTGGGGTGAAAATTCGTTGGCCGTTTCCGCCGGCAACAATGGACAGGGCGAAGTAACAATCGCGGGGCTAAGATCAAGATACATGGAGCTATCTTGCGTCGACTTTGTCTTGCTGGCCGTAGCCGTTACTCGGCAACTTGTACAGATTTCAGATTCGTTGTGCTTGTCGGGTCTGGTGTGATCACTGCAGCGGGTGTACCGTTCGATTCACGTTGGTGCAGGAAAGACTGGAACTGAGATGCCCTCTTTTGACGTAGTAAGCGACTTTGATGCTCACGAGGCGAATAATGCCCTCGACCAGGCGAACCGGGAGGTCAACACACGCTTTGACTTCAAGGGAACCGGCTCTAAATACCAGCTCGAAGAACAGCTCATTACGATGACGACGCAATCCGATTTTCAACTCAAACAGATGCTGGATATCCTGCACCAGAAACTGTCCAGGCGTGGCATTAACATCGCCTGTCTCGAAGAACAGGAAGCAGAAGTCACGAATAATGGAGCGCTGCAAAAAATCATCCTGCGGCGTGGCATTGATTCGGACCGTGCAAGAAAGCTCGTCAAACAGATAAAAGCGGCAAAAATGAAGGTGCAAACAGCCATTCAGGGTGACAAGCTACGCGTCAGTGGCAAGAAGCGTGACGATTTACAGAATGTCATTGCCATGCTGAAAGAATCCGATATCGGCTTGCCACTGCAGTACGAAAACTTCCGCGACTAACACGAAGCATCACAATCATGGACACCGGAGATCTCACGTCACTGCGCCGCCAGGACGTCACGTTCGAAGACAAGGACCAGGCACTGCGTGACGATGTGCGGACGCTCGGTGCCATGGTCGGCGACCTCATCCGCGAACAGAACGGTGACAAACTTTACGAGTTTGTCGAGAACGCGCGTCTGCGCGCTATTCGGCGCCGGGAAGATAATGAGAAGCCGGGTGAGAAACTCTCCGAGCTCGTCGGTGGATTAGCCCCATCAGAAGCGCTACAGGTCATTCGCAGCTTCTCAACTTACTTCCAGATGGTAAATACGGCGGAGAAGGTGCATCGCATCCGGCGCCGGCGTGACTACCTGCGCGATGTTGTTCACTACCAGCCGGGCGGGCTCGAAGACACTTTTATCAAGCTTAAAGCATCCGGTATGGACCCTGAAGGCCTGAAGGATTTACTCGCGACTCTGTCTATCGAACCGGTCTTTACAGCTCACCCGACGGAGCCGACAAGACGAACGATGCTGCGCAAAGAACAAAACATCGTAAGGCACCTGATCGACCTGCTCAATCCGACGATGACGCCGCAGGAAACCGATGCGGCGCTAAAAAACATTCGCATGCTCGCGACGACTGGCTGGCAAACCGACGAGCATCCATCCGAACAAATGACGGTAGCCGACGAACTTGAGCACGTCCTGTTCTTCCTTACCGATGTCTTGTACCGCACGATTCCACCGTTTTATGAGGACATAGAAAGCGCAGTCACCCGGATTTTTGGCGAAGAAGGTCATGATGTCGAGGTGCCCGACATTCTGCATTTCGGTTCGTGGGTTGGTGGCGATATGGATGGCAACCCGAATGTCAATGCAAAAACAATCCGGGAAACTCTTGCACGCCAGCGCTCACTGATCCTTGACCTGTACTTCAAGGAGTGTACGTCGTTAGCGGCAAAACTCAGCCAGTCAACAGATCGCATCGGCTTTGGCAAAGCCATGCTCGACAAGATTGATGAATACCTCGGTGTATTTCCCAACGCTTACCATGCGGTACCCGCGCGACACCGCGACATGCCCTATCGTGTCTTTTTGCGGCTCGTCCGGCAGCGCCTGCAATCCACTTACGACGACGACATCTTTCCTTACGAAAAAGTCGAGGAATTGCTCGACGACATACAGCTAATCGCCGATAGCCTCATCCGGAACAAGGGTGAACAAGCGGGGCTGTTCGCTGTGCGACGCTTGTTACGGCGGATCAACACCTTCGGTTTTCACATGGTTACACTCGATGTCCGTCAGGATTCGGAAGTGCACCGTGATGTCGTCGGCGAGTGCCTGGGCGAGGAAAACTGGTCCGAAATGTCGGTCAGCGATCGCACGGCCCACTTGGAAGAGGCTATTGTCTCGCGTGAAAGCGTGCCGCTGACATTGAGCACACAAGCACGCAAAACCATCGCAGTGTTCCAGGCGATCGCATTTTGCCGAAGAAAGTATGGCCCGCAAGCGATCGGGCCATTCATCGTCAGTATGACGCAGGGTGCCGATGACATTCTGTCTGTCATACTTTTGTCGCAGTGGGGCGAATTCCACAATAAGCGAGGCGAGGTTCCGCTTGACATCGCGCCGCTTTTGGAAACCGTCGATGACCTGCAAAATGGACCCGCCATACTGGAGTCCTTGCTGTCGTCAGAATTGTATCGCGAGCATCTTGAGCGCCGCGGTAACCGTCAGATGGTCATGATTGGTTACTCCGACAGCAATAAGGATGGTGGCCTGGCGTCCGCCCGCTGGGCACTGCAAAACGCACAGGAAGTGATCGTCAAAGCAGCCGATGCACAGGGAATCGAACTGACTCTGTTTCACGGACGTGGCGGTACCGTGAGTCGTGGCGGTAGCAAGACACATGTCGCAGTGCTGGGTGCACCACCGGGCACGGTCAATGGCCGCCTGCGTGTCACCGAACAGGGCGAAATCATTAATGAAAAATACGGGCTGCGCGGAATCGCACTTCGTACGCTGGAGCAGATGACCGGCTCAGTCGCCCTCGCAACAGCGCTGCCGAGACACCGTGGTAACGACGATCCCGAGTGGCACGAGATGATGGATGTCATTGCTGATGAAAGTCGCCGCGCCTATCGCGAGTTGATTTATGAGACATCTGGATTTTATGAGTATTTTCGCAAAGCGACACCGATTGACCTGATTGAGCGCATGCGTATCGGTTCACGGCCGTCCGCCCGCCGACGTCAGTCGGGAATTGAAGACTTGCGCGCCATTCCATGGGTATTCTCGTGGACGCAAGCTCGTTTCCTGTTGCCGGGCTGGTACGGCATTGGCAGTGGTCTCAGGAAGGCCATCCATCAGTTTGGTGATGAGGCAATCGGCGCGATGGTAAGAGAGTGGTATTTCCAGCGCTCGCTGACTGCGGATGTCGAAATGGTACTTGCGAAGTCTGACCTGGGTATTGCAGAACTGTACTCGGAGCTTGCCGGCGATGCGCTGCACAACGAGTTTTTTCCGATCATAAAAACGGAGTTTAACCTGACAAGGGATCTCGTCCTGAGTTATGCGGAGCATGACGAGTTATTGGAAGGCGATCTGACACTGCAGCGTGCGATCATGCTGCGCAATCCCTATGTCGATCCGATGAGCCTGATGCAGGTGGATCTGCTATCACGATGGCGGGCCTCCGACCGCGAAGATGAAGAACTTTTTGATGCGTTGCTGGCAAGTGTTAACGGCATCGCGCAGGCGCTACAAAACACCGGGTAGGAGCGCACCCTGCGCGCAGGGCGCGCTCCTACTCCTCAATGAAGGATGTGTATTCGGTCAGGTCCTTTCTCTTGATATCCGGCACTCGGGCATCTTCCGCCGGATAGCCGACGACGAGCAACAGGAACGGTCGTTCGCTTTTCGGCCTGCCCAGGATTTCGTTCAGGAATTTCATCGGGCTGGGCGTGTGTGTCAATGTTGCGAGACCGGCGGTGTGCAATGCGGTGACCAACATACCCGTCGCGAGTCCCGTCGATTCCACCGGGTAGTAATGTTTCACCTTGCGACCATCCGGCAACCTGCCGAATTTCTGTAGGAACACGGCGATCAAATACGGCGCCGTTTCCAAAAACGGTTTTTGATCATCAGTCCCCAATGGCTCAAGTGCGGACAGCCATTCTTCCGACGCGCGGTGTTCGTAGAATTCGCGCTCCTCGGTCTCTGCAGCAATGCGAATCTTGTGCTTCGTTTGTGCTCCGCTGACAACCGCGAAATGCCAGGGTTGCAGGTTCGCCCCACTGGGCGCGGTGTTCGCCGCTTGCAGTGCAGTTTCAATAATGTCGCGAGGTACAGGCCGGTCCGAGAATTCACGAACCGTTCTTCGCCTGTCCAGATCGTGATAGAAATCCGTCAATCGCTGGCGCATTTCATCAACCGGATACTCACGATAATGCTCAAGCGGAATGCTTGCGTAATTCGTCACCTCAACTCCTTTTCTGCAGAACGCTCCACTCGTCCGTGTCCCTCTCCGAAACCGCTCGCCCGAGTACCGAGATGCCGGCCTCGTGAACGCTGTCCGGGCGACCGGAGACCAGCGGGTGCCACGACGCCAAATCCTCGCCGTTGGCGACCAGCCGATAAGCACAGGTCGTCGGCAACCAGTGAAACGCTTCCGGCTCATCGAGTGACAAGGTCAGGCATTCGGCGACCTGCTGCACACGGTTCGCGTAATCTGAACACCGGCAGGTATCGAGATCAAGCAGTCGGCACGCGACATCCGTGTAGAACACCTCTCCGCTGTCCTCGTCTTCGACTTTATGCATGCAACACAGTGCACAACCATCACACAAAGACTCCCACTGGACATGTGTCATCTGCGACAGCGATTTGCGTTTCCAAAAGCGATCGTTCATCGTCCGGTACTCTGCGCTACTACAGGTCGAATAGCCATATGAAAGCCGTGTTTCTTGATTTCGCCACGATGGGGCCTGGGTTGGACGTCGGTGCCATTCGAGCGTTGCTTCCGGACCTTGAAATTTTCGATATCACTGCAGACGATCAGATTGCCGAACGCATTCAGGACGCGGAGTTTGTGTTGGCCAACAAGATGCGGCTGGCTGACGATTTGCTGCAAAAGAGCCCAAAGCTACGGTTCATCGGACTGACTGCCACCGGGACAAACAACGTCGACCTAAGAGCCGCAAAGCGAAACGGCATTGCCGTCTGCAATATTCGTGGCTACTGCACGGAATCCATCACCGAACACGTCTTCGCCTGCCTGCTCAATCTCACGCGTAACCTCGAGCAATACAGTGACGCTGTCCGTGCCGGTCGCTGGCAACAGTCCGATGATTTCTGTCTGTTGATCTTCCCGATACGCGAACTATCTGCGATGACGCTGGGCATTGTTGGCTATGGTGAACTCGGCAAGGGTGTTGCCAGGGCCGCCAAAGCCTTTGGCATGGAGGTCCTCATTTCTTTGCGACCAGGCACAGATGATGTTGACGACGGGCGGGTCGCTTTCGACGAGCTGCTGCGACGCTGCGATGTCATCTCCCTGCACTGCCCGCTAACCGATGATACTAGCGGGCTCTTCGGTGAGGCCGAGTTCCGGAAAATGAAACCGGACGCCATTCTCATCAACACCGCGAGGGGTGGGCTGATTGATTCGGCCGCCCTGGCGGCCGCGTTAAGCACTGGTGAGATTGGCGCTGCCGCCGTTGACGTTCTTGCAGAGGAGCCACCACTGGATGGTGACCCCCTGCTCGACTACGGTGGCCCTAACCTCATTATCACACCGCACGTCGCATGGGGATCTCACAAAGCCAGGCAGGCTGCAATCAATGAACTGGCTGAAAATATCGCAGCATTTATCAAAGGTAAGAGACGTAACCGGGTTGTTTGAATTGCCTGGTTTGGCTCGAGGAGAACAATCATGAACTGGGAAGCCATCGGAGCCATTTCAGATGCGCTCGGTGTTGTTGCGATACTGATATCGCTGCCATACCTCGCCGTTCAAATCCGCCACAGTACGCGGGAGTTCACCAAAGGAGTTGTGGCCGATCAACTGGCGGTTTTCGAACGCAATATCGATTCCGGAAACCGCATGCGCGAGTTATTGATCTTGCATCCTGATCTATTGAAGCTGTTGTCAGAGGGATATGTCAGCTTCAACGCATTGGATGAATCGGACAAATTACGCTTTGGCCTGCTGATTCGAAACATCTTCTCGTCCATGCAGGGTGCCTACATTCGCAACCTGACGCTGCAACATGAGTCGACGGAAGTATCGGGCAGCGTGCGCCTGCTCGATGAAATCCTCCGGCATCGCGGTGTGCGCGAGTGGCTGCAGACGAACAGGCCGGACTGGCGCTCCGAGTTCAGCGAACTTGTCGATCTCCGGCTCGAAGCCATCAATCAGGAAAAATGAGGCCTGCCGTTCTCGACACCCGGCGTTGAAACCGCGGCCATCGCCGACATAACGCGCTAATCCGGATGTTATCCTCCACTTTTGCAAACGAATTATCGTTCGTCGCGATTAGGAGATCAATTTCGAGTCATATACCGAGTCGAGAAAGAAAAGTTGTTTGTGATGGTCATCGACTTGACGGCCCATGACTATCGGAGGAAATAGATGTGAAGGATTTCAAGCCAGCCAAACGCCATATTGAAGTTACACCCGGTGAGTCCGTTCGTATCCTTAGGGAGTTACAGGAGCTCAGCCAGAATGAACTCGCTGAATATTCCGGAATCCCACAGTCAACGATATCGGCGATTGAAAATGATCGTGTTCGCTTGGGCGTAGAACGTGCGAAAACCCTCGCCCGCGCATTGCGGTGCCACCCCTCGGTGCTTGTATTTCCAGGTTGGGATGTTTCAGTGGAATCTGCTGCCTGACAATACGCGGCGCGTGCGTGCCTGCGCTACGGATCGTATTCAGCCGCCGACCACCTGCCTCGCCCACTGCACGATGCCGCGTACCCGCGGTGAACCGAGATCATAGGCCTCGTCAAAGCTCACCCAGCGCCACTCGTGATGTTCGGGTTCACCGGTCTCCGGTGAGTCCCCCATAACGACATCCGTCTGTTCGGTGCGCGCTAAATAATAGCGCGCCACTTTGCCTTTACTGTAGGGGCCGGTCTCGAAAAAACGGTCACCCCAGTCAAACGACAGATCGGTGATTCCGGTCTCTTCAGCGACTTCCCGAAGGGCCGTCTGCATGGGCTCTTCACCCGGCTCACGGATACCTTTCGGAAAATCCCAGTGATGAAACGCGCGCAACAATACCGTCACCCAGCCATCATCCGTCTTGCGAACGACCACGACACCACAGGAAAGTTTATGTTCCATCACGTATTGGCTCCTCTGAGCACGTCGGCGGGCCGGGCATTCACCGCGCCACGTGCTGCGAAATAGCCACTGACACAAACGACAAGTACACCAGCGGAAACACCAGCCAGCCAGATTGCCGGGCTGAATTCATAGGGCAGATCAAACAATCGGGTCGCCACGAGGTAGGCCAGCACCGAGGCGCCCGCTGAAGCCAGCACACCGGCCGCCGTACCGAGCGCGGCGAACTCGGCCATGACTCCCGCAAACACCGTGCGACGTTTTGCGCCCAGGGCCCTGAGCATTGCACTCTCAAAACGTCGCTCATCGATGGTTGATTGCACGGCTGCAAACAGCACGACTATGCCTGCCGCCAGCGTAAAAATGAAAACCGCCTGTACCGCGAGAGTCGCCTTTTCGATGATGCCGCGAACCTGTTCCAGAATTGCGCCAAGGTCAATGACCGAGATGCTCGGATGCGCACGCACCAGGTCGACAAGCATGGGCTGATTTTCGTCCGCGATACGCATACTTGAAATGTAGGTCATCGGCATACCCTGCAGGGCGCCCGGTGAAAGTACAATGAAAAAGTTAGGCTGAAACGAGTCCCAGTTTATTTTTCTAATGCTCGCGATCGTCGCTTCGACTTCCCTTCCTGCGACAAAGAATTTCAAACGATCGCCTATGCCCAGCCCGGCATTTGCGGCGGCCTCCTGTTCTATCGAAACAAGCGGCGGCCCGTCGTAATTTGCTGGCCACCACTCACCTTCGATCAATTCATTACTCGCACTCATTGCCACCGCCCAGGAAAGATTTGCCTCGCGGTTGGCGAGCCACTTGCCGTTTTCGTTCGGATACTCTCGCTCTTTGACGGACTCGCCGTTAATCGTCGTCATGCGCGCACGCACCAGCGCCGTGAAAACCGGTCTTGCGATGCCATTTTTCTCGAACATCGCGGCGACCGACTCGGTCTCGTGCGGCTGGATGTTAATGAGAAAATGATTGGGTGCGTTGTCACTTAGCGTTTCCCGCCAACCCTCCAGCAAGTCCGTTCTGACCAGGGTCAGCAACAACAGCACCGTAATACCAAGTCCGAAGGCGACCACTTGTACCGCACTGTCGCGCCCGCGGCGTGCTACGTTGGCAAGACCGTAGCGCCACGCGACACCGACGCCCGCACGCGCGCTACCAAGGAGCGCCACCAGCCCTCGGCCAACAAGATACAGCAATACGGCAATTACGGTGATTCCGCCGATCAGTATGACTAACATCCGCAAATCACCCACCGAGCGATACAACAGCGCCGCGACAGCCGCGAGCGCGAGCCCGGCGACGAGAATCCGTGATGGCGCAGGTGGCATCGCATCGTGGCGAAGCACCCGCAGCGGCGGCGTGTTGCGAAGTTGAATCAACGATGGCAGGGCGAAGCCAAGCAACAACACGATTGCACTCGAGCTCGCGAGGACGATCGGTCTCACACTCGCCCCGGGCAGGTCCGACTGCTGCATGAGGTCGATGAGAATGCGTGACAACATTTCCTGTGCGGCGAAACCCACCAGGCTGCCAGCAACGATTCCCAGTATGCCCAGCAGGGTCAGCTGTATCAGCGCGACACAAATCACGAAACCTTGCGTTGCGCCGAGGCTTTTCATTAGCGCAACCGTATCCATGCGCCGGTGAGCAAACCGTCGTGCGGACATGGCTATGGCGACAGCGCTGAGTAACAAGCTGATTACCGCCGTGAGCGACAGGAATCGCTGTGCCCTGTCTGCGGCGCTGTATGCACGCTCGCTGCTTTCCTCCTGGCTTCGAATTCGAATGGAGTCCGGCAGCCTGTCCTGAATCGCTGTATTAAAATCTGCAACGGCCTGTTCATCACCGGCAACCAAAAGTGCATAAGCAACGCGACTGCCCTCACCGATCAGACCGCTGTCATCGATGTCCTCAATGTTCAGCAACAACGACGGTGCCAGCGAAGCGAAACCTATCGACTGGTCGGGACGGTAGGTCAGTACCGCGGTAACGCGCAAGTTCAACTCACCAACAGCCAGGGTATCGCCAACGTCTGCGCCAACGCGTGCGAGCAATGCACCGTCAGCCCATACCTCGCCAGATGCCGGTATGCCGTCCACGACGCGCTGCTCGCCGAATAACGTGTCTGAAACCCGGATGCTGCCACGCAATGGATAGTTCTTACTGACCGCCTTGATGGTGGCCAGCGCGCTTTCATCGCCCGCGAAGACGACTGAAGGAAACGCCAGGGTCTCGGCCGTTTCGAGCTTATAGTCGTGCGCGAGATTGGTCCACTCCTGCGGCACACGCTCCTGCGAGCGTAAGCGAAGATCGGCCGCAAGGACTTCGTTGGCCTGTCGCGACACTGCCTTGCTAATACGGTCGGTTAGAAAACCCACCGCCGTCAGGGCACTGACTGCAAGCGCGACGGCCACCAGCAACACCAGCACTTCACCTGAGCGCAATTCGCGCCCGAAGCTTCTCAAAGCGAATACGAGCGCCTTCACCCGGGCGCTCTGTCATCACTGACAAGCTTGCCAACGTCCAGTGACAAAATTCGGTAACAGCGTTCCGCGAGGCTCTGATCATGCGTGACCAATATGAGCGTCGTCGATGAGCTGCGATTGAGTTCGAACATCAACTCCATAATGTTCTCGCCGGTTCGGCTATCGAGGTTACCAGTCGGCTCATCTGCGAACAGGACGGCGGGTTCAGCCGCGAACGCGCGTGCGATGGCAACACGCTGCTTCTCGCCGCCGGACAGTTGTGCCGGGTAATGACTCCAGCGCTCCGCAAGGCCCACTTTTTCAATAATCTCCCGTGCCGCTTTGCGCGCGTCACTACGCCCTGCGAGTTCGAGAGGCAACATGACGTTTTCCAGTGCATTCAGAGACGGCACCAAATGAAAAGACTGGAAGACAAAGCCCACGTTTTCTGCCCTGAGCACCGCCCTGCCATCCTCATCGAGCGAGGATAAATTTGCATCGTTCAAGACAACGTGCCCGCTCGTCGGCAGATCCAGCCCGGCCAACAGCGCCAACAATGTCGACTTGCCCGCACCGGAGGGGCCAACGACGGCGACCGACTCACCGGCAGAAATCGCGAAACTGACGCCTGAAAGAATGGTCAGAGTCCCTTCGGGGCTGCTAACCTGCTTATCCAGGTCACGGGCTTCCAGGACATAAACAGGCTTTGATAACTGATTCGACATGCGAAAATTCACTTCCCTTCTGTTTCTGCTGATAAGCGCAACTGCGGCAGGCGCCGAGGCGCCGACTATCGTCATTTTTGGCGATAGCCTGAGTGCCGGCTATGGCATTGAAGTTGACCAATCCTGGGCCGCTTTGTTGCAGGCACGGCTCAAAGATCAAGGGTACGAACATCAGGTCGTGAACGCCAGCATCAGCGGTGAAACAACCGAGGGCGGTGCGGCCCGTATCGATATCTCACTGAAGGACTTTTCCCCGGACCTGATCATTCTGGAGCTGGGTGGCAATGATGGCCTGCGCGGTATCCCGACTGCTCGAATGAAGGCCAATCTGCAAAAGATAGTGACTCGAGCGAAAGCGACCGGCGCAGCGGTCGTGTTGTTGGGCATCCGTATTCCGACCAACTACGGTCCCCGCTATTCTGCTGAATTTGAAAGCGTCTTCCGCCAGGTCGCAGCAGAACTTGACGTGCAATGGATCGAGTTCTTTATGGACGGCATCGCATTCAATGACGAGCTACTGCAGGACGATCGCATTCACCCGAATACTGCAGCACAACCCAGACTGCTCGATAACGCCTGGCCGATAATTAGCGCTACACTGAACAAAAGCCGAAGCGCAGCTTACCGCAGCAAACACGGAAACTAACGAGAGGTTAATTTTGGAAAAAGTTTGGCTGAAGTCCTATCCACCGGGAATGCCCGAAGAGGTTCCCGAACCTCCGTTCCGCACTGTTCGAGGCCTCTTCGAGCAGGCTTTCGACAAGCATCCGAATAACGCCGCCTTCACCAACATGGGGCGGACAATCGATTATGCAGAACTCGACCGCCTGTCGATGCAGTTTGCCTGCTATCTGCAGCACACACTCGGACTCACCCGCGGCGAGCGCGTTGCGATCATGCTACCGAACATACTCCAGTATCCGGTTGTGATGTGTGGCATCTTTCGCGCCGGACTGGTTGTCGTCAACGTAAATCCACTTTATACAGCGAGAGAGCTTGAGCATCAGCTCAACGATTCGGGCGCCCGATGTATCGTAATTCTTGAGAATTTTGCGCATGTACTTGAGGAGGTGCTGGCTGACACGCAGGTTACCCATATTGTGACAACAGGTATTGGCGATTTATTGAATTGGCCAAAGAGCACGTTTACGAACTTCGTGCTGCGCCACGTCAAAAAGGCGGTGCCGGCTTACAAATTCAGCAAGGGCACGAAGTTTCGCCGGGCGTTACGAGCCGGTGCCGGACAGGTTCTCGACAAAGTTGATATCGGTTATGCGGATATCGCCTATCTGCAATACACAGGCGGTACAACCGGCGTGTCAAAAGGCGCGATGCTCAGCCACCGCAACATGGTCTACAACGTACAGCAGACGATTACGTGGCAGGACGGCGCCTATGAAGACGTCAAACCGATTATTGCGATCACCGCACTGCCGCTGTACCACATATTTTCCCTGCAGGGGAACTGCCTGACAGTTACGGCTCAGGGCGGCGAAAATGTTCTCATTACGAACCCGCGGGACTTTGAGGGTTGCGCCAAAGAAATGGCGAAATTCAGGTTCAATATGTTTGCCGGGGTGAACACAATGTTCGCCGCTCTCATGGATACGCCGAGTTTTTCTGACATCGATTTTAGCCACCTGCGTGTTTGCATCGGCGGTGGCATGGCCGTGCAGCCCGCTGTCGCCAAAGAGTGGAAGGAAAAAACGGGCGTTACCGTATTGCAGGGATATGGGCTCACCGAGACCTCCCCGGCCGCCATTGTTTGCCGTATCGACAGCGAGTTCACCGGCACGATTGGCCTGCCGCTACCGTCTACGGAGGTCATGATCGCGGGCAACGACGGCAATCCTCTGCCGGTTGGTGAGATCGGGGAAATCTGCATCCGCGGCCCACAAGTCATGGAAGGCTACTGGCACCGACCTGCTGAAACCGCAGAAGTCATGCTCCCAGGTGGCTGGTTACGAACCGGCGACGTCGGGCGCATGGACGAGGGTGGATATATATTTATTGAAGATCGAAAGAAGGACATGATTCTGGTGTCCGGTTTCAATGTGTACCCGAACGAAATCGAAAACGTGATTGTTGAGCTCGATGGTGTTCTTGAGGCCGCTGCAATCGGCGTGCCTGACAAGCGCTCGGGAGAGAGCGTCAAGGTTTTCGTTGTTCGCAAAGACCATAGCATCAAAGAGCAGGATATCCTCGATCACTGCCACGAAAACCTGACCGGCTATAAGCGACCGCGGGTCGTCGAGTTCAGGGATGACTTGCCAAAGACAAACGTCGGCAAGATTCTAAGAAGAGCATTACGTGACTAACCCTGCAGGAGGCGTCCATGCGGACGAATAATTTTCTGGCTTTTGTACCACTTTTGTTATTGGCCGCAGTCGTTCGTGCCTCGGTCCCTGCCCCGCTGGACCCGATAAAGGTTGCGCCGCATATTTTTCAGCTTGATTTTGAGAATGAGCATGTGCGGGTTCTACGGCATACGATTCGCAACGGCGAAACGCCGCCACTGTATGCGCTTCCGGAGCGCCTGCAGGTCTATCTGCAGACCTGCGCCTGGATGGAAGATGATGGTGCCGGGGGCAGGCGCATGCAGTCCTTCAAGTACGGAGAAGTCGTGTGGGCAGAGGCAGAAACCGGCGGCGGAATCACAGCCAATGTCGTTCAGGAATGCAAAATCCTCGAAATCGAACTCCTGTAGGAGCGCGCCTCGCGCGCGACCCCAGCCTCTTGTATGAGCGCGTC
>Ga0114931_10006530_pt1 | contig 14332 bp, 10 predicted proteins | sample 2SBtaG_FD_89579 | JGI IMG/M metagenome (GOLD analysis project Ga0114931, IMG submission 89579) | Deep subsurface microbial communities from Kolumbo volcano to uncover new lineages of life (NeLLi) - 2SBTROV14_V59a metaG | ecosystem: Environmental > Aquatic > Marine > Volcanic | place: Kolumbo...
GAAGTCTACAGGATTCTTCACTCTCAAAATGTGCCGTAAAACTAAATATATTCATACCTTTATTTGCTTGTAAAGATAATCATTATTGATTGATTATTAGTGTTTACGGACATACAATTCTTTTTCTTTTAAAAACACACTAAAATTATCTCAAAAAAAGCTTGCAAAAGTTATTTTATTGAAACTAATAAACCAAAAATCCGTACCACATAAAAACTATAGGGTAAAAACTAATTAAAAAAAGATTCTGCTCTAGTAATTATAATAAAATATTAGTATTGACTCAGGAAGTTAAATTATCGAATTTTGAATAATAGATAACATAACAAAATATACTTATTCTACTTAAGTGTTTTGTTCTATTTATATCGGATAAAAAATTTACTATTAATACAATAGCCTAAAATGAATACGACAGCTAATATCCATACTTACAAAAAGTTGTTCACTAAATTTTACAAAGTGAACATGAGAATAGTTTGTAGTGCCCTCAGTCTATTCATATTAATTCTTATTTCTCCTTCTCTATCAGCTGCTCCATGTGTTACCACTTCAACGGCTGCTCCCACTTCTGTTTGTGCTGGAACAGGAACAACAACACTTACTAATAGTCAAGCCTCAGGATTTGGCGTAACTCATCAATGGCAAGTGAGTATTAATGGAGGTGGTTATAATAATATTGCAGGAGCTACTACAAACCCTTATGTAACTGCTCCAGGATTGATAACAGCTGGCAATACTTACACATTTAGATGTGTTGTAGCACATCTTTTCGGATTTGGAGCATGCACTTCAAACCCATCTTCTGCTACTGCTAATGTTACTACTATTGCACTAACAACAGCTGCGGCAGGTATTGATCAATCGATATGTTCAGGCACAACAGCTACTATGGCAGGGAATGCAGTTGGCGGAGGAGAAACTGGAACGTGGACATGGGTTTCAGGTACTGGTAGTGGCACCATCACTACTCCAAATAGCGAAACCACTACTATAACAGGCTTAGTTGCTGGTAGTAACACCTACCGTTGGACCATTACAAGTGGGAGTTGTTCCAGCACAGACGATGTAGTAATAGCGCAAGGACCATTAACTGCTGATGCAGGCAGTGATCAAAGTGTTTGCACAACTACAGGAACCATGAATGGTACAGCTGCTTCTGGAGGAGCGACAGGCGCATGGTCTTTAATTTCTGGCACTGGAACCATTACCACTCCAGCATCAGAAATAACTGGCCTAACGGCTTTAGGACTAGGCGCTAATGTGTTTCGATGGACTGTTTCAAAAGCAGGATGTACAACTGTTACAGATGATGTTACCATTACTCGTTTCGCATCATGTCTCCAATTAAATTTAGCTGCTCCTTCTTTTGATACAACATCTAATGGAGAATTCATTGTTAGCCCATGGACCTCTTGTGGAATTTGTTGCAGTGGAGGCATCTGCACGGTTGCCCCTACCCCCGATACACAAATAGGTATGTCACCTGGCCCATCAAACGGAACTTCTTTTGTCGGGTTCCAAGCAGGTGAAACATTAGGAGGAACGGCTGAGGCAATTTCACAAGAATTAATTACTCCAATGGTTGCAGGAATGCCTTACCAACTAACAATTGATGTAGCATATAGTAGTTTTGGTTTTTTCACCAATGATAGTCCTGAATTTGTTATTATGGGAGCCTTTAGTTGTTGTGAATACAGTGAAGAATTATATAGCACTGCAGTAACCACAACTACATGGACAACAAAGAATATTATTTTTACTCCTACTTACAATAACACACACATTATTCTACTACCAAGAGATGCTGGTTCTGATGGAAGTTTTGTTTACGTTCTTATTGATAACATGACCAACATTAATACTTCAGGAACCCCAAACCCTCCTTGTACTCCCACTTCTATCAATCAATGCGCACCGGTAGTGGTATTACCTATAGAGTTACTCAGTTTTGATGCTCTAGCCATAAAAAATGAAGTTTTAGTGACTTGGGTAACTGCTTCAGAAATAAATAATGATTACTATACTATTGAACGTTCGAGAGATGGTGAAAATTTTGAAGCCATTGGGCACATAAACGGAATGGGAAACAGTTCTCAAGCAAAAACATACCAATTCATTGACAAGCAACCCTTAAAAGGCATTTCTTATTATCGACTGCGCCAAACTGATTTTGATGGTCAATCTGAAACATTTGATATGAAAGCTGTTAATTTTATGGATGAAAGAGCTATTAGTGATATTTATCCTAACCCATCCAACAATAACCTATTTTTCAATGTTGGTGAAACTACTAGCTCAACTTACACTGTAATATATTATGATGTTTTAGGTGGTATGATTGAAAAAGAACTAATTCCTTTAACTGAAGGGACAAACACCTATAGCACTAAAAGATTTACAAATCTTAATTCCGGAATATATTTTCTCGAAATCTTGAATGAGAATGGAAAAATTCTTAAACACGACAGAGTAGTTAAAAAATAATAGAATTCACTACTCATCCTCAAAAATGGAAAAAGCTCCTAACCAGTCTTAACTCAGACTAATTAAAAGCTTTTTAATATAACTTTTCTGTATTAGAGACTTAATGTGCCTCGCCTGTACCTTTATTAAATATAATAATTGCCACAATAGCAGCAATTATGATAACTGTCATTGATAAAGCTTGTACAATTCCCCCATGCCCTTCTATTTTAATGTATGCATAGTGAAAAGGTAATATAAATAAAAAGGCTATTATTGCTACCGCTATCCACTTATTCTTAGTCATAATTTTTTATTTTAATATTCGGAGTATAATTAATTACACCCCGAATATAATAATAATTTATTTATAATGTACCTCTTTTTTCTTGTTCTCTTTCAATGGATTCGAACAATGCTTTAAAATTACCGGCTCCAAAACCTCTCGCTCCCATACGTTGAATAATTTCAAAGAATAAAGTTGGTCTATCTTCCACTGGTTTAGTGAAAATTTGCAATAAATAACCTTCCTCATCAGCATCTATCATAATTCCTAATCCTTTTAACGTTTCAATATCTTCTCTCAACTCATGATTATGCTCTTCTAATCTTACAGGAACTGCCTTATAGTACTCTTCTGGTGGAGTTGATAAAAACTCTACGCCTCTCTCTCTTAACTGAGTTACCGTTGTAATAATATCATCGGTAGCTACAGCAATATGCTGAGCTCCAGGTCCTTCATAAAAATCAAGGTATTCTTCAATTTGAGATTTCTTCTTCCCTTCTGCTGGTTCATTAATAGGAAACTTAATTCTTCCATTTCCATTACTCATTACTTTACTCATTAAAGCCGAATATTCTGTATGAATTTGTTTATCATCAAACGATAAAAAGTTAACAAAGCCCATTACTTCTTCATAAAATTTAACCCATTGGTTCATTTCTCCCCATCCTACATTTCCAACCATGTGATCAATAAATTTTAACCCCACAGCTGTGGGATTATAGTCTGATTCCCATTTTTCGTAACCGGGCAGAAAAGTTCCATTATAATTCTTACGTTCAACAAAAATATGCACCGTATCTCCATATGTATGAATTCCTGAACGAACTACCTCTCCATATTCATCTTTTTCTGTTGTGGGTTCCATAAATGATTTTGCACCTCTTTTCGTAGTTTCTTCCCACGACTTGGTAGCATCTTCTACCCATAGAGCAACTACTTTAACTCCATCTCCATGTTTCACTAAATGCTCATTAATTGGAGATTTTGAATTTAAAGGAGTAGTTAATACTAAACGTATCTTATCCTGTACTAAAACATAAGATGCATAATCTTTGCAACCTGTTTCTAAACCTTTGTATGCATATGATTGAAAGCCAAAGGCAGTTTTATAAAAGTGAGCGGCTTGTTTCGCGTTACCCACATAAAATTCAACATAATCAGTTCCTAATAAAGGAAGGAAATCTTGAGCTCCATCAAATATTTTATCAAGCCCGTATTCTACATTTTTAATTGTACTCATAGTAATATATTTTTTAGATCGCTCTCTGAACGATCTTAAATTCGTAATTAATTGATTAATCTAACCAAGATTTATAATAATCTCCATCTTGGATTTGAACGGCTTCTTCAGTAACCATTAATGGTTTAAAAGTATCCACCATAACAGCTAATTCTTCTGTATCCTTCTGCCCAATACTACGTTCCATAGCACCGGGGTGTGGACCATGAGGAATTCCTGCTGGATGCAGTGTAATTTGTCCTCTTTCTATATTGTTCCTGCTCATAAAATCACCATCTACATAATAAAGCACCTCATCAGAATCTATATTACTGTGATTGTATGGTGCCGGAATAGCATCCGGATGGTAATCGTATAACCTAGGAACAAACGAACAAATTACAAAACCTGCTGATTCGAATGTTTGATGAATAGGTGGTGGCAAGTGAACTCTTCCCGTTATCGGTTCAAAATCATGAATCGAAAATTTATAGGGAAAGTTGTATCCATCCCAACCTACAACACTAAAAGGATGTGCAGCATAAATATATTCATGAATCATATCTTGCTTCTTCACTTTCATCAAAAATTCTCCAACATCAGAAAAAGTTTCTAATTCTGTTGGAGGATGAATGTCTCTTTCGCAAAATGGTGAATGCTCTAAATGTTGTCCAAACCAATTCCGGTACCCTTTTGGGGTATATATTGGACTTTTAGATTCAACAATGAACAACCTGTTCTCTTCTGTATCAAAATCAATTTGATAAATCATTCCTCTTGGAATTACTAGGTAATCACCATATTCGAAATCAATATTCCCTAAGTAAGTCCTTAATTTCCCTGATCCTTCATGGATAAATATCACTTCATCAGAATCTGTATTCTTATAAAAGTAATCCGTCAATGATTTTTTAGGACTTGCTAAAGCAATATAACAATCCGAATTGCATAATACCGTTTTCCTGCTCTCTAAAAAGTCATTTATAGCAGGCACGGAAAATCCTTTCAAAGAAATGGACTTCATGTTTTTTTCTACAGCTACCTTAGGTGCTACAGAATACGATTTTAAAACCTCTTTTACCTGAGTAGGTCTATTAGTGTGGTAAAGTAATGATGACATTCCATCAAACCCTACTGTACCAAATAGCTCTTCATAGTAAAAATTGCCTTCAGGACTTTTAAAAACCGTGTGTCTTTTGTGGGGTATATTTCCCAGCTTATGATATCTTGGCATAAGTAATGATTATTTTAAACTAATGAATAATAAAATTATTAATCGAAAAGTTCAATAATCACTCGGGATCTCGCTTGAGTTCTTTCTTTATTCTCTTCTTGTATTGTAATACACTTTCTTTCATACCACTGTAAATGTACGAAATCGATCAAAATAAAAAAATGATAAAAGTCAATTAATTATCTTCTGCAAACCATTCTGCATAAGAATTAGGTGTTTCCCTCAGAAACAAACTATGCAGCTGAATGTTGCTTGGCAATTTTGATTGAATTAAGTCTGCGTAATGAACTAGCAATTTTTCGCAGGTAGGTTGAAAAGGTACTATAATTAATTTATTCATAAACTCAAATTGCTCTTCTTCAATTTTCATTTTCTCATTTAACACTAAAGAGTGATCATAAGGATGAACTATTAATTCATTGACAATATCCTTTATAATACCAAAATCAATAACCATCCCTTCGTCAGAGTCTGATGTCCCTTCTTTTACTTCTCCTTTAACTGTAACCTTAAGTTTATAAGAGTGCCCATGTATATTTTTACATGGTCCATCATAGCCTAGCAATGCATGAGCCATCTCAAATTGAAATTCTTTGGTAATCCTGATTTTTGACATAATCCTCAATTTAGACCACAAAGTTAACAATTGTAAGTATTTTATAACCTACTCCCTATTACAATTACGTCATCAATTTGTTCATGGTTTCCCATCCAATCGTTAAAAGTATCGCTAAGAACGATTCGCTGCTCCTCCATACTTTTGGAGTTAATCGATAATAAGAGTTGTTTAAAATTCTTATACCTAAACTTTTTTCCTTTTTCTCCACCAAATTGATCAGCGTAACCATCTGAAAACAAATAAACTGTATCGCCTTTATTCAATTGAAATGAGTGATTGGTAAACGACTTCGTTTCTTCAGAATAACTTCCTATTGGAAATCTATCTGATTTTACTTCAAAAAGCATTAGGCCATCATCGTTAGTCATATTAGGTTCTAATTCTTTTCCTGAAGCATCCTTAATTATTTGCTTAGAAATAATATATAACGGGTTATATGCTCCTGCATACTCCAACGTACTTGTTTTTTTGTTAAATGAGCACAATGCTATATCCATTCCATCTTTAATCGTATCAGAATCTACTTCTTGTCTGAGAGCAGCTGAAACCCCTTTATTTAATTCATTTAATATTTTATCTGGATGAGTAATGCTGTATTCCCCTACTATTTTATCTAACAAATTATGTCCCACAATACTCATAAATGCTCCTGGAACACCGTGCCCAGTACAGTCTACCGCTGCAAACAATGATTTATCATCTTTGTGGATTAACCAATAAAAATCTCCACTCACTATATCCTTAGGCTTAAATAAAACAAAGGTCTGAGAAAGTTGTTGGGTAAACATTTCTCCTGTTGGTAATATAGCATCCTGTATTCTCTTCGCGTACGTAATACTATCAATAATATCCTTGTTCTTCCGTTCTATTTCTTGACCTTTTTGAACCACCTCTTCTGTTCTTTCTTTTACTTTTTCTTCAAGAACCTCTTTCTCCTTTATCAAATTCTTCTCCCTTATTTTTATAAAAACAATTACTAATACCACAATAAAGAAAACACACAACACTATAAACCAAGGCCTCTGCCATAAAGGTGGAACTATTTCAAATTGATACGTTACGGGTTTTGAATTCCAAACTCCATTATTATTACTAGCTATTACTTTAAATGTATATTTCCCTGGAGGTAAAGGTGAGTAAGTAACATAAGTCTGCTGACTAGGGGGCCTCCAATCATCATCAGCACCTTCCAACATTACTTTATAATAAACTTGATTAGGGTTGGTTAAACAAATACTTGAATAATTGAATACGATGGCTTTTTCTCTATAACTTAATTTCAAACCTTCCTTCATTTCGCGCTTTTCTAAGTTAACCGTAAAACCAGTAATTTTAGTAAGAGGCTCCAGTGTGTTCTGTGTTTCGTTGGATACATTTAATTTAACTGCTCCTTTTATTGTTCCAAACCACAGATTGCCATCTTTATCTTTATAGGTTGCATTATTTTTTGATTCAATTCCTACATAACCCATTTTATCATCATAAGCATAAAAACGTTGCTCTTCAACATTAAACTTATTTAACCCTTTATTAGAGCCTATCCATAAGCTCCCCTTATCATCAATATTGAGTAAAGCAATGTAATCAGACAACAAACCATCTTTTACCGTATATTTTTTTATTATTTTTTTACCATCAAAAAGTAAAACTCCTTTACCTTCTGTGCCAATCCATAGTTTTCCTTTTTGATCTTCGATAATTGCAGTGGGGGTAATTCTCTCTTCCAATTTAATTGCATCAATTTTTTCATTTTTAACATCTATCCTTGTCAACCCTTTCCCTCTAGAACCTACCCATAATATATTTTTAGAATCCGTATAAAGTACTGAAATATCATTCCCTGCTAATCCATCAGATTGAGTTAACCTGTTTGCTAGTTGGTTATTTATTTCATAATAAACTAACCCATCAGTCGTTCCCACCCATAAATCATTCGTTTTATCAACTTCCAAAGCAGTAATATATGGCTGACTCATAAATGAATTAATTCTATAATTCATTTCAAAACGATCTTGATTTGGATTAAAAGAAAGTACTCCTCCTCCCCAACTTCCAATCCAAATGGTGTTGTTTTTATCTTTCTTTATAAAACGAACATCTTTGTATGGCAGCCCTTCCCCGTCTGTATAATTTTTAATCACTTGAGAGTTTTCGAAAACAGAAATACCTTCATTTGTTCCAATCCATTTTTTTGTTCCTTCTGTTAAAATAGCCCATACTTGATCTGCTATTAATCCATTATTGACACCATATGATATAAATTGATTGCCTTTATATACTAGCAACCCGTTTTCTTTAGTACCAAATAAAACGTTTCCCTCTCTATCTCTGCCTATGCACCTTATGTAATTATCTTTTAACCCTTTTTCTTTATTAATTGAAAGTAATTTACCTTCTTTATTTATTTGCGTTATACCTCCACCCCAGGTTCCTACCCATATATTCTCTTTTGCATCTTCTTCGATTGAACTTATCCAATTTGAAGCCAAACCATCTCGTACATCATAAATTTTAAGTTTTCCTAAATTCTTTCGATAATGATATAAACCTCCATTATAAGACCCAAACCATTGGTCTTCATTTTTCGATTCATACATATAAGTAATTTGAAAATAGGCGGGCATATTTGGAACCTTATAAAACTCAAATTCATCCTTTTGATAATTATAGTTTTTAATCCCTACATCAGTAACAAAGTATACATTCCCGTTCTTTAATTTCATGACTTGAAAAACAATATCACTCAATCCTTCTTGCCCTTTATACTGCTTAAATTGTATGTCATCTTTATCATTATATGGGTTTACAATTTTCATGGCCCCCTCTCCATGAGAACTAATCCACAAACCACCCTCATCATCTTCATTAAACGAAGTAATATCAGCGCTCATACTGAGCACCATCTCTATCTTACCATTCTTATAACGAGAAACACCCCCATCAACATGCCCAAACCATATTATTCCTAACGAATCAATATGAATAGCCTTTACAGCTCCATCAGCCAATCCATTTTCGGTAGTATAATTAACAAAATCCCTTCCATTGAACAAAGAAACCCCACTGGCGGTACCTAGCCAAACTGCACCTTGTGCGTCTTGTTTTACAGCATAAACACTAGATTGTGCTAAACCTTCTTTAACACTGTATTTATCAAAATGATATGTTTGTGAAAACGATGAAAATGAAATAAAAAAAATAACCGACAAGAGAACAATCTTGACGGTTACTGAAAACTGAATACTTTTCATATAGACAATTATTTTTTAATGAAGAAGAAAGTTCCATTTTCATCTTCTAAACCTGCAATCTTACCAAATTTAGGTTTTTGCTTTCCTCCCTTCCCTACAGCGTTTTTAACTTTTGTAACAATAGTTTCTATAGGAATACAATTATTAGGATTGCTACTTAATGTATTTGCAAATGTCTTAGTAAATTGAGAATTATCAACAGCTAATTCATATCCAGCAGAAGAAAACACTTGAGAAGATTTAAATTTTGTTGCTTTCCAATCATTACAGCTTTTAGCTTTTGGGGTAGACCTCATGGCTTGATAAAATGAAGGTCCTGATTCACAAGCATCTGTAATTACCAACGTGTGGGTAATGTATTTTGAGTAAGATTGCATGGCTGCTTTCAAATTATTAATATTAAAATAGGTAAACTCATCATCTCTCTTGGCATCAGTAGGTATCCAATACCCAGACTCGTTTATAAATTTACCATGACCCGCATACCAAACCAATAAAGAATTAACTCTATTGCTTCTAACTAAATCTCTTAACTCAATAGAGAAAAATCGTTCTAGCTTGGCTTTAGTCATGTTTTGTTTATGCACGATGTTATGAATTTTATACTTTGCAAAAGCAGACTTCATCATGGTAACATCTTTTGTTGGCCCATCTAAACTTGCAAAACTTTGATAGTTAGAATTTTCAATAAAAACCACCCATGTTTTACCCATTGGGTTATCAGCTAATAACTCAATATTTTCTCTGTTGATAGTAAATTTTTTCTCCACTTTATTGCTATACTGATCAATAGCTGTAATGGTAAACTCACCTTTGTTCATGATATTAATAGTTGCTGAAAATTGTGGGTTTTTCTTATCCAACACATAACTAGCTGTAGCTCCTTCCACTAAAATGCTTTTAATCAAGCTCTCATCTTCCATTATTCCTTCTACATACAAAGTAGGATCATCCGAATCTAAATACACCGTCCCATCATCTGATGCATATGGAGCCATTAATTTTACCACAGGAGGATTTACTTCTGTTTCAACAACCTTATATACCCATGTCTCTGAATTTTGGTAAACATCAAAGGCAGAAATAGTTAATTCTTTTACCCCTTGCATGTTTAATTCCAACTCAAAAAACGGATTGATGGTATCCTTATTAAAAAAGGCATCTTTACCGTTCACTTTTATAAAAGAGATATTGCTTTCATCTTTTATTTGCCCCTTTATTTTATACAGTAATGAATTTTTAGGAATTTGAACAATACCTTCTTTTGGTGAGATAGGATCTATCATCATAATTTTAGGATTATTACTCTCCTTATTCAATTCATATAACCTCTCCTTCGCCTTATCATATAATTTCATAGCTCTCCCATCATATGGAGATAGTTCTTTTAATTTTTGATAATCTGCAATCGCAGCTTTAAAATCGGAAAGAGATTCATAAGATTTTGCTCGTTGGTAATAAGAAAAGTAATCATCTTTCTTAATCGAAATGGCTTTAGTAAAATCAGCCACTGCGTTTTGATGCTGAGCTAAACCTTGATATACAGCACCTCGTTTTAAATAGTAGGAAATATCATTAGGGTAATCTAATATAATTTTTGATAAATCTTCAACCGCTTTTTGAGGTGTTTTATTAGCTATATGAATAGCTGTTCTTACTAACAGAACAGGAACATTATCTCCCTCCAACTTAAGTGCCTTTTCACAAGCGGCTAATGCCTTGTCATATTTTTCAAGTTTTAAATTAGCGTGAGCCAAACCTACATATGCCTCTTTAAGTTTAGGCGAATAATAGACAGCTCTACCAAAACTATATGCAGCTTCAGAATAATGCATCAAACTATCTTGAGCTACCGCTTTTAAATAATAATTTTTTCCTGTTTTTTTATTTGAAATTGCCGACTCTGCATTATCAATTGCTTTCTGATATTCTTTCAAATTTATCAAACAGGAAAAATTCAACTCATAAGCTTCTGTTAATTTTTTGTCACGATTTATTGCTTCTGAAAACGATGCAGAAGCATCTTTATAATTTTTAAGTTGATAATAAGCTTTTCCTAAGTTGAAATGATAATCACTCATTTTAGGTTTAAATCCAGTAGCTCTCTTAAAGTCAGCTGCTGCTTTTTCTAACTCTCCTTCTGCCATGTATGACAACCCTCTATAATTAAACGCTCTATCATGATCAGTTTTTAACTCAATAACTACTGTAAATTCTTCTATCGCAGCTTTATAGTCTTTTTTTTCATAAAAAGCCACTCCAGATTTGTAATTCTTAAAATACGTTTGGCCAGACAATAAGCCAAAAAGCATTACTAAAACTATCAATAAAGGGATTTTTTTTATCATTTTTTACACTTTAAATCATTAAAAATCAAGCTCCAACAAAACTAAACATTATTTCGATGACTGATCATTTTCTGTAGATAAATATCTATATTTGAATTAAAAAAGCAACTTACTCAATTCATTATAAAAGTTGAATTTTATTAACTTAGCATCAAATTAATTTAGCTTGTTGCCAAAGGATAAAATAAAAAGTGCTGTTGCATTGAGTTTAGTATTCATTTTAGCTGCTACTTTTTTTATAGTAGGCAAGGAATCTATAATTATGAAATATACTAGTGCCTTTTGTTTTATTACCTGGGTAACTACTATGATTATCATTAACCGCAAATACAAATAAGATATGTTAGGAAATATGTTTAACAAAAAGATGATGGAAAAAATGCAGGGGCAGGTAGAAGAAGTGAAAGGAAAACTCAATAATATTAGTGTAACAGGAGAAGCCGAAAATGGAAATGTAAAAGTTATTGCTAATGGAAATCGACTATTAAACACAATTGAAATACATGATGATTTCTTCACCTCAGCCACCAAGGAACAGCTAGAAGATTTAATTGTTACTGCTGCAAATAGAGCTTTAGAGCAAGCTGAAAGAGTTGAAAAAAGTGAAATGAGTCATGCTGCTATGGGCATAATACCTGGATTAGGATAATGGAATATTTTATCATAGGTGCTATATCTTTACTCACCTCTATTCTTACTTTTTTTTCTGGGTTTGGAGTAGGAACCATATTAACCCCTGCTTTTGTCCTTTTTTTTCCTATTGATGTTGCAATCGCAATGACAGCTATTGTTCATTTTCTGAACAATCTTTTCAAATTTGGATTAACTTACAAAGACGTTAACAAATCTGTTTTATTAAAATTTGGATTACCTGCAATTCCCTTAGCAATGTTAGGCGCATGGCTACTCGTTTCATTATCCACAAAAAACTTACTCTTATCCCAATTCACAATAATCAACATTAATTGTGAAATATATTTAATCCAATTAATTGTTGGCATACTAATGCTATTTTTCGCAATTTCAGAGCTGTTCCCTTCTTTTAAAAAAGACACTATAAAAGAACAACATTTAATATTAGGAGGTGCAATAAGTGGTTTTTTTGGAGGGCTAACTGGCCACCAAGGGGCTTTAAGAACGATGTTTTTAATTAAAAGCGGTTTATCAAAAGAAGCATTTATTGCTACTGGAATTACTATTGCCTGCTTTGTTGACATTAGTAGGTTAACCGTATATTTTGGGAAAATAAAAAACGTAGAAATAAAAGATAATCTTGGAATTATTTTAACCGCTACCTTCTGCGCTTTTATTGGCGCTTACTTTGGGAAAATGTTATTAAAGAAAATAACCATTAATACCATTCAATATACTGTCTCTATATTAATTGGAATGATCTCCATTTTACTAATTTTTGGAATCATTTGACTCATAAACAGATTCAGCATTCAAAACAGGGTTAGCATACATCTGTAAAAACAATTTTGTAGCCTGCTCATTACCTTCAAAACGCTCTAGTTTTTTATTCATATACTCAATAAACTTCTCCTTACCATTATCACTGTAATGATCAACGTACTTATTAGACGAATGAAGTAAATCATATGCTACATAATTTGAATTCCATAAACGATAGTTTTGATAAATTCTTCGATCAATCACTTCTGCTATACTTTTCAGCAATTGATTCTTGTTCTTTATATCTCTAAACTGCTCTATTTCTTTATTAATAGGCTCTCCAAATTGAATATGTACGTTTCCCTTTTGCCCCATTATACCTAGCAACATGCTTCTTTCATCTTCTCCATCATACTTAATATATTCCTTGCCTTCCGATTTCATTAGCAATTCAGGGATCTTCATATCATCGCAAGGGTCAAATTCATAAGATAAACTAACAGGAACTATATTTAAACTAATTAAATGGTCCAATAAATCTCCATCATTAGCCATACCAAACATTTTTAACACTCCTGGGTTTGTCTTATCAAAACCGTCTTTAGCTCTCCCTTCTCTCTGTGCAATCCATATAGTCTGCTTTTTTTGTTTTAATGTATAATCAATATAAGAAGACAGTACTTTTGAAGCCTCTAGCATTTCTTGTCTGGAAAGATTTCTTTTAACAATAAAGCTTTTATTCAATTTCACCAACTTTTCAATCCATGGTTCTCCTAGTAAATTACTTCCTATTGCAATTTCACATGTGTCATATTTTTCATCGTTTAAACAAAAATTAACTAATGCAGAATCTAAAACAATATCTCTATGATTAGTAACAAATAAATAAGAAGAGTTTTTATCCAATTCCAATACTCCATCATGCGTAAAATGATCCATAGAAGAATCTATTGAACTTTGAATGACTCTACAAACCATATTGCTCTGAAAATCCTGAATTCCATTAAAAGAAATCAACAACGCTTTAATCTCATCAAGGGTTAATTCGGGTAGGTAATTCTGAACCGCATCCATTAATGGATCAACCTCAAACAGCTCTTTAATTACCTCTTTATATTCATCATCCTTAAACGGTCTTATATCTTCAAAAATCTGCATCTTTCTTTGTATTAACTAAAACAAAAATAGAAATTTAATTAAGATCACCTATTCCTATCTTTCTTTAATTATTTATCTTTCACATAACACTTTTTTTCATACTTTTAGTTTCATAAACTATTGTTATATGAAGTTAATATTATATCTCTGTTTAATACTTATAACTCTTGTCCTATCTGGGTGCCCTTACGAAGCAGATGTTGAGTTAAACACCTATGAAGAATCATTAAGAATTAAAGTTAAGTTCTAATTAAGACAGCGTTATTTTTAAACATTTCAAATAACCCATACGCTTGATCTGATAAAAGCATAGCTAAAAACCACTGTTTCAGTGTTGTCTTGCTGTTCTGAAGCTC
>Ga0114931_10006531_pt1 | contig 14329 bp, 8 predicted proteins | sample 2SBtaG_FD_89579 | JGI IMG/M metagenome (GOLD analysis project Ga0114931, IMG submission 89579) | Deep subsurface microbial communities from Kolumbo volcano to uncover new lineages of life (NeLLi) - 2SBTROV14_V59a metaG | ecosystem: Environmental > Aquatic > Marine > Volcanic | place: Kolumbo...
CCGAAATGGCCCACTCCGGACCCGAACACGCCGCCCTCGCGCCAGATAAGGACAGGGATCAAAGACCGCCCCGGCATTGATGGCCGTGTCGATGCTCCCCAGTTCATACTCAAGCCGATCCTGGTCAGAGACGGCGATGAACTGCGCAACATGCCCTGTTGCAAGAACTTCCGTACGATTCGCCAGCGAGACGCACACGAAGATATACCCGGGAAAGAGAGCCATGTCGACCCAACGCGTCCGGTTGCCGTGGTTGCGGAGGGTCCGGTAAAGGGGCAGGTAGAACTGGACCCCCATCGACGCGAGTGCCCGGGCCAGCTGCTTCTCGTGACGGCTCTTGGTCGAGACGACGAACCAGTGCCAGGCCGGATCGCGCCTGATCGCGAACGGCCCGCCGGAGATGGAACCTTCGGGTAAAGTTGAACGATCTGCAGGCATAGCCCATCTTTCCAAGCAGTGTTCCAGAGAGTCCTAGAAGCACTCCAGTCGTAAAGCAGACAACTTACGATACGCGTGCCGGGCTCAACCCAGTCCGACAGCCTCTAGAAGTTGTTAACCGATGAACTCCGCCTATGCCACGGTTAAAATGACCGTTCCAAGAGTCGCTCTATGTCTATCTTACCTTATCCCTGCTCCAAGAAGAATAGCGCTCCAAGAAAAATTGCGCTTTTTTTGGTTTTGTGCGTTGCATATTTGGCCTCCTCAAGGTAGGCTCCTATCTACACGACCTGATTGATCGAGGGACCTCCTGGTCGCGACACAGGGAGAGGCCGGGCAAAGTGAGGCAGCTGGGTTGCGTGCATCGTTTTCAACCATCATTAGTGGGGGAGAGTCACCGATCATGACGAATGCGGCCACGATCAGTTTTTCATCGAGTTTATCGCCAACGCAGTGGGCGTTCGATCGTCTGTTTGTTTTGTGTGGCCGGGCCCCCCGTGCCTCGCAACTCGCCGAGTTGAACCGTGCTCCGGGTCTCCTGCCTCTCGGAGCCGACGGATACAACAATGTGAAACGCATTCTTTGCGCGGGTTCGATTTTTTTGTCTAACCCGGAGGATGAGGAATCGCGCTGCCTGCTCGTGGATGCTCAAGATCGAGACACGGATTGTGTCTCCATGGGCATCGAGGCTCATATCGTGCCGGACCGAGACCGATTTCGAGGCACGGCCGGTATTCTGCGCGATGCAGCTGAACGATTGCCCGACGACGCCAGAATTCTCGTTGTCTCGGCTTCTGAAGTGGTTCAATCTGATTTGAACTCAGTCTTTGAGCGGCTGGTGGCGGTCGATGCCGATGTTGTGTTGTGTCGGGATTCCGGGGGGCAACCGGTGGGCTGCTGGAGCATTCGTGCGGGCAACCTGCGTGCGGTCTCGCCGGTCGGGTATTCGGACTTCAAGGAACAGGTTCTGCCCGCCCTCGCAAAAACGCAAAAGGTAAAAGTGGTGACCATTTCAGAGAAGGAATGCGTGCGTCACTGGCTGTGCGACCTGCCGAGCTATCTGCACTGCATCCGGTCTCTAGCAGGTTTTCAATCAGGACCGCAGGTCTTGATGGAGCCGGGTGTCAGCATCGCCTCCGATGCGCTCGTCGTTGATGCGGTTCTGTTGCGGGGTGCGACGGTCGAAAGCGGCGCGGTGGTCGCACGCTCGGCTGTGGTGTCGGGCGTTCGGGTGCGGCCAGGCCAACGAGTGATTGATCGCGTGTGGACCGACAAGGCTTAGCGAGGAGTGATGGTCAATGTGGCGGGTTTTTCGGCACCAGGGATGGCACTCTCTTGACTTGGTCACAGTCGTGATCCTCTTCGCGGCGACCTTCGCCCTGACTTGGCCAGCGTGGATCGATATCGTCACGATCGCCATTCGGGACGAAGAAAACTCACACATCCTGCTTGTGCTGCCGATCGCCCTATGGTTGTTCTGGCTCCGCCGAGGCCGTGTCCGCCAGTGCCGTATCCAGCATCGCTGGGCTGGTCCGGTGATATGCGCCGCTGGCCTCGGCCTCTCCGCGTTCGGGTGGTCCACGGGCGTCGATGCTGCGTGGCACGGTGGGGCTGTCGTGGCACTGATCGGTGCCGTGACTTCGGTGTCGGGCGTGGAGTATTTCTGGCGCTTCGCACCCGTGGTCATGTTGCTGGCGTTTCTGGTCCCGGTCCCCGGTGTCCTGCGGCAAACGATCGCCCTGCCGCTCCAGACCATCTCGGCCCAATGTACGCAGTTTCTACTTGACCTCATCGGTGTGCTGGCCGATCGATCGGGAAACCTGATCATTGTCGATGGCATGCCTGTTGCTGTGGCCGAAGCCTGCAACGGATTGCGTATGGTGTTCGCTCTGCTGCTCGTGACATATGCCTTTGCATTCTCAATTCCGATGGTTAACGGCGTGCGTCTGCTGCTCCTGCTGGCGAGCCCGGTTGTCGCGATCGTGGCCAATGTCACGCGCCTCGTACCGACCGTCCTGGCGTATACCACGCTCGATATGTCGTCTGCGGAGTTTCTCCATGATCTCGGCGGCTGGCTCATGCTTGGCATCGCGTTCATCGCGCTGCTCGGGATCGAGCATGTGCTTCGCTGGGCGCTCATTCCAACGCAGCGATTCACACTCGCTCAGAGGTCTGCATAATGGGTGCGAAACGACTACTTCCGGCACTGGTCACGGGTTTGGTGCTCGTTGTCGGCTATGGGCTGCGCCAGGGGAAAGACCTTAATACTGCTGCATTGGAGCAGTACCACGCTCATATCGCAGAGGCCGTGGAGCAACTCCCGTACCGCTTGGGCGATTGGGAAGGGACCGATGTTCCCATCCCCGTTGCCGCCCGTCAGTTGCTGCGCCCCAACGCTCTCTTCTCGCGGACCTATCGCAACAGGAAGACTGGTGTCGAGTGCAGTGTGGTGCTCGTACACTGCCGTGACACGAGGGACATGGTCGGACACTATCCACCGATCTGTTATCCGGCCAATGGCTGGACCAGCCTTGACGATTCTGCGACCGAACGCCCGCACGATTTTGAGCGTGTGTATCGTTTTACGCGTACAAATGGCCGCGAAACGATGCAGATAACGGTGTGGAGTTTTTTCGTCGTGCCCGTGGCCGGTCAGCTTCAGAATTTGGAAGCGCTCCTGAACGCGGATGAAGTTCGATCCCGGCGGACTTTGGGGGCTGCACAAGTGCAGATCGTGTTCGGTAGACAAGTCGACCTCGATCAGCAGCGTGAGATCACCGCTGAATTCAAGGTCATGCTTGCGCCCGTGCTTACTCTGGTCAAGGGGTGGCCTTCATGAATAGTCAGACGCTGGCGATGTCCTCGAACCCAGACCAGGAGTCTGGGGAGCATCAAACACCAGCGAATTTCTTTGCAGTGATTCATCGTCTCTTTCGCGGCCGATATTCTTTCGCCGTGCCCGCTGTCCTTCTGTTGGCAATTGCTGGCGGGGTCGCGGGCTATGTGCTGGGCGGACCTGTATACACGAGCACAGGCGTGATTCGCATCCTGCCGACCCTTCCGAGAATCCTGTATTCAACAGAGCTCACAGAAGTACCGCAAGGAGTCCGCTTTCAACAATTTGTAAAAACCCAGGCGGCCCTGATCACGACCGATCGCGTATTGCAGCGAGCCATCGAGGACAAGAATCTGCCCCCGGAAGACTTGGCTGTGGCTGACTTTCGTCGTCTCCTGGATATTCGAACCGATCGGGATGCGCCAGAACTGATTTATGTCACCGTGACCACCAGACTTCCGTCCAATTCACGAGCCGTTGTATCGGCGGCAATCAGTTCCTACATGGAGCTCTATGGCGGGCGCGGTGCCCTGCGACAACCGGAACTCATCAATACGCTCGAGGAACTCAAGCGAAAACGCCAAGCGGAAATCCGCACGAAGCAGAATCAGATTCGCACACTCACCGAAGAATGGGGGACCGAGAACCTCGGATCATTGCACGAAGTGACGATGAGCCGAATCGCCGAACTGACCAAAGAACTCCGAAGGATCGACACGCAGGTCTTCTCGTTGCAGTCACAGGCTGATCAATGGGCGGGCATCGAATCGAATGTCGAGGGCTTCGTCTCCAGTGATTTAAACGAGATCATTTCGGTCCTTGGGCAGACACCGCAGATGGTCGATCTGGCGGTCCAGCGCACCCAATACCAAAGCGTGCTGCGCGATCTGGAGTCATCGGGCATTCGTACGGAGCATCGCTCGTATCGACAGGCACAAGGCTCACTCTTGCAGATCGAATCCGACATCCGTAAAGTTGCTCGCCGGCGGCTCGAGCAGGGCGCGGATTCCCGGGCCGTCGCGCAGCAACTCTCCGTCGCAACCGCAAGTCGGGACAGTCTCGCGACCGAAATATCCAAAGCGCAAAGCGAGTCGATCCGGATCGGGGCAATGCGCTCCCAGGTCGATCAGCTGAACATGGAAATCGACGGGCTGCGTACCGACCTCAAGCGGATTGAGGAGCGATCGCAGGCGATCGCTCTCGAGTCCAAGGTCGAGGACTTTCCCGATATCGGAAGCCGGATCAGCATCATCAGCCCTGCCAGCATGCCAATCGAGCCGTCGGGGGATTCACGCCGCAAACTGGGGGCGTTCGGCTTCGTAGGGACCGGAGGTCTCGCGTTCATGTCGTTCGCGTTGGTCGGCGTGCTCGATCGACGCCTGCGATATTCAGATGACTTGAGCGAGGGAGCGAGGAAACTTCCATTGCTCGCCGTGCTCCCCAGCTCCGAGCGCGCGACCGACGAGTTTGGACCGATCGCAATCGCCAATACGATCCACCGGATTCGAATTCAGTTGCAACGCCTCGTTGGGCACGAGCATCGTCGGCCCATCGTGGTCACGAGCAGTTACTGCGGCGAGGGCAAGACGAGCGTCGTCCTCTCTCTTGGTCTCTCGTATGCCCATGCGGGTTACCGTGTGCTGCTCGTCGACTTCGATCTGGTTGGGCGAGCGCTGACGCGCCATCTGTCCAAGAACGCTCCGCTCGGGCTCACCGCGGCTGTGGCCGCCTCCACGCCTCAAGATTGGACTCAACCGACGCAAATCCAGAATCTCTCGCTGCTCGGTTCACATCCCGACGACGAACTCGAAGGCTCTCGTTTCACGGCCGGGGAAATCGATTTGTTCTTCGATCGCCTTGCGGCCGCGTACGATGTCGTACTCGTCGATACAGGACCGCTGCTCGGAGGCATCGAGACCTCCATTGCCTGTACCGCCGCGGAGGGCGTTATCCTGGTCGTCGGGCGAGGGACCGCACAGAGCGTGCTTACGCAGTGCATGGACCAAATCCAATTCATTGGTGCCACGGCGTTCGGGCTGGTTTTCAATCGCGCGAGCCACGAGGACTTCTTCCACTCCCCGTCCTCCCAGTCCCAGAGCACCCGAAGCAGGAGGCCCGAGCGTGGTGATGGGAGCCTGATGCCGGCAAAGCGCTGGTGTGAGGACTTGTCGAACATCCCGCTGGCCGAAGTTCTCGCCTCGACATTAGCCGTGGGTGCTTCCAAGAACGGGGCCGGACATGTCCCTGGCACCAGTACCGAGCGTGCCTCATGATTTCGCAGCCCGATGTTGCAACGCGCCCAACCCTCTGGGGTCTGACACCCAGGGAGCTCCACGATCGGTATTGGGCGGCGCTGGGTGTCCAGGTCGTCCAACAGGGTGATACCGAGTCCGAAATTGCTCGCTCGGCCGAACTCTTTCTGCTCATGGAAAAGTCGGCGATGATCCTCTTCGATCTCCGACCCCTGCTCGAACTCTTCACCATGTACAAGCCGAGTTTGCTGCGCCTCCGCGTACTCGATAACACGCAGCCGTCCTACGCCGAATCCATCGTCGCCGCCAGTTCTGGTGAGTTTGTTCGCTACAACCGCAACTACGGGCACCATCGGTGCGGCCAGGTGCTCCGTGTGGCGCTGACCGAGAGCCGGGATGTCGCGGGCAACTGGGCGGTCATCAAAGATGCCAAGCAGTCGTGGCGCACTTTGAAGGCGACGGTTCCCAGGCACCTTCGAATCGCAACACGCGTGCAGGGTTCATTCCTGCTTGAAAACCCGAGCGCAGATGCAATAACCATCATGCGGGCGATTCTGGCGCGGTGGAATCGTCCCGACATGACCATCGACGCCATCAGCCGATGGAAAGAGGGCTGGGTTCATGCCGGGGAAAAACCTCCGCAGACATCCAAGGTCATTGGCCGTGTATGGGTGGGCGCTGGCCGCCTCGAAGGACTGACCGACCCTGTCATTGGGCCCGACATGCTCTGGGACGATCCCGCCGTTTGCCCGGACCCGGTACCGCTCCGGTGGTACAAGATCGAGCCCAAGCCCGGAGCGATCGAGCGAGGCATCCAAGAGCAGTCCGCGCACGCATCGAGTCAGGCCAAACGCCTCTTCGACATCGTCTTTGCCGCCGCGGCGCTGATCGTCCTGCTACCCTTCCTGCCGCTCGTTGCACTGGCGATCCTCATCGAGGACGGCTGGCCGGTCTTCTTCGTTCACCGGCGCGAATCCGTCGGTGGGCGCGAGTTCGGATGTGTCAAGTTCCGCACCATGCGCAGGAACGCCGAGCGGCTCAAATCCGAGATCCAATCCAGCAACCAAGCCGACGGCCCCCAGTTCTACATCGAGAATGATCCGCGAATCACCCACATGGGTCGGTTCCTCCGCCAGTTTCAGATGGACGAACTCCCTCAGTTTTTCAATGTGCTTTGTGGCGATATGACAGTCGTCGGCCCAAGGCCAAGCCCGTATTCCGAAAACCAGTACTGCCCGGGTTGGCGTGAGGCACGCCTCAGCGTCAGGCCCGGGCTGACCGGTCTGTGGCAGGTCCGTCGAACCCGAGCCGCCGGAACCGACTTCCAGGAGTGGATTCGCTACGACATCGAGTATGTTGAGAACGCGAGTTGGAAACTCGATCTGCAGATCATTGGGCAGACCGCGCTGGTGCTGCTCAGACCGTTTCTTCGATCATGAAACTACGCCCAAAGACAGTTCGCCGTTTGACGCTCCTCACCGTTGTCCTTGTGATTTTCGGCTCGCTGGGTGTCGGCGCGCTCTCGCTGCGAAAGTGGCAACGCGGCCGGACGATCACCGCACTTCGTTTCCAGGGCATGGAGTTCTACCAGAGCGGGAACTTCGACGATGCTCTGCCCCTGCTCGCCCGCTATGTGCGGCAAAACAAGGATGATCCAAAAGCGCTGCTTGCCCTTGCGGAGGTACGGCGGGCCATCGAAACGGGTAATGGCTCTCATCTCGCAGAGTGCGCCAGCGTTCTCAGGGCCTACCGCCTCCTTGAGCCCGAGCCCCTCGAACCGGCCATGGAACTGCTCGAACTCTACATGATTCTGGGGAGCTTGCCGGAGGCGGATGCCCTCGCCACCGAACTTCTCGAACGCGACAATCTCCCGCTGCAGAATCGTGTCACAGCCCTGCTCTCTGGGGCCGCCGCTCAGCGGCAAATGAACCCGGTCGCAACGATTGCCGACCGGTATGTGCAGCAGGCAGCCGAGATGGCACCCGAGAACTTTGAGGCCCAGCGCCGCTATACCGGTATTCTCCTGCGGGCCGACCCGGACGCCGCCTGCGAACACGCGACCGATCTCCTCAAGCAGCATGACGATCCGCGATTCGCCGTGCTCAAGGCGCTCGCGTGCGATCGAGAACTGGCCCAAGACCGGCCGCCAAGCGCCGAGACCGTGCGCACCGTAGAAAAGATTCTCACGGATGCGGACGACGATGCGTTCGAGGACGCATCGTTTGTGGCCGCTGTGCTTACCATCGCCGCCCAGACGCGTGACAGCGCCCTCGCTCTTGCCGTTCTGCGCAGAGCCGCCGCGCTGCCCACGGAGGAAGATACCTTCTGGCCGGTGCTCTATGTTCGAACCCTGTATGAACTCGACCGGTTCGCCGACGCTGCGGCCCAAGCGGAGCGACTCTTGCCGTCGGCTTCTCCTCGCTACGCGGCCGACCTTGAGGCCTATGCCGTACTTGCGCTTCGCCTCGCCTCCGGCGACGATGCTCAGTCAATCGACGAACTGACCGGGCTTGCCGATCGCCTGCTGTCAATCAAGGGTGGTTCTTTCCGTTCGCAGGGCTGGTCGCATGCACTCAAAGGCGTCGCTGCGCTCGATGATGGCGAACCTCTCGCGGCGGAAGCTGCCCTCTCCATCGCCGTCGAGTCATATCCCGCCGAACCGACCATCCGCATGCTCCATGGTGACGCCCTGGCACGACTGCACCGCGCCGAGGAAGCACAGGAGGAATGGAAAACCGCTCGCAATCTCGTGAACGGCGTGTGGCTAGCCGCCGAACTGCGCGTAGTCCGTTCGCTCATTACCTCCGGACAGACCAGAGCCGCGCTGGACGCCGCGACGGACGCGATTCGCGGCTCGCCCAACCGGATCGGCGTCTATCTCGGCTGGCTCAACGCCTACGGCGTTCAGATGCAAAGCGGGCTGGCGACATCCCAAGAGCGAAAAATGGCGCGCGACATCATCGACTCCCTCGACAACGCACTGTCATCGGCAGACCCGGCGTTTCTTACCGCAGTCGAGCGAACACTCCTCCCCATCCGCATCGCCCTCGCGTTCGCGTCAGACCCGGAGGCGGACTTGACACCCATTCTGGATCGCCCGACCGCCGAGAGCGCCCTGGACAATGCCGAGGTCTTCTCACAGGTTTCTACGCAGTTGGTGCTGGCTGGCCGAGAGCTACCTTCGTCCTTTCAGGCCCGGGCGGAAAACAAGTCGCCCGACAAGAGGTTGCAGTTCGCGCGGGCGTTGCGAGCGGATGAGGCTGGTGATCCCGATGCGATCCGCTTTTTGCGTACGCCGCCGGACGCGGAGGACTGGCAATGGGCGATTCTGCGCGCACAACTCACCGAGCGTGCCGCAGCGTCGCTGCCCGCCGAGCGCGAGGCGGCGCAGCAATGGTCGGCTTTGTTTCAGGCCAACCCGACGAACCTCGAAGTCATCGACGCCGTGCTTGGCTCAAGCACGGCCCCTTATGCTCCCGATCTCATCGACAAGGCCGCAACCGCACTCGCGATCAAGACCGGCTCGGTCGGTGCCTCGCCCCCCGCGTCAGTCCTGCTCGCCCGGGCACAGGCCGTTTACCTCGGCACTCCCACCCTGAGCCAACGCGACGCGGCCATTGCATCACTCGAACAACTCGTGAACCGCGCTCCAACGAACCTCCCAGCCCATGTCACGCTCGCCGGGCTCTACCTTATGCAGGACCGCGAACACAACATCGAACCCAGTCCCGCGCGAGCCGCCGAGCACTTACTCACCGCCTCGGAGATGATCGGAGGTTCCGCCGCCGACATGTTCCGGCTTCAGGGCGCTTCGCTTTTCCAAATCACGCGTGACTTCGACAGCGCACGTGATGCCCTGTTCCGCATGCTGGATAGAGCCGATGCCGCCGGGCCGGATCTACTCTGGAACGCGGGTCGACTGCTGTTGGCCCAAGGCGAGCCCGATCTCGCCATCCGGCTCTTTGACCGGGCTCAGCAGACCATCGCTGGCGAGTTGAAGCCCTCCTTGCTCGTCGACCGGGCCCGCGCGTCCGAGGGCATGGCCAACGACACCGCCGCATCGAACGCCTACCAACAGGCGGTCATGTTGGGCCTGCGGCAACCCGGCGAGGCTTTGGCTGCTGCCAACTTCTTCGCTCGTACGAACCAGGAGGAATGGCGCACGCGCGCACTCGACGCACTGGATGCGATGGAACTGGCACCGGGCATTGCTGAACTAACCCGGGCTCGGCACGCCGACCGTATGGCCGAACTGGACGAGGCCGCTCAGTGGTATCAGCAGGCGTTGCAGCGCGACCCCGACAGACCCGATGCCTGGGCCGATTTGGGTCGCCTGCGAATCCGCGCCGGCGATTTCGAGGCAGCCGACACCGCAATCAATTCCGGTCTGAAACACTATCCCGACGATGTTCCGCTGCGCATTCTCCAACGCCAGGTTCAGGCAGACCTGAACTCCGGCGGCGCGATCATTGATCTCAATGCCCTCAGCGATATTTATGATAAACGCGATTCGACCGCGCGGATCGCAGAAGCAATGCGTGCGATCGCGGCATTGCAAGACATCGACCGACTCGGCGATCGCGATGCACTTGTCAAACTCGCGCAGCAGTTTCCAGATGTGCTCCCGGTTCAGACGCTTGTCGGCCGGCTGCTTATCGGCAGTGATATTGGTGCGAACGACGAAGCTGCCGAGCTGATGATGCGTGCCACCGAGTACTTCCCTGCTGAAGCGGAACCGGCTCGGCTCGCCACGGTCGCCTACTCGATTGCGGGCGACTTTGAGCAGATGCAAGTCGCCGCCTTGCTTTGGCGTCGACGGGACCCCACATCCGCCCGTTCGGCCGATGTGGCGATCGCTGAAAGCGCGATGGAGCTCAATCAGCGGACCCGAGCTACAGCCATCATCGACACCTATCTCGACCTCGCTCTGGCCAATCCTTCCAATGGCTTGAACCTGCGTGTGCTCCAGATTTGGATTCGTCTTTCGGCTCCTCAGGGGCAGCTTCCGCAAGTCAAGACGCGGCTGACGCCCTTGCTCGACGGTCCAGATTCGGAAGCAATCCTGACTTCGGTATGGTTGCCCGCCATCGCCGATACGATCCCGGATTGGCCCACCGCGAGCCAATGGCTCGAGATCGCTGAGCAACATGCGGACTCGCCTACGCTCGTCGCGGTCCTGGTCGATGCGTGCCGCTTCCGCGCCGAGCGAAAGCTGCCAGACCCCGAGCAGGCGATGTCCAAGGCGGTCGCGATGGGCGAGTCGCTGCGAAACTCCACTGACCCATTCATCCAGACCACGCTCGCCGATCTCGATCGATTCAGGGCCCAGCGGCTCCGTGAGGAGGGGCGCTCGGGCGAAGCGGAATCCATGGCCCAAGGTGCGATCGCCCAGTTCCAAGCGGCCAGTGAGGGCGCTGCACCAGCCAGCCGGTGCGAGCGTCTGATCCGTGCCGCCGGGGTCGCGGAGTGGCTGCCCGATCTCGATCTCGCCGCTGCGATCTATCAGTCAGCCATTGAAGAAACCGGGGCTCCGGTGCAAATGCTCGCGACGGCCCACAACAACCTCGCGTTTGTGTTGCATCAACGAGGTCAGCCCGGCGACGCGAATGAGGCAACACGCCATATTGATCTCGCCCTTCAGATCAGTCGAAGGCCTGCCTTCCTCCACACAAAGGCCAAAATACTCGTCGAATCGGACCATGTGCCAGAGGCCATAGACACACTACGGGAATCGCTCCGACTCGACGCGACCCATGCACCTTCACTGGCGGCGCTAGCGGTGCTGATGGCGGAGGGCGACGAGACCGCTCGGCGCGAAGCGGCGCAACTCCTTGAGCGAGCTAAGGATGCGCCAGGGTCACCGTCGGCGTCCACCCAGGCGGACCTCGAACGAGCCCGCCATGCGCTCGACCTCTGATCGGTCATTCGCCCAGAAAACGCTGATCGGGTGCGATCGCGCTTTTGAAAAACTTTGACTGAAAGCAGAAATACGGCCAAATAGGGCTTGCACCTACCCTTGGCTTCGAGTAATCTGGTGGATATGCCTCACATATGTGCTGTGTTCTTAGGCTGTATGCCTCAAGAAATTGGGGTGTATCCCTCAGGAGAGAAAAGGAGAGCGAAGATGAAGGTTATGTCAATGCGACCGTTTTTGTTGGCTACGGCATTGGCTCTGAGCGCCGGAAGCGCCTTGGCTGATTCCATCGATATAAACTATGTCGGGGGCGGGCTTCTCGTCAGCGGCCTCAACTACACCGCGAATGGAACATCCAGTAGTCTGACTGCCGGTGAACTGCGATATAACACCCAGAACCCGAGCGGTGACCCTGGCTCTGGTGTCTACGCGATTCCCGCCTCACTCTCAACATTCTGCATCGAGATCAATCAGCACACTTCGAGCGCTAGTTACACATACAACCTCGTTTCGCTGAGCCAGGCTCCCGGCCCGGGCAGCAACGGCCCCGGTGGGAACACCTTCAGCAGTGTAGTCATCGACCGCATCCACGCCGTGATGCGTTCTGCCATGGACCTCGGCTACATCGACAGTTATCTTCAACCTACTGGCTCGGCGACGGCAGGGAAGATGGCCGCAACTCAATTGGCCGTGTGGGAAGCCATCTGGGAGGCCGAGGGCACAACGCTCGCTCTGGCTTCTGGAGATTCAGAACTTAGTGGTGGTAGCGCTTCAGTGACCTCCGCCGCCGAAGCTATCTTTAACGGTCTCGATGGTCTATCTGGTGCCAATGCCTACATTTCAACTGGAAGCAGAAGTTCGTATGGCATCTCGGGTCTCATGGCCCTGATCAACCCCGACAAGCAGGACCAGTTGGTGGTCGTTCCCCTTCCGACCGCCGCGTGGGCTGGCTTTGGCCTCCTCGGCATCACCTTCATCGCCCGTCGCCGTAAGCACATCGCTCTGTAAGCCCGCGTCATCCACCCGATCGGATGCACGACCGCTCGAATCACCAAGGACTTCCGGCCCAAGCCGGGAGTCCTTTTTAATGCGGGCAAAGTGGTATGGTGCCACTTCCAGTCGTACTCCGCCATTCCACAGACCTCCGTACGCTCCTGACTATCTCTTTCCCCAAGAATGACCGTTTCGAGTCCGTGTCGCTCAACACCTCGATGCTGACGATGTAGAGCGTTGGCCGCAGAGTTTCGACTCGCAGCAAGGCAGGCTGGAAGACGACGACAATGATTACCGCACTCGATAAACGCGGCATTCGCTGCTCGACGGACGTCGTCGGCCCGGTCAACGCCGATGTCTTCGAGGCATGTCTCGACCAGTTCAACGAAGTCTGCACCGTCGAACTCAGTGGCGGAGAACCTGTCGCGAGCGATAACGAACAGGGCACCGGCGACTTCCATTCCTTCAGGCGTCTTCTTCTGCAAGTACTCAATGATCTTGTTCCGGGAAAATTCGATTTCAGTCATGATGGTCCCCTGTTTAAGTTGAATGTCCCGGCCATCCCACGCCGGCCACGCGATCTCCGCGGCATGAAGCAAAAGTGGCGTATTATCAAAGTTGGTCGCTCGAATGCGCGTGTATCCGGTCCGCGGTGGCATAAGGACGCCGGCAAGGTCAACCTGTCGATAGATCTCTTCTCGACCCCACAAGCTCACCGTCAGCGTGCAGTCGGTGCGTTCGACATAGTCGGTGACGAGGAAGTTGCGAGCCCTGAAGTCCAAGACCGCCGACCCTTCCTGTCGCGGCACGCACTGATACCCTGTGACGATGCAGCTGACGAACGCTTCAAGCAAGTGCATTGAATCATCAGACGCCCGCTCAGAAAGCGATGTCCCTTCCAGTGCTCTTGCGGCGCGATACACCGAGTCTTGAATCGACAATGCCACTGGCGCATCGGCCTGCTCCAGCGGCCTCATTGCCAGCATGTTGATCCGGACCTCATCCGGAGGCCTTCCATCTGGTACCTGATTCTCGTTCCTACCTGCTCCGTGGCTGCGCCCAACCACCGCGAAAGTGACAGTGGACGGCCGTCACGATCGAGTCGTGCGCTGGGTTTCGGTTTGCGAGAACAACAATCCCGGAAGGTCGTTGGGCTCGTGTTTTCAAGGCCGCATACGGCCAACCACTGAATACTCGCACTGATCTGCTGAGGCAAGGGAGGAGGTGGCGGCAAGCGCTGATGTCCTTTCGCTCATCCTCGTGTTACCGCGCGGAGACGCGGCTTCACTTGCTCCAACGCATTCCATGCTTCGTTCGAAGACACTCCGAACGCAAAGGGGGATATTTCGGGGACACTGGGCCATGACAATTGACCAGCGATGGCATAAGCCTCTATAAAACAAGCCCTTGCTATCTCAAGGGCTTTTCAAACGGAGAGGGGGGGATTCGAACCCCCGATGAAGGAAACCTCCATACTGGATTTCGAATCCAGCGCATTCAACCGCTCTGCCACCTCTCCAGGTGGTCGCCTCGCGGGGTGCTCGGCGGGTTCAGTTTAGGCCCGGGCAATGCCCATGTCCGCACCCCGGCCCCCCGGGTCAGGCTCGTGGGGCAAGGAGTTCGGCCAGGGCGGCGACGATGACTTCAGGCTCGGCCATCCGACCGGCTCCAACACATCGGCACGCCTGCCACCCATCCCCCGGCCCGACCAATTGATAACCGTCTTCAACAAGCTGCCGGGCATTGCGCTGCGTCGCCGGCTGGGCCCACATCGTCGAGTTCATCGCCGGGGCCAGAAGCACCGGAGTCCGGCTGCGATCCACAGCCGCGAGAATCAGCGATACCACATCATCGCCCATCCCACACGCTAACCGGGCCATGCAATCCATCGTGCAG
>Ga0114931_10006532_pt1 | contig 14329 bp, 14 predicted proteins | sample 2SBtaG_FD_89579 | JGI IMG/M metagenome (GOLD analysis project Ga0114931, IMG submission 89579) | Deep subsurface microbial communities from Kolumbo volcano to uncover new lineages of life (NeLLi) - 2SBTROV14_V59a metaG | ecosystem: Environmental > Aquatic > Marine > Volcanic | place: Kolumbo...
GTCAGCTTACGGAATAATGCCCCGCGTCGACGTTCAATCTCGAGCGATTGTTCTTTAATGTAAGGTTCAGGGATATAGAGGTGATCAATAAGACGCTTGCGCTGTACGAAAATCCCGTCAGCGGCCTCATAGAGAAACTTGTAAATTTGACGGTAATGCCGGCGGACCTTCATTTTAGGAGACCATCGATTAAATTGCGCCTGTTCCCATAATAAATGCAGCAGTCCTGTTAGTTTGAGCGAGTCTTTCTTTTCACGTCGCAGGCCATTCGTCGGGGACGATGCTTGAGGCACTGGATCAAGCGTATTTTCAGTCGAACGCATATTCAGTGCTACGCTCAACTTAACGCTGACCAAACCATCGGGTCGTTCTACGACGGCCTTTTTGGAATAGATGCCTCGGCCAGACAATGAAGGATCAGGCTCGTATGACGGACAATATGGGGCGTGCACAGGGCCGGTATTAGGACAGCGGGCGAGGTAATAGGTGTGTCGAAAGGCGATGTACATCGGCACCCCTTGTTGTGTGCAAAGACACATCGGTGTCATGCCCTTGGCATTTTCCAGTATGTGCTGCGCCTTTTCAGGATTCAGTTCCAGCTCTTCGCGACTGTAATTTCCTGCATCCGGGAATCGAATTTTTATAGGTTTCATACTGGAAGAGACTCGTTGACAGTGTTTCAGATGCTCCTCAGACTACCATTTAGTTCGGAAAAAAAAGGTGCTCAAACAGGCGGTATACTGTCATTTGAAGGCTAATTAATTGTCCTCAAGCATTCCAGTGAGCGTCGAGGATGGGAATTAGCGGCAATGCAGTGGCCGAGTATCAAGGGGTATCCATTTTTTCTTCGCGAGCAAAACTTCACCTTCCAGATTTCGAAGGCGTTGGTAAAGCGATGCATCAAACAGTACGGGAACGATATTTTCCCGGTAACGGATAGCACCCTTGATCTCAATCAGGCCGTATTTTTCCATTGCCATCCCCATATACAAAATGACCTGGTACTTTTCACGCAGCGAAGGACGGCCTTTGTTTTGGCGTGATTTATATTCGCCGATAAAGCCATGACGTTTTCGTTTATTCACAAAAAGGGCATCCGGTACACCCCCTAACGGGCCAGATCTCAGATAGGCATGATCGGTACGCCCCCCTATGTCAGTACCGACCAATCGATAATTCGATGATGAAAGGGAAAAGAGCTTAAAGACTGGTTGATCAAGGTATTTTTGCCACAACTGTCGCAGGGCGATGATCACCAACACCAGGAGGGTGAACACGATCAGCATCAACGGTGAGATGGGGCTGTTCGCTACCATCCAAGGAAATGGTGCACTACGAAATACATTAAGACCAGAAGGATTCCCGCAGTGACAAACCGTAACCATCGCGGTCGACGTCCGACGCGGGCATGTTGTTGAATACCAAAGCGGGCGGATTTTTTATTGTAGGCGCCGCCCTTATGGGCGCAAAAGTCACGGGGACTGGCCGCATAAGCGGCCAGTTCAGTAACACTGAGAGAATTCTTGGCGCTATTGCGAACCATTTCCAATCTGGACCATTGATCTTAACATTCCAAATAATAATCCTTCACCCACATCCGGGATTGTTTTTTGCAGTTGCCCAATAACAATCGCGGTGACATAAAAAATATCAGATCCCGTGATCGGGACAACGCGCATAGTATTGCCACCTCCTGACTGAAGCACCTTTGTAAGAATTTTATTCTCGGAGCGCTCCAGGACAAAGCCTTTCCCGCTACTGCCCCGCTGTGTAAATTCCGCTTTATTAATATAGCCTAGTAATACCGCCGCAACGATTGGCAGCTCCTGAAGGGTTAACTGAATCCGGATACCGTCTTTCCAGTTATATGAGCGCTCAGCCCCCTGGCTAGCAAAAGCTGCCTCGATTGCGACAGTGGGTCGTCCTGGTTTGTTGGATTTGGCTTTAGTTGTGTCTGCACTAAACTCAACAGCCGCCTTTTTGCCGTACACATGGTGGTGTACATAAACACGCGGCCCAGTGTCAGATTCAGACTGGTTGTCTGTAGGATGTCCTGGATCATTGGCGGGTGCAGAATCATCCCCTGCCACAGCGCCATAAGCGACATTGAGCTTCGTCAATATATTTTGGACATAAGCTTTAGCACCGGTATCCGTGGATGCTAGGCGCAGCGCATTGAAAAATTGACCGATGGGGGCGATATGAACGGTTCGCTGGAAATCCCCTTCCGCAAGCGAGCAGTGAAACCCGGCTTGTTTCAGAAAGTGATTAGCATTCTCCACAGTGAACTCGGGTGCAGTAGACATTGTTTTCTCCTATCTGGTTGATAGCACTAGCATCACACAGTTCCGTACAACCGCAATCCATCTACAATAGGGCAAATCTGCCCAAAAAATTAGCCTTAAAATGACGGTATAGAGCCGTTTTCAGCCCTATTTAATAGCCGCAAATCAGTTAATATTCTAACGGTGAAATGCACAGCAGTGGAGGATTGCTTTGAGAATTGGCAATAAGCCGGGTTATCTAGTTCTTTCGGGCATTTTGGCCCTGAGTGCTGCAGGACTCGCGCATTCGGAAGACGCAGTGGAATGGACAAGCGTGGAGATACCTTCTTTTACCCGTGTCTATTTCACTGCAGATTTTATAAAAAAGCAAAAGGATCGATCAACTATTTTAAGCGGCCAAATTTCTCCCATCTACATAAAGGGATCTGGATCGGTACGCTTTAATGAATCTGAGTATCGTATTAATCAACAATTAGCCGAGCACCATTGCCGAGTGCGCATGATCCTGACACCAACAGAATACAATGATCGTCTCCAGGCAGACAGCCGGGAGATTCGGTGTACTGACCGTCATTCGGCCTTAAGTGGGTACGTTATTGATCAGCAGGGTAACCGCGGCATTGGATCGGATTTTAACCTGGGTAACAAGGGCTATCTTGTCGTCAAACAACCACTGGTGATTGAATAATGGATGATAGGGTCAAGAGACAGAATGAAGACATCCAGAGCCACATTATTGGTAATGATCTCCAACTTTTAGAAGTTGAACTCCGACAGGGTCAGACGGTAATTGCGGAGGCCGGTGCAATGACCTATATGGGTCAAGGCATTGAGTATGAGGCCCGTCTCGGCGATGGGTCTAAAACATCTGTGGGTGTTTTTTCTAAACTGATGAGTGCCGGCAAACGAATACTGGCGAAAGAATCCTTATTTCTCACACACTTCACCAACACGGCCACCATACCGGCCTCAGTAGGGTTGGCTTCGCCATACCCTGGCTCAATACTGACGCTGGACATGTGGAATTACAAAGGGCCGATATACTGTCAAAAAGGGGCCTTTCTGGCCGCCAACAAAGGAACACGGCTTTCCATCAGTCTTAATAAGAAGGTTGGGTCGGGTTTTTTTGGCGGTGAAGGATTTATTTTGCAAAAAATTGAAGGCACTGGCCAGGTATTCCTGCATGCGGGCGGTTGTATTCAAAAGAAAACATTGAAAGACAGTGAGTTGATGATTGACACGGGATGTCTGGTCGCTTTCACATCAGGCATCGACTACGACGTTGAATTGATCAAGGATGTTAAGTCGATGTTTTTTGGTGGGGAAGGCCTTTTTTTGACCACGTTATCGGGTACAGGCATGGTGTGGATACAGAGTTTGCCATTCTCACGCCTGGCGGATCGGGTTATCCAGTATGCACCGAAGTTGAAGGGACGTAAAAGAGGGGAGCAATAAGTAGATATGCAATAAATTATATCGATTCTGACTTAAGCGTTTAGTTAGCGAAATAATAACAAATACAAGGAACACCCAATATCATGAACTGGTATCTCACCGCACTGCAAAAATATGTCGTCTTTCAAGGCCGCGCCCGTCGTAAAGAGTATTGGTTTTTTACACTATTCAATATGCTCATTATGATCGGGTTACTGGTTATTGATGTGTATGCCGGAAAATTTGATCAGCAGACTGGTTTTGGTTTGTTTAGCACGCTTTATTCGCTGGGGGTGTTTCTGCCTAGCCTCGCAGTGACAATACGGCGATTACATGATACTGGTCGTAGCGGTTGGTGGATTCTGTTATCGATCATACCGATCATTGGGCCTATAGCGGTGCTGTTTTTCTTGATCTTTGACAGCGAGGATCTCGAAAACGAATATGGGCCTAACCCGAAGCTCGACGCTGATCGGTTACACTTCTGAATCAGCACGAGCTCGATGATAGTGAGTAGTGATTTGCGGATAAACCTTAGTCGGTTACACTCTTCGGTCGGGTATTGAAGCAGAGCGATCAATTGTGATTTGCGGATAAACCTTAGTCGGTTACACTAGAACGCAAATAACTAATTGATATTGCAGGGAATCATAAAGCATTACAGTCAGAAAAACTGAAGCTGGGACGGGGGTTTTTCAATATTTTTTTGTTTTTTGCCATAAAAAACTTCAATATTTCCGAATTGTTTATCGGTTATTTTGACCTCGCCATTAGGAGGTAGAGCTAGTTTTACACGTTTAATATGTACATGAGAGTTTTCTCTGCTGGCACAGTGACGCATTTGACATCCTCCCCGCCCTAAAGGGCGAGGATTCCTACGGTGCTCAGGCGTGACATCGATCCACCCCTGAGTCGCTTCGGTGGGTTCCTGCTGCTTGCGGCCTTACTGCACCACTCACTTCACAGGCTAACCGGGCATTGTCCTGCCCTTCACTGCTCAAAAGCACATTGATCGCGCCGACGACATCGGCATTTTCCTTGAAGCCACACTCGATGCACCGGATGCTGCAGGATGACCACACCCAGATCCTCCACAGGAATCTGTCCTAATATTTCTTCACTACGCTCAATGTGAATATAAGCTTTCTCACTAACATCGACGATCCTCTTAATCAATTAACTTTCCGATACAGTTGATAGAATGTAATTTCAATTCATGCTTTTGAATAAGATTGCTAATTGAATCTGAAATTAGATCATCCTTACTGTCACTAATATTGTGTGGAATAAGTGTAATGCGCGGTTGGGGATTTTGAGCCATAGAGCCAAGCGCCTTAACAACGTAATACCGCCGAGCACCACCAACTGCTAAGCTCACCGTGGAACGCTTGTGTAACGCCAGGACATAGTCTTTATCACCTTCAGACTGTTGATTAACTACATCCTCCCGCTGAATTCCACGATTAGTGGCAGACTTGGTCCCCGTCATAGCCCGTTTGTGGGCTTCCATCATTGTGATAAGCTGGCCTGTGATTTTTCCGTTTTCTGAATGACGAAGTACCTCAACATGGTGAATGTTGCCGTAGGGTTGCCATTTGAAAACCGTCCCAGATTGATTCTTAGTACCAAATTGTTCGGACTCAAGCTTGGTAACGGATTTGATCTGATTTGATCGAACCACGCGAACCCTTTTAATCGGTGTTACGCCGTCTTTGTGATAAACATTAACGCCCTGGGCAAAGGCTTTTTTCGCGTCCCCTTTATATTTTTCAAGATGTGCTTTTACGATTCCCCTCACCGTTTCATCAATGATGCTGTCAACCTTTTTAGCCGTCATATTGCCATTGAGGTCTTGCCGGTAGATGGTGCCTAACTCGTCTGAGAATCCAGAGGCGATTGCAGTGTGAAGTTCACCATTGATTTTTGTTTGGGGGGTATGAGAAACAACCGTCTCTTCGAGCTTTACCAGCAGGTCATTCCTCAGTCCATCCCAAGGGCTATCAAAATGAATATCGCTGATATCCACGTCCGACTGCGCACGTTCCAGGTCTTTAGCGATACCGACAAGTGTTTTAAAGAATGATTGATCAACACAAGCGATGGCAACAGCATCGATGGCGTATTGTCGATAATCTGTTGTCTTGCCAGGGTCGTCCACAGTTATGAGATCATTAAGTCCCCATTGATGTTTAACCCATCCGGTTATGGCGCCCTTACAGGTAGTGATAGACGCGCCCAACTGCGCTAGATAACCCCTGGCCTCTTTGCAGATGTAGCGAGCGTCGTTAAGTTGGCTACCAATGAAATCGGCTTCTTGCACGTCAGACGCCGACATGTAGAAACGATCGCGCTTTGACTTTAAACTCCTATGCCAATGGCCGATTGATTGGGTGATTTGGTCCCACTTGCCTTTATTTCCGCCAAAAGCATCCAATGGTGTTCTGTTCCCTTTGAATTGAGCCTCGCCGGCGAAACAAACAACCTTGTTCATGTATGAATCGTCAAGGGTTTCGCTGTAAGGCAGTATATGGCCGATGAAGATGTCTGAACCGAACAGCTGGGCGAGCGAAATAGGTTTGTTGCTGTAGACACACCGATGATCCTGGTCCTCCCACAATCGGTACTTTAATTTGTCTGTTTTGCCGGGGTATTTCTTTAGATTGAGCTGGGGAGTATTTTTACCGACTTCACGAAACTTATCTGCAGCCTCTGTGTTGGCTTTTGTATTCGCATTCTGCTGCTTGATGAAGGATGTGTAGTTCTTGGTGTTCATTTCCAGGTCGCGCCCCATCTCGATGCGTATGGCATCTGGTTTGCCATATTCAGCGATAATGGCATTGATAACACGACGAACTTCGTGTAACGCTTTTTGAACAATAGGGTTGGTAATTTCGGGTGGTAGGCCCAATCGATCGACTACCTCAATGGCTTTGGTTTCATAACCATAACCAGCACTGATTCTTGCTTCATCATAGCGCTGACCCTGCTCCAGGAAAGGTAAAAGTAATTTGATCGCCTTAGCGCAGTGACTACTGTGGCCTGGCTCGAATTCCAGCATGCAGAGATTGACGGCCGTCCGCTTGTCGATATCCCAATGGGTTATCAGGCGCTTTTTAAGCACGGATTTTTTCTTGATGGTCAGTAAATCTTCCACAAAAGCAAGCTGCTTTTCGGCGTTAAGGCTGTCCCACTCAGGGTAAACCGCCCGAATATCAGAAGCGGTAATATTGCCTTTGAGTTTTTTTGTTGCCATTTCAAGGTTGAATTCAAACCCTTTGTCCATACCAAGGGTTTTCCGGATCTGTGGAAATGTCACATTGGCTTTAGATTCAAAAAGGGCAACCAGCTTATTTCTTTCGTCTTTATTGAGAGTGCAATACTTTTCCTGATTTGGATCAAAATAGCGTAAGTTATTTATGTCTTGCAGATAACGGGCACGTTGGCATTCCAAACGGGCAACCCGGGCACGATTTCGGCGAGGTTCCAATGAACATTTACCAATACGATCGGCGCGAAGCTTCAGGGGGCGCTGGTAGAAGATGATTTCTTCAATCTGGTCTTTAACATCATCGTTTAACACGGGATGGTGGGAGCGCTGTTCTTGCCAAATGAGATCCAATTCTTCGCGGTACATCTGGCGGTCTGTGCGCAGATGGCCTCCTTCACGCACGCGGTTACGCTGGCAGTTGTGATGGTCAAAGGAGGCAAGATATTCGCCTAATGTGCGGCAGCCGGCGGCTTGAATGGCACTGCGTAGCTCACTAATATCCTGTTTGAAGGCTGTCTCTTCTTTGGCGCTTTCCGAGGATCCACCATCTTCCTGCTCCATCTCTGCCAGGACGTCTTGTACATCCGGGTCGTCGGCCATATCCCCGAGTAGGGTTTTACGGGTGCTGAGAAAACCCCGGCGCTGGACCAGGTGCAGAAGAACGCGGCCCATTTCATGGGGCAGCAAGGGGTGATCAAGCCCTTTGGCACGGAGCTGGTAGGGGTCTCCAAGGTTGTTTAAGAGGGCTTCAGGCTGGAGATGGCCCTGGAGTTCCTTAGGCAATAAATCCAGTTTTACCAGATAGTTAAGCATTCTTTGTTTGCGGCGAGCTCTGCGCTGATTAACACGCCGAGCCAGTCGGGCATCGCGGCGTTTCACATTTTTGGGGGTGGGGGTCTTGTCATTGACGGCCTTGATGAAAATCCGACTGCCAAGATCAATGATTGCATTTGGCTTGTTTCCGTCTGAGCCGAGCAGGGCCCAGCCGATGGAATTGGGTCCCAGTTTTAGGCCGAGAATATTTTTCTTGCTCATCGTTGTAATCCTTGTATATAATCAAGTCTAGTGTAACCGACTAAGGTCTATCTTTAGCTTTTCATACCAATGAAATAGTTATTTCGTAGGCAACGCCTTCAGGCGACCAAAACCCTCCCAGCGGGGGTTTTTTATTGCCTTAAATCCAGTACTCTGCCAATAATTCCAAGCCCCTGCTAGGTGGTCAATGGCAGTTGATGACGCATATTTCTTAACAACGAAACATGATCCTCGTTACGTCTGTAGTATCGAACGTCATCTTGTTTCAACAAGTAATCAGTTATGGTCTGGCGATGTTCCTCGACGGCGGCGAGTGAATCGGTTTTATTATTTTGGGTGTAGTGTTTAACCGCGGCTGTCGACACATCTTTGTCTTCTTCAGGAATGTGGTGGCTGATCTTACTGTTGGTTATTGAGCCCAGCACAATGTCGTTGGTGCGAAACACACAAGTGTCCTTTTTAAGCCCACGAAAAACATACCCCATATACATTCGTTCCAGCATCGCTGAATATGCGGGGCCATGGGGTTCGGATTGCCCCGCCAAGCTCTGCAGTGCGATGCTGACAGAGGGGATGAGCCCATCAATTATCCCAATATGTTTGCCGTCTTCGAGGATTGAGTACACCAGGTATCCATGTAGGGCCTCATGATCTTCCCATGGCTGTTCATCATTTAATGTTTCAGAGGGAATGCACAGTTCGAGGGTGTGCAATAGGGACTCGACCACTATCCGATTCGGATCTTCTTGCGTGATCTCGGGGCGCCAGAGTGTCCGCCGGAATAGGTTGTACAAAAACCCGGAGAACAACCTCGCGACGTGAAGACCATTTGGGGAAGCCTTTTTGTTCCCAAATAAGCGATGGTTGACCAAGGGACTAAAGTCATCGACGCCAACGTGTTCATCCTTTCCGCCGGCGAGCGCATGCAGGATGTCGACGGCACGAAAGAGTGTCTGTGTCTTTCCTTTTTCGCCAAGAACCGTTTGCAGATAATTAAGCTTTGTCAGAAATTCAGGGGTTTCTCGAAGATTCATTGGATTCCTTTGGGTACAGATGTAAATACATGAGTAGATACGTTTGTAACCGCCTACGGCCAGGCTGTCAATCAATTTTTTTAAATTGTTTGTGAGAAATTGAGCGAACATTGCTGTTGTTGCAACAGTTCTACGAGAACGTAGCCGTCGTCAGCAAGCCTTTGCGCTAATTGCTCTTTGGTGCACGGCTCAGTCAACATGCTATCTTGCTGAGAAACCGACACAGAACGATCTACATTTTCAGTGTTTGTTATGCCTCAACAATGGGTTTAAGTGTACTAACGTCAAGATCAAACATCGGCCAATCACCAATACCACGCCCGTGCGGTTTTTTGTATTTAATACCGTGCTCAGAAATCCAATAACATTGGGTCTCTCGGACTTTGATCTTTTTTCGCGCTCCGTCGGGGGTTCTTGCATCGTTCCCACGGATGATCGCCGTATGGGTAAATTTAATCATTATAATCAGCTCCAGGTGCGCACTGCGATGTCTTTTGTTTCCCAATTAACAATCACGGTGAATTCTCCGTTTTTTGTTGTATCAAGTATCAACTCGAAACTGAAATGAACAAGCAAAGGCCTGCCCATGGGACAGATGCTCATTAAGCAATCAGGAGCACTGATGTAGGGATCAGTGCTTGGCCGGCAGGCCTTGCGGGACTGACCAAGTTGTTAGGGTTGGTGTAATAAACCTTAGTCGGTTACATTATGCGATAGCACCGTCTCACTGTGGGCACGGTTGTGATTTGCGGATAAACCTTAGTCGGTTACACTCTTACGCAAATAACGAATTGATATTTCAGAAAATAATAAAGTATTACTGTCAGAAAAAATGAAGCTGGGACGGGTGTTTTTCAATATTTTTTTGTTTTTTGCCATAAAAAACTTCAATATTTCCGAATTGTTTATCGGTTATTTTGACGATTCTGACCTCGCCATTAGGAGGTAGAGCTAGTTTTACACGTTTGGATTTTTGCCACGATTCACTTCTAGCCATTACACCACTCCTTCATCGTCCAGTTCATCAATCGTACGAAATCCACCCCCTTCTATTGCTGTGTTGTACTCGAATTCGGCCATGGGACCATGTTTGAAGGGCGAATGATAATAGGGTTTACAGGGAGTGATTAAATTCTCGGGTAGACGAATATCCGGGTTGATTGTCATACCGGAGTAGGGAATCCAGCCAATATTGTTGAGGGCATCCCGTCGTCTCATTTGAAACCATTGTACCCAGTCCAGCTTGAGGTCCCCCTGGTTGTCCAAATAGTGAATAAAATGTTCCCCTTGCAGGGCGGGCACATAGCAAAAAGGATCATTTTTGTACGCGTCGTCACTGCTCATATTGAGGCGAACTGAGAGGGGAAACCAGCTGTCTGGATGCTTTTCGGCGACCTTGCGCATTTGTTTGAGTGAAAAAAAAGGTTCTTCGTCAGTCACTCGGCCAGTTGCCCACTCCGTGTGTAGAGGATTACGTGACAAATCATCGAGCGCATGCTTTCGATCCTCATCGGAAAACACATCTTTGAAGCTCAGGGATAACCAATATCCCGTTTCATATCGAAGAAACGCACTACTGTTACCGCGGATGTAGGGAGGTAAAGCGTGAAACCGCTGGGCGTCGAGCGCATAGTAGGTGTATTTGATATCGTGACCGAGCACAATGCCATCGGCAATCCATTCGGGTTTATCGGCATAATGGGAGTCGGACGAAAGCGTGCCCGATTCAAAATCACGCATGTCGTCGAGAAATTCGGTATACGTCGTGGCGAATTCAGAGAGGCCTGTGGCCGGCTGTTCACTGGTCAGGCCCCAGCAACGCACAAAATATTCCGCATCCGCTGGGGCGACATAACCGGAATCGACCAGTGCGCAAAACTGCTGGTGGCGACGATCAATGAACAGTGGCGGCGCAATCTGTTCATCGTAGAGTGACGCAATATTAGTGTCTTTTTTAAGTCGACTAGCGCAGTCAAACCAGCCCTGAAACCCAAGTGCGACAGCTGTAATTTCTTGTGACGTCGAGTGCGGTAGACCGGGAAAGGCTTTTTGAAGTTGCTTGGCTTTGTTTTTGACGAAGCCGATTTTTTCTGGGTAAAAAATAAAATTGGACATAGCGATATCTCCAGGTTGAAGGGAGATGCTGGCTGTAACCCCTCTGGACTATCGCCAAAAGGTTAGAATGAAAATGATAGTTATCGCCTATTCTCGGAGAGATTCTGCACGCCAGCGCAAGGGGTAGGTATCCCGTATTGTAGGAAAGCTTTGTTCAAGTGCGGGATGTTGTCAAGTCAGTGTTTAACGGTGTCGGCCAAATAGACCTCAAGAATCAAGATGCAAAGATTATTTCGGCCTAAAAAGGCTGTCGGATTGACACGTTTGCGCGCGATCGCTAACATTCTCATATTCATTCAATTTACGCATGAGCGGATTCGGACGTCACGGAGGACGACAACTGTCGGAGGTGACAGCCGTGAACCTAAAAGACCGCATTTCGATTTTCACTGTTTTTTCACTGAGTTTAATTAGCCTTGTCCTAGGTGTATTTCTCAGCTACTCAGATAAATCTAACACCGATCTTTCCCTCACTTTATCATTTGCACTGGCTACGCTGGGATCACTGTTGTGTTCAAACAAGGCCATCACCGTTTCTGAGATGATAAGGTTGATCCTGGCTGCTCGGGGAAAATATTGATCAGCTTGGCCGATTGTGTCGATGGGTGAATCTTTAATTGTGTTGATTTAGTAAACGCTCCACCCCTGATCAAAAAGTAAATCCCAGATGTCTTTGCCAGTCTTTGGGCATGACCAGTTAATCACTGCACCCAGGTCTGTGTGATTGAGGCTTGAGGCACTTCTGTCAAAAAGAGCTTCACAGCGGTAATGTGGCAAATGACGTGAGTGATAACGAATGCCGTCAAGGACGTCAGGATGATTATGTATCCACAACGACCATTGTTGGGGTATTGCATAGGGTTTCTGGGAGGTATTGATATTGTTGTCCAGATTAAGACGAGGTAGGCCGCTTCCACACATTTCGCCAACATGAAGTGTTTCGACAACTTCGATCATGTAAACATGAAAGGTCTCTAAGTCAATTTCAGGGATCACTTTCTTTTGGCTAGGTTCAAACCTGTCTGCAACACTGTGCCCAAGACTCTCAGCAAATGCTGCGTCAAATGAATCGGTCATGTAGCAGACGCCATATTCACCACTCGGCGAGTTGAATCGACCTGATTGGTCTGTATTGAAGAACAGCGGGCTGGAGTTTGCAGGATTAGAAATCCGATACAGTGTCGTACCTCTTCGAATCACAGCAACCTTAAGATTGGTATATGGAACCTTCCCTGGCAAAGGGATCATCGAGCCACTTGTTGATTGAACTGTTGCGCAAGGATTCTCACTATCTCAAGCTGTTCAGCATCCTTCGCTTTGAGCGCATCAATGGGTGTTTGCTGCAAATCCTCATCATAGGCCAAGAAGAAGCGTGCTTTACCCGCCGAAGAAGCGGTATCCAGCATGGCCATTATCTCCGCAAAATGTTCGAGGACGCCCGTTTCATCGAATTGCCACACGGGGAAATTGCTACCTTCGCCGAAGGGAATGGCCAGCAAGCGGCCTCGCTCCAAACGTTTGCGAACAGCACTGGGACTAATGCCCAGCAACTCCGCGACCTGTTGTGTGGTATACACACCACCCGAATCTTCGATTTGTTGGCGAAAGGCAATCTGTCCGCGCAGTTTTAGTAGGGCCCGTTTTGACACGAGTGGGTCATGTTTTAGTGCTTCCTGCGTGATGAGTGCAATCAGCTCGTTGCCTTCTGCGGCATTGATGCCCTTGATAGAAGGCAGGTCATCCATAACCTGGAGCAAGGCGTGACTAAAACTCTTGTAGAGACGCTTCACGACATCCTGTAGCTCCGGTTTTTTCGCGGCCTGTTTGAGCACTTGTTCTACCGCATAGGGTGTTCCCTGATTGTTACTGGCTACCGGGGAAGACATGGCAATTCCTTAAAAGTCACAGTTGTATTTAACAATAAGTATATGAGACAGATGTGACATATGCAAGGCGACTTCGCATTTAACACGTTGTCGAATTTTTCCCATAAGTCGCTTACCTATGCGGTTTTTTAGACTAGGGTTAAGTGATCTGCTAACTTATGGGAAAACTATCCAATTTAGTGTATTTTACCACGTATGGTTATAGGTAATTTTGAGCTGCTTCTGAACTTTAATGATGAAAAGGCAGCGGTATTAACGCCCGATCAATTTAAGCGATTGCTTCGCGAGGCGTCGTTTACGCGCAACGGTTTGAGGGATTTGGCGATCATTTGGATGTCGTTCGGAAGCGCTCTGCGTGTGACGGAAATTGCGAATTTATTGGTGAAGGATCTGATCGAAAAAGATGGAAGTTTAAAGGAAGAATTCCGTCTTCCTGCGGCGTACACTAAGAACGGTGAATCCCGTATGGCGTACATGCTTGAGCCAGAACACCAGGATGCACTAAAAGCCTATTTAGATTGGCGAGTTGAGAAGAGGCGGCGTTTTACGGGTAACAACGAATTCAGGGGGTTGCAGCCTAACTCCCCACTGTTCTTGGCAAGGCGAGAATCTGGATTCGCTTTTCAGACCAAAGTACACAAGAAATCTGATGATAGCGTGGCTAAATATAAAGTGTGTAGCAGCATGCAACAATTAATAAGTGACCTCGTAAAAAAAACAGGGGCTAAAAAAGGTAGCAGCCATTCAGGGAGGCGAACCTTTGCAACAAGACTTGCAGATCGAGGCGTTGATATTGAATACATCAAATATTTTCTTGGCCATAAGTCAAAGCAACAGACATTAACGGCTCTTCGGAAAAATTAGTGGGTAAAAATATAGTGGAATTGAAGCAAGAGAGATAGTTTTCTGGGAATTAAAGGGTAGAGCATCCTGCTCCGACTCTGAGAAGATGGAAGTGTCGAGCCACCATCAATCAGAGCAAAAGGAACAGGATGCAGATCAAGACTATCCTCAATCGGGTGCAGAAATTCAAATCATTTGTGTACGGTGGCGTACGGTTGGTAGAAGGTGCGCCAGTACCGACGCTGGAAGTCGAGATACAGCCCCGGTCAAATAGCCGCCCGGTCTGCAGTGATTGCGGGCATAAAAGGCCAGGGTACGATCGGTCACCGGAGCGGTTGTTTGAGTTTATCCCGATGTGGGGGCATAAGGTGTTTTTTCGCTATGCGCCGCGCCGGGTTGATTGTCCCGTCTGTGGTGTGCGGGTAGAAC
>Ga0114931_10006533_pt1 | contig 14328 bp, 16 predicted proteins | sample 2SBtaG_FD_89579 | JGI IMG/M metagenome (GOLD analysis project Ga0114931, IMG submission 89579) | Deep subsurface microbial communities from Kolumbo volcano to uncover new lineages of life (NeLLi) - 2SBTROV14_V59a metaG | ecosystem: Environmental > Aquatic > Marine > Volcanic | place: Kolumbo...
AAAAATTCACCAATACCGCAATCAGCAGTGTTCGCTGGTGAACTGGTTGAAGCAATCCCAGCGAATGTGGCATACCTACCGGACGGCTTACCTGGAAAAAAACGGCTTGGACTGGGAAATCCCTTATGTGTTTTACCGCGTTTTCAGCAGCTTTTTTGATTTTTGCGCCCGTTGGCTGGATGCCGTGGAAGTCTTAACCAGCGATCAGTGCGCACTCACGGAAATCAACGATGAAGCCTTGTTGGAAACGGTGGAATACAGCTATTTACTCGGCAGTTATCTGCACCGTTCATTTTGGCCCCGCATCGACAAAGTTAAACACTTTATTAGCTTAAACGATGTCAATCCGATTATCGAACTGGTCCGCGAAACCAAAAAAATCCGTCGCAATGCCGCCAATTTCCGCTGGTTGCACGATACCACCGACGACATTGAGCCGCACCATGGCAACCTGTCTCTAAGCGAACGCCTTGCCAATATCGGGCACAGCCGCGTGAGCATTCCACCCACACTGGACAGTACCGCGTTTGAGCATTATTTCCCCGCCATGCAGGACAAAGTCATTACATTCCTGGATAAACTATGGCTAAAAGCGGCATTACGCACCACCAAGACCAAACCAAGCCTGCGGCAGCGTTGGGAACGGTTGCTGCGTTTGCAGGTGCTGCGCTTACGACACCATTTTGACTGATTGGCGTACGGTAAGGCACTATCAACTCGGCATATTTTCTGTTGGTTAATGCGATTCCTGCAGGTATTGCCAATATGCCCATTTCCTTGCACGCATCCATAGCAAGGTAACCAATGTGTGCCAGATCGAAGGGTTGCCCAATCAGCATTTGACTTCGCTGCTGTAACCCACACATCTCAAACAGTTGCTTCATTACCCGCATACTGGCTTTGCTGTCTTCTATTGTCCTGTACATGGTTTTCGGCTGACAGGTTGTCCCGCTACTACTGGTGATTCGAAAAATATCATGCTCATCGCTACAAAATGCGTGATTTTGTTCCAGCAGATCCTTCGTTTCCACTATCGGCAGTTTTTGCAGGTCATCGAAACTTGAGAAACTCTCGTTTTGGACGTCCTGATACAACGACTTATAAAATGCGACATGCTCTTGCGCATATTCAACGACCTCCCGAATTTGATCATCTTATTCACTGTTCACCTCCTGTTCTGCGGAACTCATCATTCGTATGATTTCTTCGACTACGGAATGGACAATTAGGCTACCGAGGTTTTTTGACGAATTAGTTGTATTGGAAAGCACACCTTGATTGCTGTATAACCCAGATTCCGCCGCCGCTCTGCGGTAATGACCGACAACCGTCATGAACGGTCGGCGCAATAATTATTCGAGTCAACTTGCTCAATGTCTCACAAATCGCTTCGGGGATGCGTGTGTCCACTGACAAGGGCAAATGCGGGCCGTGCTGCTCAATGGAACCTGTCGGTAGGACTAAGGGCCATCGACGCAAAGCGTCCCGGATTTCAAAAGAGGTGTAATTCGTCAACGTCATTCATTTCATGCCTTGCAAAGTTTTTCGTAACCATTCAAGTGTCAATGTAAAACTCCCACGCAAAAACAGCAACTACCACCTCCCTGATTAACACAAATTCACCACACAGCGCTTTGATACCGCCATACCCCTTTGGACGGTAACGAAAGGATGTCGCCTCGGCATACCGGTCTCCATGGTTGTGACAGCGCCCTCGCGGTGACGCCCGCGTATGGTGTTCAACGCTTGGCGAACGCTATGTCCTTCAATTGTGTCTAGCAGTATAAACCTGAATGAATACCTTGGCGAATCAAGGGTCGGTGCTTGAGCAATCAGAAAATTTTTCGCGTACCATAAGGTATGAGGATATAGCTGCTAAGCCACAAGGAAAGGCGTAAATTCCCCGGAATTGGAGCTTTACGGCCTGCGTCATAAATATCCATCTTCCGTGGGGTCATTTCAAAAGATCGGCTTGGGAGGGGCTATGCGATTGCTGTTGGTGGAAGACGACCAATTGTTGGGTGAGGGCATTCATTCCGGATTGCGGCAAGCGGGGTATGCGGTCAATTGGGTCAGGGACGGTGAAACCGCCGAATCCACCCTGGCGTCGGAAAACTATGACTTACTGGTATTGGATATCGGATTGCCGAGAATATCCGGATTAGACGTGCTCGATTGGATACGCGAACACGGCAACGATGTACCGGTTCTGATATTAACGGCAAGGGATTCGATCACCGACCGGGTGATTGGCCTGGACAGGGGCGCCGATGACTATATGGTCAAGCCGTTTGATTTGGACGAGCTCAACGCCCGAATCCGTGCGTTATTACGGCGGCAATCCGGACGGACCACGCCAACGATCAAGTATAAAGATATCGACTTGGATCCGGCATCCCATACGGTCAAACAGGCCGGGGTGATCGTGGAGTTGTCGTCAAGGGAATTCATCGTGTTGCAGACTTTATTGGAAAATGCCGGTCGGGTGTTGTCACGAAATCGATTGGAAGACAGCCTGTATTCCTGGAAAAACGAGGTCGACAGCAATGCCGTGGAAGTGCATATTCATCACCTGCGTAAAAAACTGGGCTCACAGCTGATACGGACCATTCGTGGGGTGGGATATACCGTTGATAAGGAATAATTTATGTCGATTCGGCGCCGCTTGTTACTGATTCTTTCCTTCGCGATACTGACGGTTTGGAGCGGTAGTGCGGTAAAAACCTACTATGATGCGCGTGGGGAAATTCAATCCATTTTTGACGCCCAATTGGAGCAGTCCGCACATGTCATTTTGAGTTTGAGCCTGCATGAGCTGCACGAACAATTAGCGTATCAAGGCAGTCGGGAAAGTGTCGCCGAGCAAATCACGCCGCTTATCCATAAATACGGCCAGCAAGTGGCATTTCAAATCTGGGCTGATGACAAGCTGGCGATACGATCACAGTCGTCGCCCAACCGTGCCCTGTCGCCGGTGATCAATGCGTTTACCGACCGGCTGATCGATGATAAGCGTTGGCGGGTGTATGCCATACGCGATGACGCGGCCGGCGTATCGGTGCACGTGGGCGAACTATCGGAACGTCGAACACAATTAAGCGAGGCTATTGCCTTTCGCATGTTGGCTTATGTGGCCACCACTTTGCCGATTATCGGTGCCATTATCTGGTTTGGCGTGGGACGCGCCCTGGCACCGTTGAACAACGTGGCGCAGGCGGTTAACATCAGGGAACTGGATAATCTCAGGGAAATCGATGACGCCAGGGTGCCGGTGGAGGCCAAGCCACTGGTGGCGGCCATTAACGGTTTGTTCGAAAGGTTGCGTATCGCGGTGAATAATATTCGCAGTTTTACCTCGGACGCCGCCCACGAAATGCGTACGCCGCTGGCCGCGGTTCGTACCCACGCCCAATTGGCGATCTGGGCGCAGAAAAACGAAGATGTCAAAGCCTCCTTGCAGCAAGTGCTGAAATCCGTTGATCGCGCCACCCACTTAATGGAGCAACTGCTGACCATGGCGCGGCTTGATCCGGAAGGCTTTGTGGGCAAAGCCGATCATGCCAATCTTAAATCGCTGGCTGAGCGGGTCATTGCTGATTTAGCGCACAAAGCCCTGGATAAACATATCGAATTAAGCCTGGATGCCGGTTATGACGGGGATGTGCACGGAAAAACCCATATGCTGGAAATCATGGTGGGTAACCTGGTGGAGAATGCCATCAAGTATACGCCGGAAAACGGTCAGGTGGCAGTGAATATATTTCAGGATGACACAATGGTTTGCTTCCAGGTTGTTGACAGCGGCCCTGGAATTCCCAATGAGGACCGCGTGAATGTATTTAAGCGTTTTTACCGGCGAAAAGGTCATACCCAACCGGGCACCGGCTTGGGCTTATCCATTGTGCAGCGTATCGCCGAAATCCATCATGCCAGAATCTGTCTTGAGCGTTCACGCTTGGACGGTTTACGGGTGCAAGTACGCTTCACCAAGGCGGCATAGACCGGTGATTGATGCGGACGAGGCAAAGCGGATTGCCGAAAGGTTTGACCTGGGAACCGGCGCCATTGATTCGGTGGCGGCTTTCGGCAGCGGTTTGATCAATGACACGTTTTTGGTCAAAACCGCCGGCGCCGGCTTTATCCTGCAAAAAATCAATCAGGCTGTATTCAAGCATCCACGGCGGTTAATGGAAAATCATCACCGTATCATAAGCCATGCCAATCGGGGTGGTGGTGGTGACTTTCGCTTGCCGGAACTGATCTTGTCCAAAAACGGAGATGATTGCGTGCAAGACAACAGCGGCGGTATCTGGCGCATGCAGGTCTTCGTCAGTCATACCCAAACCTTCGATACCGTCGTCAATGAGCAGCAGGCCGAGCAAGCGGGAGTGGCATTGGCGAGTTTCCAATGGTTGCTGAGTGACTTGGACAGTTCGAAGCTGCATGACATTTTACCCGGCTTTCATGTCACCCCGGCTTACCTGCGTGACTACGATGACGCACAGTCTCGGCAATCCCATACCGGTGCCGACAGCGATTATTGCCGCGCATTTATCGAGGATCGCCGTGCTTTGGCCGGCGTACTGGATGCGGTAAAAGATCAATTGCCGATACGTGTCATTCATGGTGATCCAAAGCTCAACAACATATTATTCGATGGCGCGGAACGCGCTGTCGCCATGGTCGATCTGGATACCGTCAGCGCGGGATTGATTCACTATGATTTGGGCGACTGCCTGCGTTCGTTGTGCAACCGGGCCGGCGAATCACCGCAGCACAATCAGACGGTACAATTTGATGTGGCGATTGCGGCGGCCATGTTGCGCGGTTATATGCCCATCGCCCGCCGTTTTATCACCGCCGTCGAACAGGCACTATTTTACCCCGCCATACGCCTGTTGCCGTTTGAATTGGGGTTGCGGTTTTTTACCGATTACCTGCTTGGCAATCGTTACTTTAAAGTGCGCGATCCCGGGCATAACCTGCGCCGGGCCGTAACGCAGTTCCGGCTTACCGAGGATATTGAAAACAAAGAGTCGGCTATTACCAGCCTGTTGGCAGGGGAAGGCTGCCGCTGAAGATCAACTGTCCATGGCGTGCGGGTCGCCTTGCTCAAAATGGGTTTCCTGAATTTCGCCCTGGGTATCCACCACCACCCTCACCGTGCCCGGCATACGGGCCATGATATACGCCGCCATCATGGTGGCTACACTGGTATTGTCATTGTGGATAGCGCTTAACAAACGGTCCGCGGCGATTTGACAGCGTTGTTCAAGATTGGGTTCATCGACCCAGTCCTTGCTCATTTGCCAGCCTTTACTCATATCGCTGTCCATTTTCAGAAAAAACGTCTCAGCGTCGTCAACAAGGTCCGCCGGTACATTAACCGGAATTTCCTGGCCGTTGATCATTACTTTCAGTATCATCAATAGTCTCGTCAAAAATTCGGGTTCCACCACATGGTACACCATTTAAAGAATGTATTGACAGCTTTTCACCTGAATAAAATAAGGGAATTATTGGCGAAAAGCCGTTTTGTCGACGGCAAGCTAAGCGCGGGATCCATGGCGAGGGACGTCAAACAAAACCTGGAACTGCACCCCGAGGACGTTCAGGTTCAAGAGCTTAACCGGCTTGTCATGGAGCAATTACTCAGTCACGGTATGTATCAACGTTGCGCGTTTGCACTGCGTGTCGCGGCACCGCTGTTTATCAAATACGCCACCGGTATGCACTATGGGGAGCACGTCGACAATCCCGTCATGGGGCAAGCAGGTGGATTGTACCGCTGTGATCTGGCCGCCAGTGTATTTTTAAACGATGACTACCGTGGCGGCGAGTTGATAATCAGCACAACTTTCGCAGAGCAGCGTGTTAAATTACCCGCCGGTGATGCCGTGATATATCCAGCTTCCAGCAGGCACCGGGTCGAACCGGTAAGCGATGGGGAACGCCTGGTGGCGGTGACATGGATTCAAAGTATGATTCAATCCCAGGAACACCGCGACGCATTGACGAGGTTAAGCCGGGTTCGCGATGATTTGTTACAGGCTAATGCGACGGCGCATGCCAACGAGATCGACCAAGTGTATGTCAATCTGGTAAGGATGTGGGCCCAACTTTAACATCCCGTCGCTAAACGAATCGCGTCGGCCATTGCGCCCACCAATGTTTAACGGTAAAAAACCGCCAGCCAAACCGTTTCTTGGTTCGGGTCTGTCCAACTCACTTTATGCTTTTTATGCGCGGGAATGGTGACATAGTCGCCGGCATGCAAGCGAAGCCAGGTTTGATCGTCAAACAATAATTCGGCTTCGCCTTGCACGATCATAACCCACTCATGATCGGCTTGATCATACCAACCGCTTGGAGGCGATTGCTGGCCTTTGGATACAATACGTTCAATTTTTAGCGTGTCACATTTGACCAGTTCATCGAATCGCTCCGCCGTCGCATTGGCAGGCAGGCCTGAAAAAATACTGCCACTGTTAATCCCGTTCGAGTGTTCCATCATGCGCGTTCCCCGTGGCAAGTCGAATTAGAAATCAATCGTTAAATTATACGTTTTTCAGCAGCCTGTCGGCACGGCTATTTCATAAATCGTCATCGCTCGGGCTTGTCCGCGCTAGGGCGTGCCGGACATTGTTTGTTCGGCAAGCTTATAGGTTAAATGTTGCTTAATACCGGCCCATTCGTTTTTGATGATGCTGAATATAACCGAGTCGCGCACGCGGCCATCAGGCATCAGCATATGATTGCGAAGAATACCCTCCTGTTTTGCACCTAAACGCAAAATGGCCGTCCTGGAACGGTTGTTGAGGTAGTCGGTTAAAAACTCGACACGGTTTAGATTCCAGTATTCAAAAGCATGACCAAGCATGAGTAGCTTGGCTTGTGTATTGATGGCTGTGCGCTGCCAGGTTTTACCAACAAAGGTGTAACCGATTTCAATGCGCCGATTATTAAAGTCGGCTTTCATAAATCGTGTTGAGCCGGCGACCCGGCCCGATGTCTTGTCTATGGTGGCAAAAGCCAGTTCAGTGTTGTTTGCATGGGCAGCCAGTGCGTTATCGATAAAGCCGGGTACATCATCGATGCGGGGAACCAGCGTCACAAAAAGCTTCCAAAGTTGGCCGTCGCGAATGGCCTCGCAGAGCCCGTCGCGATGTTGATTCGCCAGCGGTTCGAGCCTGACGTATTCACCTTCCAATACACACGGTTCAAGTTTCATGTTGCCTCCTGTCATCTCCCACTACCAGGCGGCCAAAAAAAACCCGCCTCAAGTGGGCGGGTTTTTTACTTAAGTCAGGACACGTCAGGACACTAACCAACCCACCACTTACCGGAAGCGATGGTAATAATCGGCTGTGTTACGGGTATTGACCTATCCATACCGTTAAGAATGCTGGACTTTGCATGGCATGTCAAGTATCCGTGATTTGAGATCGTGTTTCGCTGTGAACCCGGCGCCTCGCCGCTTGCCTGCCTATCTTTGTGTCCGGCAATCCTGTTCAATAAATGATAGCGCATGGCGTGTATTCAGTTGGCGGACATCGGCCGGTATGCTTGTGCAATTGGCAGAAAATAATTTTCCAGCTTGATGCTGATGGGCATAAAATAAACATGGCTTTGATTGGCGGCACAGTGACGCAACACATCCAAGGCAAATTGAATATTCCATTCATAGCTTGCTTGGAAATGTTGCGGAAAAACCGCGTGGTTGACTTTTTGCCAATACCATTGACTTTTTTCCGTCGTGACCGGGCTGACACCCCAGAATAATTGACCCTGGGGCACCAATTCACTGAATATTTCCAGAAGCCGCATATCGAAAAACGGTTGCGAGAGCAAATAATCCGCACCGGCTTCGAGTTTTCTCAGCATGTATTGGCGTTCATCGTTAATACTGCTTCGATAGGGATCGAATCCCGCGTAGATGGTTAAATCGGGAAAGTCACCGCGTATTTTTTCAATCAGGTCAATGACATTGGTGTCATAGACCCGGTGGGCCATGCTTGGCGGTGGATCGCCGGATACCAGCAATACTCGGTCAAACCGGTGTTTTTCGATGATTTTCTGTAACACCGATTCATGCAGATTAAAGTCGATCGCCCTGAAATGCGGAATAAAACGATACCTGCCTCGGTTAACGAATGCCCCGGCATCCCAACTGCGAATCGGCATGCGAAGTAAATCGGGTATATTGATGGTATCGATAAAAGGCAAATGCGTGTCGATAAATGTCAACTGGTCCTGCACGGATTGTTCGTTTCTTGGCACAATCTCAAATGAAGTGGTCATAGCCCGCCTGCTTGTGGGAACGATTAAATGTATGATATAGGCAAATCATAAAGGCACATGGAACGCTTTGCAAATCGTTGAGCATGTTGCATTGTCCGCGTATGTTTAGCCGGGAAATTCGACTACGTCGATGACGCCCGAACAACGGTAGGGTTGTTGGGATTGGGGCGTAAACTCGACAATAGTGATGGTTTTGGAGACAAAACCCAACGCGCCCATGGTGGAATATGGAATAGAGCCAAAATTATAATAAACCAGCATAAAGAACCGCCGCCACTACCACCGTTGTTAGGAGTCGGCGCACTGGGACCAGGCGAATTCGATCCAGGCGGTGTCGCCGTGGATGTATCGTTATCTTGTATTAATAGTGACAGACTTGTTACCGCACCCAAACTAGCAAACTAGCACCACCGGCAAGATTGGTCAATCCGATAGTTAAGTTCTCCGCTAACTCAAATTGAGTATCGTCAAGGATGGTGAGTTCTACATCAAAGGATTCTTGTTGATCAGACATGACTATATCTTTTGTTGATAGCGCATAGTCTTCGTCGACTAGCGCACTTCCGCCTACTGTTAAGGACGCAGTGATGCGGTCCGCAACGTCTTTCCATCGCAATGCATTTTTAACCACAACGTAAAATGGTCGTAATGTCTGCATTTTTCCACTTCCCGGTCAACGGTTTCGTGCGGCCGTTTAGATAAAATGTCATCCTGCGGCCCAGGCATGTCAGCTTGTGCGGATACACCCTCCAGGCCCATCCAATACCATCCGCACTGATGCTTTATTTCCATACCTTGGACACGCAACCGAAGTATTCGGCTGCATTCATATAGATTACGCACTTTACTTCAAACCGCTCTTTATACACTGGGCGCAAAGCTTAAGCACCGGCGCAATTCAATTTTAGATATTCATTTTGTTAAAGATTAACGGTGGAAGGTGGCGAATAATCATCATAATAAGCTGCCATTTCCCTGGAACGTACACGGTGGCCTGACCGAATGCAATGGCCTGTACGATTCGCTTGGCGACATCTTCAACAGCGGCGAGTCTCGCGTTCGATTCTTTTAAATGCGCGGTCATGGGCGTCTGCGTAGGCCCCGGCTTGATCAAGACGACCTTGACATCGGTACCCGCAAACCGGTGCTGCATCCCCTGGGCACAACGCGCAACTAATCCTTTGGCGGCACCGTAAACATAGTTGGATTTTCTTCCCCTATCACCGGCAACAGACCCCAGCAAGGCGATGGTTCCGTGGTTGGCCCTTGCCAAATGCATCGCAAACGCCTCCGCAAAGAGCACTGGTGAAACAGCATTAATTTCCAGGGCATCACGGCAATATTGTAAATTGTTCTGGCAAGCTATCTGATCAGGCAAACTGCCATGCGCGATCAGTACAATGTCCACCCGGCCGCGCGAGACAACAGCATCCACGGTGGCTTCAATTGCAGCACTATCCAGAAAGTCGGTCTGCACAATATGGCATTGCGAATGGGGGGAGCGCACCTTAAGATCTGCCGCCACCCGTTCAATCCTGGCGGCATCACGCCCGACCAATGTCAGATCGGCCGGTTTGCTTGCCACCCACAATCGGGCGCAGTGCTCAGCAATAGCCGATGTGGCGCCGATGATAATGATTCTTTTCCTGTGACTCAATTCAGCTTCCCATCAGACGCCGTGACAAACCGGAACTAATGCCGGTATCACGGTAATTTAAAAATTCATTCAGCCCCGGATAGCCCGACTCAAAGAGGCTGCGTGGCATACGGGCATCCTTGGCAGGGTAAATTCGGCCTCCCGCTTCCGCCACGATAACATCCAGGCGTTCAAGCAGTTTGCGCGTACGCCCACCGCGGTTCGGAAAATCCAATGCTAATGTCACCCCTGGTCTCGGAAAGCTCAGCATACCGACGGGATTCCGATTACCAAAGGTTTTCAAGACGGCAAGGAAGGAGCCATCACCGCTGCTAGCAATCTCGTCCAGCATGGCCTGGGTGGCGTCTTGGCCAACGTCGCGCGGCACCACGCTTTGGTACTGGAAAAATCCTTTAGGTCCATACATGCGGTTCCATTCAAGCAAATAATCCAGTGGGTAGAAAAATGATTCATAGAAACTAATCGTCCGACCCGCCCGCCATTTTTTTAGATAGTAGTAGGCACTGTTTAACGGGCGCAGCGTTAGTTTGTTCACCAGCGAGACCGGTGGCACTATGGGCATTGTAAGTTTCCGTTCAATCGGCGCCGGCTTTTGCCCATGACCTGTAGCAACGGTATTGGCACGCATAAACAGGCCTCGCCCGCCACCACCCGACATGCAGTCGATCCAGGAAACCGTGTGCTCCCAATCGGCTTCGGATGTGTCAGCAAGATGGAAGAACTCATCAAGACCAGCGTAAGGGATCGTTTCGGTCTGCAACCAAGGACTCGCAATCCGACGAAGCTGGAGCTGAACTTGCACGATCACACCCGTCAACCCTAATCCACCCACTGTAGCGGCCAGCCAATCCGGATACATTGCCGGGCCACAGTCGATGACTTGGCCATCCGTACGCACCAGTGTTATACCGTCGACATGATCACCGAAGCATCCATGCACATGATGGTTTTTGCCATGTATATCATTGGCAATGGCGCCACCCACCGTCACCATCTGCGTGCCGGGAGTCACCGGTAAAATCCAGCCGCGCGGGATCATAAGATGCTGAATATCGCGAAGCAAAACGCCGGCCTCGCAGACAAGACGACCGGAGTCGTCATCGAACGCAATAAAGTGATCAAGTCCGGTGGTTACCCAAAGCGTACCCTGCGGATTTAAGCAAACATCCCCATAGCTTCGCCCCATGCCATAAGCAATACCAGGCGGCGGATGGCTGCTGATGAGACCCTTGACTTTACTCGGATCGCCCAGGGCAACAACATGATGATTCTGGGCGCTAAGGCGACCCCAGGAGGAAACGGGCCTCATACAGCCTCCGTACGGAAGACGTAGCGCTTGTCGAGCTTATACTTGGCAAAATAGCCGATTGTGAGCCCGATAACCGCGCCCATGTAACGCATCGTCTTGGTTTCAAACAAGTAGTGGAAACCAAATTCAAAGCCCCAGAAAACCACCGTTGTTGCCAGACCCATAACCGTATAAAGCACAAAAGTCTGTCCGTCGTGCACGACGTTGCGCGCGCGAAATTGAAAGATATACCGCTTATCGAGCAGATACTTGACAAACAGCCCAATTCCGGTACCCACCGCGACCGAAACCAAAACGGCGAAAACACCGTTATATATACGGATAACGATGTCCTGAGCACCGATGTTTGCTACAGTCGCGATTAGTGCGAAAATAGCATAGTTTATCGCCAGTTTGATCGAGGCAGACATTGAACAATATTATCCGGATTCAAAATAATGCATAATACCGCAGTAAGGCACCCGCAACTAGCGCAAGCAATGGGACTCTTCAAGCTGATGCGGCCGAAACAGTGGGTCAAGAACGGTTTTGTCCTGGCTCCACTGTTTTTTGCCAGTCAATTCTTTGATTCCATCGCTGTCAGCCATGCGCTGCTGGCCTTTGGCCTTTTTTGCCTGGCATCATCAGCGACCTATATCGTTAATGACATACATGACATTGAGCGCGACCGGCGCCACCCCAAAAAGCTAAAGACCCGGCCGCTCGCATCAGGAGCGGTCGCCATACCCTATGCCCTGATCTTGTTAACCGTGCTCTATGCCGCGCTTGTTTTTGGCTTGTTTGTAGCACCCAAGGTGATGATGGTCATTACGGGATACTTGGCGCTCAACCTGGCGTACACGTATATCCTAAAACATCAACCGGTCGTCGACATTTTTACCATCGCCATCGGCTTCGTATTACGCGTATATGCCGGCGCGGTGGCCATCGATGTGCCATTGTCGGCCTGGATGTTTGTAACCACGCTTTGCCTGGCGTTGTACCTTGCATCCGTCAAGCGCCGCCAGGAACTAAGCCACAGTGGCACCAAAGGCCGTAATGTATTGGAAACGTACTCGGTGTCACTGGTGGATAGGTATGCCGAGATGTCAGCCACGGGGGCGCTACTCTTTTACAGCATGTTTGTCATGTCAGCCAAGCCCCAACTGGTGATCACGGTTCCCTTGGTTCTGTTTGGCTTGTTTCGCTACTGGTACGTGGTAGAAAAGCTTGACGGTGGTGAGTCGCCCACCGACGCGCTACTGGCTGACTGGCAGTTGCTGCTCACGGCCATAGTCTGGGTGGCCGCCTGCGCGTGGGAACTATGGCCGCAACGGGGGTAAGCATGGATCTATCCTATGCGCTGACGCCATTTCTGGTTTGGTTTGTCACCGGGGTTATGAAATTTACGTGCCACAGCATCAAGGCCAACAAGCCGGCCTTTGGTTTGATGGGATACGGTGGTCTGCCAAGCAACCATAGCGCCATCGTCAGCGGCATGACCGCCCTTATCGCCTTCAAGGAAGGGGTCGACCACCCGGCGTTTGGCGTAGCGGTCACCCTGGCTTTTATTGTCATACTGGACGCCTACAGCTTACGGCGCCAAGTGGGCAAACACGCGGCTGTCATCAACGAACTCACCACGGCAGCCAACGATCAGCCTGCCTTGCGCGAGCGCATGGGCCATAGTGGTATCGAGATAGGCGCGGGAATGCTGGTGGGTATTGCCGTTGCAGCCGCCGTTAATGCCGTCTCAACCTGAAAGACTATCCATGCGTGACGCGCTCATTGAGTTCCCGATTTTCGGGGTCTTTTCACCCACCCTCATGGGAAGCGGTTGACAATCGCTGTAAAACGTCATGACTCGGCGCCAAGCTGGTTTACCCGTCGACTGCATTGCACTGCAAAACAGGGGGGTCACTTGGTTAAAGCCGGACGCTGGGTTATAGTACAGAATTCTATTTCAATCCGATTGGGGCGTTTTCGTATGCAATCCGCGGGAGATGTTTTCCGGCCATGGTATGGCTTGGAATGGGTTGCATGGCTTGCAGCCTGTCTGTTGTCCATGCTGCTTGTCACCTATCCCATTTTCGATTTCGACTTTTATTGGCACCTTGCTAACGGCCGTGAGATGATTAATACGGCGCATATCATCAGCAAGGAAGTGTTTTCTTATACGCATCCCAATGAACATTTTGCCAACCATGAGTGGCTGGCACAAGTCGTATTCTATCTGGTGTGGAATACCTTCGGCCCATACGGTCTGTTTGGGCTGAAGTTGTTTATGGTCGGCTTGATATCATGCTTACTATTCCGCATGCTGCACACCGAATCACAATCGCCGGGTATCGCTTTGTTATTGACGGTACTGGTGGTTCTGGCCGGGCTAAACCGCTTTCACGTGCGCCCTGAACTGTTTTCACTCCTCAATATAACATTGCTGGGCTATATCCTGTATGGCTACTGTATGAAACGGTTACCGAAGGCTCTGCTGTGGGCAATTCCTCTGCTGATGGTAACCTGGGACTGGTTGCACGGCGCCGTATTTGGTTTCGCGTTTCTAACGCTGTTTGTTAGCGGTGAGAATATCAAGCATCGTCTGAATAGGTTTCAGCATCAATCACTTCTCTCCGCGACTGATCTGAAATATTTAAACCTTTGTTTTACAATTTCCCTGCTCGCCATGCTGGTCAATCCGTTTGGGTTGCGCTCATATGGCATATTCGTGGGTTATGTCATTGGAGAGGCAAATTTCAACTCGGTCATCACTGAGTTTACCCCGGTTTCCTGGGAATTTTCCAAAGTGTATATTCTGATGCTCGCATGGGTGGCGTTTCTTGCCATACGCAATTGGCGCCAACTGGATATCACCCAACTGTTTGTCGGCGTGATTTTCGCTCTGGCGGCGATACGTTTTAGTCGTATGGTTGGCGTCGCAGCTATTGTGCTGGCACCGGTTATCGCCCGCTTACTCCGCACGAATCTACAAATGGCCAGTAAAAATGTCGAGCGGAAATTGCATACTGTCACGCTGATGGTCGCCGGTTAACTGATGCTGTGGCACGGATACCAGGTAAAGTTC
>Ga0114931_10006534_pt1 | contig 14328 bp, 15 predicted proteins | sample 2SBtaG_FD_89579 | JGI IMG/M metagenome (GOLD analysis project Ga0114931, IMG submission 89579) | Deep subsurface microbial communities from Kolumbo volcano to uncover new lineages of life (NeLLi) - 2SBTROV14_V59a metaG | ecosystem: Environmental > Aquatic > Marine > Volcanic | place: Kolumbo...
CCGGAAATGAATTTCCGGGCTAAAAGCCCAAGCCGACTTAAGTCGGCTTAAGTTTTGAACCTTGAATTTTAATTCGAGGCGGAATTCCGGTAGCTGCCGGATATTTCTTCAATCCCGCCCAAAATGTGAAACGCACCCACTCTCGGCATTAACCTTGACACTATCCGGCAATATGCTATACTACTGCCATATTTCCACAAGTTTGCGCTGCAGTTCGGTAGGGGATATGAATAAAATTTTGAAGCCAAAGCCGGTATCAATCGTACATTTTCCGCCCTTTCGTCCCCCGTGGATGGAAGGGTTTTCTATTGCACTGGCAATCCGAAAAGGAGGTCTCCATTGGAAAAAACAGGCATTGCAGGCAATTTCGGTGATGGTATCCGTTCCGATTGCCGCGTAACCTTTCACCCCGCTGCCGCCGGGGGTATCCGGCTGGATGTACACAGCAAGGTGCAGGCACTCTACGGCGATGCCATCGAGTCGCTGGCGCGGGACGTGCTGGCGCATTTCGGGGTGGAACACGCCGCCGTGACCATCGAAGACGCGGGCGCGCTCGATTTTGTCATCGCTGCGCGGCTCGAAGCAGCCATCACGCAGGTGGTGGACACCGACCGCCAATTTCTGCCCGATATGTTGCCGCAAAACCAATATCACACCGAAAAAGACCGCTTCCGCCGCAGCCGGCTCTATCTGCCCGGCAACACCCCCAAACTGGCGTTGAATGCGGGCATTCACCGGCCCGACGGCATCATTCTGGATTTGGAAGATTCCGTTGCCCCACCGAAAAAAGACGAGGCGCGAATTTTGGTGCGCAACGCCTTGCGGCAAGTTGATTTTTACGGCGCGGAACGGATGGTGCGCATCAACCAGCTTCCACGCGGGTTGGACGATTTGGCGGCGGTTGTTCCGCACAATGTGAACCTGATTCTCATTCCCAAAGTAGAATCGGCAGCGCAGGTGCAGGCGGTGGACGCGAAAATTGCCGAGATTGCCGCCGCGCACGGCATCGAACACCCGGTGTGGCTCATGCCCATCATCGAAAGCGCACTGGGGGTGGTCAACGCCTATCCCATCGCCGCCGCCAGCCCGAATGTCGCCGCGCTCGCCATCGGCTTGGAAGATTATACCGCCGACATCGGCGCGGCACGCACGCCGGAAGGCCGCGAATCGTTTTTTGCGCGCAGTCAGGTGGTCAATGCCGCCCGCGCCGCCGGAATCCAGCCGATTGATTCGGTTTTTTCCGATGTGAGCGATATGGACGCTTTGCGCCGCGTTGTCGGCGAATCGAAGGCGTTGGGCTTCGATGGGATGGGCTGTATCCATCCCCGCCAGATCGCGCCCATTCACGAAGCCTTTGCGCCATCCCCCGCCGAACTGGAAAAGGCGCGCAAAATTGTTGCCGCGTTTGAGGAAGCCACCGCCAAAGGGTTGGGCGTCGTCTCGCTCGGCTCAAAGATGATCGACCCGCCGGTGGTCAAACGCGCGCAACGGATTGTGGCGTTGGCGGAGAACTCCGGATTGTTGGATAAAAATTGGAAAGATTAGGAACACGGAGATTCACAAAGTTCGACAAAGGACACAGAGGAATTTATTTTTTCTCGGTGTATCTCTGTGAAGCCTTTGCGCTCTCTGTGTTCCGAAAATAGGAGTGATTTATGAATCCAGAACTCACCAAAAACGCCGCTGGGCGGCTGGTTCCCACCGAAGTGAACGGCGTGCCTGCGATCCCCTTTCAGGGCGTGGGAAAATATCGACCCACAGGCCGCAAATACGGCGCGCCGATTGCCACTTGCGCCGATTATCCCGCCGATGGTGACAAACGCCAGCCCGATTTGAAAGCCGCGCTCATCGCCGCCGGATTGCGCGATGGGATGACCATATCGACGCACCACCATTTCCGCAACGGCGATTTAATCGCCAACCAGATTTTCGACATTGCCGCCGAATTGGGCGTGAAAGACTTGGTCTGGTTTCCGTCCGCGTCTTTCCCGTGCCACGCGCCCATCATCAAACATTTGGAAAGCGGCGTGGTGCATCACATCGAAGGCAGTATGAACGGGCCGCTCGGCAAATTTGCTTCCGAAGGGAAAATGCGCGGGCTGGGCGTGTTGCGCTCGCACGGCGGGCGGTATCAGGCGGTACAGGATGGCGAAGTGCATATCGACATCGCCGTGATTGCCGCGCCCACTGCCGACTTTTTCGGCAATGCCAACGGGCTGACCGGACCATCGGCGTGCGGACTGCTCGGTTTCGCGCTGGCGGATTCGCAGTATGCGGACAGGGTTATCGTGGTGACGGATAATCTCGTCCCCTTCCCTTGCACCCCGTGGCAAATTCAAGGCAACAATGTCGATTTTGTGGTCGAAATGGATCAAATCGGCGTGCCCGAAAAAATTGTGTCCGGCACCACCCGCATCACCAAAAGCCCCGACCGGCTCTACATTGCCGAACTGACCGCAAAATTCTGCGACGCGGCGGGCCTCATCCGCGATGGCTTTTCGTTTCAGGCGGGGGCGGGTGGCACTTCACTGGCAATTGGCAACTATTTTGGGCAAATTATGCGCGAAAAAGGCATCAAAGCGAGTTTTGCGCGTGGCGGCAGCAACAAATATCTGGTGGAAATGCTGGAAGAAGGGTTGGTCGGGCATATTTTGGACGGGCAAACCTTCGATTTGGACGGCGTGCGTTCCATGCGCGAAAATCCGGCGCACGTTGACACCAGTCCGTTTACCAGTTACAACTATCACGGCAAAGGCAATTTCGCCTCCATGCTCGACATCGCCATTTTGGGCGCGACGGAAGTGGACGTGAATTTCAACGGGAATGTCGTCACCCATTCCGATGGCTATCTGCTGCACGGCATTGGCGGCTGGCAAAACGCGCTGTTCGGCAAAACGGTCATCCTGCCGATTCCGCTGTTCCGCGACCGCATCCCCGTCATTCGGGACGAAGTGACCACGCTAGTCGGGCCGGGTGAACTGATTGACGTGATTGTCACCGAGCGCGGGATTGCCATCAATCCGCGCCGCACCGATTTGATTGCGGCAACGAAGGATTCCGGCTTGCCCATCAAATCCATCCACGAATTGAAGGACGAAGCCGAGCGCATTTGCGGCAAACCGCAACCCCCCGCGCTGTCAGATGACATCATCGCCGTGATAAAATGGGTGGATGGCACGGTGATTGATGCGGTGAGGGCAGTGGAAACGTGAAACGTGAAGACGTGATGTGTGAAGGATAGCGGTATGAATTATGCTTCTTGGGAGGCGAATGTACCAGAATCATTGAAAAGCGATACCTTGTGGCGTGTGGAAGCGTATCGATTGGCGTTATTTTTGTCTGATATAGCTTGGCACGATGTATCTCGGTTGGTGCAAGACAGACGGATGCGTTCATTGAGTGACCAATTGTATCGGGCCGTGGGTTCCGTGAGTGCCAATATTGCGGAAGGATATTCTAAAGGTACGGGCAAAGACCGTGCAAGATTTTATGAATATGCGCTTGGCTCTGCACGTGAAAGCCGAGATTGGTATTTCAAAGCGCGTCATTTATTGGGTGAAAACATAGCAATTCACCGGATAGATTTTTTAACACAAATTATTCGATTGTTGTTGACAATGGTTCCGCAACAGCGACAATCTCGTATCCGAGAGTCGGAAATAGACTATCGGTTGGCAAATACTGAAATTCCATTTGAGATGTGATACGTGACTTGTCTCACGTTTTCACGTATCACGTTTCAAAACAAAAACAGGAGAAAAAAATGAAACGCACCATCGTCTCAATGCCCGGCGACGGAATCGGGCAAGTTGTACTGCCGGAAGCTATCCGCGTGCTGGATGCCGCCGGTTTCGATGCCGAATATATCCACGCCGACATCGGCTGGGAATTTTGGCGCACGCAGGGCAATCCACTGCCCCAACGCACCATCGACCTGCTGGCGGAGCACAAACTCGGCTTGTTTGGCGCCATCACATCCAAACCCCGCGCCGAAGCCGCCGCCGAACTCGACCCGTCGCTGCGCGACAAAGGCTATGTGTATTACAGCCCCATCGTGGCGATGCGCCAGCATTTCAATTTGGATGTCTCCATCCGCCCGTGCCGAAGTTTTGCCGGCAATCCACTGAACTTCATTCGCCGCGCCGCCGATGGCGGGGTGGAAGAGCCGCCTGTGGATACCGTTATCTTCCGTCAGAACACCGAAGGGCTGTATGGCGGTGTGGAATGGTCGAACCCGCCGCAGCAGGTGTATGACGCGCTGATGACTCACCCGAAAATGCAAAACTTCGCCGGTGTGCCCAAAGAAGATTTGGCGATTTCCACCCGCATTTTCACCCGCCCCGCCACCGAGCGCATCGTGCGGCAGGCATTTGAATATGCAGATAAATTCGGCTATAAATCGGTGACGGTGTGCGAAAAGCCGAACGTCCTGCGCGAAACATCGGGCATGATGCTGGCGATTGCCCGGCAAGTACAGCAGGAATATCCCGATATTGATTTGTGGAATACCAATATTGACGCGCAAATGATGTGGCTCACCAAAAACCCCGAAAATTACGGGGTGATTGTGGCGGGCAATATGTTTGGCGACATCATTTCCGATGGGTTTGCCGGGTTGGTCGGTGGACTCGGTTTTGCGTGTAGCGCGAATATCGGCGCGGATGTGACGGTTTTTGAACCGACGCACGGTTCTGCGCCGAAATATGCCGATTATCCCACGCCGATTGTCAACCCGATAGCCATGATTCTTTCGGCGTGCATGATGCTTGACCATATCGGCGAAACGGAAACAGCGGGCCGCATTCGCGCGACAGTGGCGGCAGTGGTTGCCGAAGGGAAAGTTCGCACCTACGATATGATGAAACTGCGCGGCGCCCCCGACGTGGTAGAAAAAGGCGCGGCCAGCACGCAGCAAATGACCGATGCGATTATTGCAAAGCTAGGTTAGTGGCACAGAGTTTCACCGAGATTTCACAGAGGGCGCTGAGTTTTTATGAATGATGTAAACCGAGTGACAGAGAGAATCATTGGTGCAGCCATTGAGGTTCACCGGCATTTGGGTCCGGGGTTGCTCGAATCAACATACGAAACGTGTTTGGTATATGAATTGCAGACGGCAGGGCTAAAGGTTGAACGTCAAAAATCATTGCCGTTAATTTACAAAAGCATCACAATTGATCAAGGTTATCGACTGGATTTATTGGTCGAAAAACAAGTTATTGTGGAATTAAAAGCTGTTGAAAAATTAATGCCTGTTCATGAGGCACAGATGTTATCATATTTGAAACTATCCGGGTGCAAAGTAGTACTGCTGATTAATTTTAACGTAAAACTGCTTAAATATGGTGTCAAAAGATTCATCTTATAAAACTCTGTGCGTCTCTGCGTAATCTCTGTGCTCTCTGTGTTCCTAAAAAGGAGTGAAAAATGACCGTACAATCTCTCTGGGGCGAGGAACTTGCCTGGATTGAAAACGCTGACCTGCGCGAAAAGACCGCGCGGGTGTGGCAACTGGCGTTGGAACGGAGCGTCCTTTCGGCGGAAGATTTGCACCGTATTCCCTTCACGCTGAAAGCTGGCCCCGATATGCACGTCAGTTTTATGGCGCACAAACGCGCCGTGGTGCATGTGGCAAAAGAAGCCGCGCTGAAAATGCAGCAGTTTTTTGGCGATGATTTACCCATCAATTTGGATGTGGTCATCGCCGGGGCGATTTTGTGCGATGTGGGTAAGTTGCTGGAATATGAGCTGGATGAGAACGGCGAATCGGTGCAGGGCGCATACGGCAAATATGTCCGACACCCCTTTTCCGGCGTGTCGCTGGCGGAGGAATGCGGCATTCCGCCCGAAGTGACGCACATCATCGCCGCCCACGCCGCCGAAGGCGACCTCATCAAACGCACCACCGAAGCCTACATCGTCCATCACGCCGATTTTATGACCTTTTTGCCGTTCAAAGAGCGGTTGGAAGTGTAAATGTGAAGACGTGAAACGTGAAAAATAATCACGCATCACGTTTTACGTTTCAAAAGGAGTACCCTATGCCTCAGACTTTAATCGAAAAAATCATCGCCAACCACAGCGACCAAGATACCGTCAAGCCCGGTGACATCGTGGATATGACCATTGATGTGCGCGTGGCGCGCGATTTCGGCGGGCCGAATGTGGTAAAAAATTTGCAGGAACACGGTCTGCCGATTGCTGACCCCACCAAAACCTTCTTCACTTTCGACACCAATCCCACCGGCTCCGACCAGAAATACGCTGCCAACCAGCAATTTTGCCGTACCTTTGCCCGCGAACACGGCATCAAAGTGTACGACATCAATGCCGGTATCGGCACGCATTTGGTCATCGAGCAGGGGTTGGCAACCCCCGGCAGCACGGTCGTTTCTACCGATTCGCACGCCAACATTTTGGGGGCAATCGGTGCGTTTGGGCAGGGCATGGGCGACCGCGACATCGCGGCTGTCTTCGCCTTTGGCACAACATGGTTCACTGTGCCGCCGTCGGTAAAAATCACGCTGACAGGCGAGCGTCCCGCCAACGTTTCCGCGAAAGATATTGTGCTGAACCTGCTGCATCGCTTCGGCGCAAATCAACTGTTGGGTTATGCGGTGGAATTGTACGGCGATGCAGTGGACGCACTGACGCTGGATGAACGCATCACCATCGCTTCAATGGGCACGGAAATGGGCGTGATTGCCCTGCTTTTCACGCCGAATGATGAAATTATGGCATATTGCGAAGCCCGCGCCGGACGGAAGCTCGACCCCATTGCCGCCGACCCCGATGCCGCATATGCGCAAGAATTTACGCTGGACATCAGCCGGTTCGTGCCGATGGTGTCTCGCCCCGGACACCCCGAAGATGCCGTGCCGGTGACGGAAGTTCAGCGTGTGAAAATAGACTCGGCGTTTGTGGGCAGTTGTACCAACGGACGCATTGAGGATTTGCGCGAAGTGGCACGGGTGCTGAAAGGGCGCAAAATTGCCCCGGGTGTGGTGCTGAAAATTGTTCCCACCACTGATGCCGTGTGGCGGCAGGCGCTGGATGAAGGGTTGATTGAAATTTTCAAAGAGGCAGGCGCGCTGGTGGGCAATGCCGGTTGTGCCGGTTGCGCCGCCGGGCAAATCGGACAGAATGGTCCCGGCGAAGTGACCGTCAGCACCGGCAACCGTAATTTTGCGGGCAAACAGGGCAAAGGTGATGTTTATCTGGCGTCACCGGCAAAAGCGGCGGCATCTGCCGTGGAGGGTTACATTACCACCCCCGACGCCATCCCTCCTGAACCGGCTGTTTTCACCCCGAAACCGACTGCCGCAGCATCTGCGCCCGTCACCGCGCAAAAATCGGAATCGGCGGACGAAAGACCCACCGTGCTGGAAGGGAAAGTGTGGATTATCGAAAAAGACAACATCGACACCGATATGATTTTCCATAATCGCTATTTGGCAATCACCGATGTGGCGCAAATGGGGCAATATACGTTTGATAATTTGCAGGGCTGGGAAGATTTTGCCAAAAAAGCCGAAAAAGGGGATATTATCATCACCGGTAAAAATTTTGGTGCGGGCAGCTCGCGCCAACAAGCGGTAGATTGTTTCAAATCGCTGGGTGTGCAGGCTATCTTGGCGGAGTCTTTCGGCGTAATTTACGAGCGAAACGCCATCAATGCGGCATTTCCCGTTCTGACGTATGACGAACTCGCCCCGTTGGAGTTAAAACAGCGTGACCACATTCGTGTGGATTTGGAAACGGGTATCGTCACCAATTTGGAAAACGGAAAAACCATCACCGTCCGCAAATTTTCCAAAGTGCAGATGGCAATTTATCAGCGCGGCGGGTTGTTGGGATAGACAATTAGCAGTCGGCAGTCAGCGATTTGTTGACCGCCAGCCGCTTATCGCTTTTTTGAGGAGTTTTTATGAGCAAACAAACATTTGTTGAAAAAATCTTCGGCGCACCGGTGGGCAGTATTGTTTTCAAACAGCCCGATTTGGTGCTGTCGCACGACAATACCGTCAGTATAGCCAAAACTTTCGCCAAAATGGGCGGCACACGGGTGTTCGACCCGGCGCATCTGGTGACGGTACTCGACCACAACGCTCCGCCAACCACGGCGAAACTTGCCAACGATTATAAAGCCATCCGTGAGTTTGCCACCGAACAGGGTATCCCGAACTTTCACGATGCGGGTGAAGGCATTTGCCACCAGCTGATGGCAGACCATGCCCGCCCGGGGATGATAATTGTGGGCAGCGATAGCCATACCTGCACCAGCGGCGCATTCAACGCTTTTGCCGCCGGCATTGACCGCACCGAAACGGCGGGCATTTGGCGGCGCGGCGAAACGTGGTTTCGTGTGCCGGAAACCATCAAAATTACCCTGCACGGCGCGCTGAGAAAACCGGTGGCTGCCAAAGATGTGGCGCTGTGGATTATGGGGATGATTGGCTCGGCAGGCGCAAATTATATGGCAATTGAATACCACGGCGAGGGCGTGCAAACCCTCTCTGTGGCAGACCGGATGACGCTGGCGAACCTCGCTTCTGAAATGGGCGCGAAGAGTGCGGCCTTTCCCCCCGATGCGGTGCTGGCGGAATTTCTCGGCGGGGGCATCTAAAACGGCATCTGGGCTGACCCCGATGCACACTATGCTCGTGAAATCGAGTTGAATTTGGATGAAATTTTTCCGGTGATTGCCATACCGCATCATGTGGATAATGTGAAAGGTATTGGTGAAGTGGCGGGCACGCCCATTCAACAGGGACTCATCGGCACATGTACCAACGGGCGGTTGGAAGATTTGCGCGTCGCTGCCGAAATACTGCGCGGGAAAAAGGTTGCGCCCGGCTTTAAATTGCTGATTGCCCCGGCATCGCGGAAAGTGCTGCTGCAAGCCATGCGCGACGGTTATATCGAAACATTCATCGAAGCGGGCGCAAACGTGCTGGCGCCATCGTGCGGGCCGTGTCTCGGCACGGGGCAGGGCATTCCCGCCGATGGCGACAATGTGCTATCCACCGCCAACCGCAATTTTAAAGGGCGTATGGGGAACAAAAATGCCAACATCTATTTGGCATCGCCGGCGACGGTTGCCGCTTCGGCGTTGACGGGCGTTATCACCGACCCGCGCGACATGGCAGGGACGAAAGTTTATCCTTTCAAACAAAAACAGAGCGGCACGGTCGATATTCCTGCTGGGGAAAATCGGCGCATCAATGGCGTGTGGGCATATCAGGACGCCGACAATTTGAATACCGACCAAATGTTTGCCGGTAATTTAACCTACAAAATTGCCAGCGCCGAACCGGAAAAAATTATGCCGCATCTGTTTGCCGGTTTCGATGAGAATTTTGCGCCGAATGTGCAGCCGGGCGATGTTTTGATGTGCGGCGATAATTTCGGCTGTGGTTCATCTCGCGAACATCCATCGGTGGGGCTGGCGCACGCCGGCGTAAAGGCCGTTATCGTCAAATCGGTAGGGCGGATTTTCTTCCGTTCCGCCATCAATCAGGGCTTGCCCATCATCGTGCTGCCGGAAGCGGTGGATGCCTATCGCCCCGGTGATACCGTATCGGTAAATTTGGCGGCGGGTGTTGTTGCGGTGGGCGGCAGGGAATTCCACTTTGCACCGTTACCGGCAAAATTGATGGAAATTCTGGAAGCCCGTGGGCTGGTGCGCTGGATACAAAATACCTGAAATAAAATAATTGTTGGCAAAAAACTATGTTTACAGCACTCTTGTATTCTCAAGATAAAGATGAAACCGCCGTATTATCTATTGTACTTCGCCAGGCGGGTTTTTCGGTGCAATATGTGCAACTTGGTTCCCCGTTTCCGTTGGATGATCCCAGTCGTCCGATTCGGTTGATTGTTGTTGCGGCAACTGGTCCGCAAACCATAGAAGACGTGCGGACAATTCAACGCGATAGTCATATTTCAACGGTATTAATAACTGAGAATATGCTGGAAACAGACCAATGTCGATTGCTTGAAACTTCTGTTGATATGATCGTAAATCGACCATATAGTTCACGCTTGCTAATTTCAAAAATTCGAGCGTTGACACGAATCATTGAGGGTAGCATCGTGCAAAGTAATTTGCCGGCATTGCATTTTCCAGGATTGACAATTGAACCGGCGACCCGCACCGTTGTCCCGGAAAATTCCCCGGCAAAACGGCTAACACACTTGGAATTTCAATTGCTTTATACATTGTTGGTATATCGTGGTCAAGTTGTTCCAACCGAAAAAATCATTGAAACTGTATGGGGATATACCAGCCAAGGCGATCATCAATTGGTGCGTGGGTTGGTCAGTCGTGTGCGAAAAAAGATAGAGCGTGACCCCAAAAATCCGAACTTTATTAGCACTGTGCCAGGCATCGGATATATTTTTGAAGTAAACGAAAAATAGGTGATTTTTGTAAGGGGAATAGTACTAAAACTGCCGTAATTGTATAAAAATATCACATTTTTTCGATAATTTTTGAATACTTTGGTGCTATATTGTTGGGGATTGGTAAAAGTTTATTACATATTTTCAACCGTTCATTTCAAAAGGGGATAAACCAAATGACACAGGTTTTTTGTCTGGATTGTGACCACGCGCTCAATATAAAAAATGCGAAGATTGGGCAAAAAGTTACGTGTAGCAATTGTGGAAGCGAAATGGAAGTTATCGGCATTAATCCAGTTGAACTGGATTGGGTGTACGAACCAATTGACGATGACGAAGATTTTGATGACTATGACGATGATGATGAATAAGCTGTAAACAACAATTAAATAATTATGGCCCTGCTTTTTTGCAGGGCTTTTTTATTTTGCAAGTTTTGCGGCATCTTGCTATAGGCGTTAAAATAGCCCATTGAACGAATGACTATATCTATAATGAAAAACGTTTTGTAATGGAAGAATATTCTCCGCAATCTGTAACAATTTCTCAAAGTTCTCACATGAACCGCCGCCAGATGGCACTGCGCGTCGCTGCGGTAGTTTTTTCTGTGGGGATTACGGTGGTCATTATTGCCGCCCGCGATTCTATCGGCAAATATGCGGCATACGGCCACCCCGGGGTGTTCATCATCAGCGCGTTGGGCAATGCCACACTGATTTTGCCCGCGCCGAGTTGGGCGATTGTGTTTGCGGTGGGCAGTGCGCTGAACCCGTATTGGGTGGGCATTTGGGCGGGTATCGGGTCTGCCATCGGCGAGATGACCGGCTATCTGGCGGGGTTCGGCGGCAGCGCAGTGGTCGAAAATCGAAAACGGTATCATCAACTGGAAAGGCTGATGGACCGGTATGGGGCGTGGCTCATTTTTGCGCTGGCTGCCATTCCGAACCCGATTTTCGATGTGGGCGGCATTTTGGCGGGCACACTGAAAATGCCGTGGTGGAAATTTCTCGGCGCGGCAGCAGCAGGTAAAACCGTGCGCTTTATCGTGCTGGCACTGGTGGGCGCATCAATATTCGGGGGTGGGTAAACCGTAAAAAGGTTCAATGGGTTTTACGGCTTATGTCAGACTGATGGCGCTAGCACTGCCGGGCGTTTCTTCAATTTTCCCTTCGGCTTGAAAAATCACACGTTCGCAAATGTTGGTCACGCGGTCGGCAATACGTTCCAAGTTGTGCCCGATGAACAACAGGTACATAGCGCGGGTGACAGTATGGGGGTCTTCAATCATATATGAAACCAATTCCCGGAAAACTTGTTCATATAATTGGTCAACCTCATCATCGCGGGTGATGATAATTTTGGCTTTTTCGGTATCTACCGTATTGAAGGCTTGTATGCTATCGGTGAGCATTTCTTGAGCGATGGATGCCATGCGAGGCAGGTCAATCAGCGGTTTGAGGGGCGGTTCTTTGCCCATTTCAATGGCAACTTTGGCGATACCGGCGGCGTGGTCTGCCATTCGTTCCAAATCCAGCACAATGGTTATCACCGCAATGATAAACCGTAAATCGCGGGCGACGGGTTGCTGCCGGGCAATGGTCGTTAGAGCGTTGGTTTCGATTTGGTAGCGCAGGGCGTTAATTTGCCGGTCGTTGTTGATAACATATCGTGCCAAATCTTCGTCGCGGGTTTGCAGAGCTTGCATAGCTTGTTTGATAGCCGTGTTTGTCATCTGTGCCATACGGGTAACTTCATTGTGCAACGCGGCCAATTCTTCTTCAAATTCTGTTCGAGTGGGTGTCATCATCTTTCTCGTTTTGGGGTTCAAAATTTTGGGGTTGTACATTTCCGAATGTGATGTTTCACTTGTGCCTGTTATCGGGCTTGCGCTTCGGATTGCAGAAAACCAAGCACGCGGTCGGCAATTTGGTCACGCACATCACGAAATACTGCCATAATTTCCTCATCCGTACCGGTCGCATCGGCAGGGTCAATAAAGCCGATGTGTGTTTTCAATCCGGCATTTGCCAGCCAGACGGGACAATTTTCTTTGGCATCGTCACACACGGTGATAACATAGTCAAAATAGCGTCCGTAAAATTCGGCGGCAGATTTTGAGTGATTGCCGCTGATGTCGATGCCAAGTTCTGCCATAGCGGCGATGGCTTTGGGGTGAACATAACCACTTGGTTGTGTGCCGGCGGATACCGCGTGGAACATATTGCCCAATCGAGCGTTGATGAGTCCTTCTGCCATTTGACTGCGGCAGGAATTGCCGGTGCAGAGAACGAGTACCTTTTTTTTTGTCATCTATCCAAATCTCCCGGTGATATATTCTTCGGTGCGATGGTCTTTTGGGTTGGTGAAAATGGTTTCTGTTTCATCATATTCTACCAGATAACCGGCGCGTTTCATATTCATATCGAAAAACGCGGTGTAATCTGAAATGCGGGCGGCTTGTTGCATGTTGTGGGTGACGATGACGATGGTGAAATGCTCTCGAAGTTGGTGGATGAGTTCTTCGATGCGTAATGTGGCGACGGGGTCAAGTGCAGAAGCGGGTTCATCCATTAAAATAACTTCCGGCTCGATGGCAATGGTGCGGGCGATGCACAATCGCTGTTGCTGGCCACCGGATAACGCCATGCCCGATTGGTTCAGTTTGTCTTTAACGTCATCCCAAAGGGCAGCCCCGCGCAAACTTTTTTCAACAATTTCGGCGAGGATGGCTTTCTTTTTGATGCCATACAGACGCGGCCCGTATGCCACGTTATCGAAAATTCTCATGGGGAAGGGGTTGGGGCGCTGAAACACAATGCCGACCCGCCGACGTACGTCTATCACGTCTTGCTCCGCCGCGTAGATGTCATTGTCGTCCAGCAAAACTTTCCCGTTGACGGCTATGTTGGGCACAAGATCGTTTAACCGGTTGAGTGACCGCAAAAAGGTGGATTTTCCACAGCCGGAGGGACCGATGAGGGCGGTCACGCGATTTTCGTAAATTTCCATCGATACGTCGGTGAGTGCTTTAAATGAACCGTAAAACACCGAAAGATTTTCGACTTTTATTTTGGTAGATTGTGACAAGTTGTCCATAAATGTGGCTTCTTTTTCTAGCTGTATTTCCATTTTTCACCTTTATTGAAACCGTGCACGGCGTTTGGAAATCCATGCGCGGGCGAGAATATTCAACGCCAAAACAAATAGCATCAACACCAATGCGACTGCCCAAGATTGCTCGACCCGTTCCGGGTATGGCTGTTGCGCATATTTCCACAAAGTTAGGGGCAGTGCATCTGCGGGCTGCTCGAATATCTGCCCCAAAATTGACAAAGGGTTCTGTTGGTGGGTGATGCCCTGTTTGATGATGCGTCCGATTTCATAATTATCATTGCCCAGCGCAGTGAACAACAACGGGGCGGTTTCGCCCATGGCGCGGGCGATACCCAACATAATGCCGGTAACGATGCCTTCTGCCGCAGCCGGCAGTACCACTTTGATGGCAGTTTTCCATTCCGGCGCACCGAGCGCCAGTGAACCGGCACGTAAATCTTCCGGCACGAGTTTTAACATTTCTTCTGCAGAGCGGAGGACAACCGGCAGCATAATAATTGCCAGCACGATGCCGCCGGCTAGTGCCGAATAATGCTTTTGAGCTATAACGATGACGGCATAGCCAAACAACCCGATGGTAATCGACGGAATGCCCGCCAGTAAATCGGTTGAAAAGCGGAGTGCGGTTGCCAACGGTGTGTGTTCGTGTGTGGTCAGGTAAAATGCGGCGAACAGTGCCGGTGGGATGGAGAATATCGAGGCGAGCACCACCATCACCAGTGAACCTTCGATGCTGTGCAATATCCCGCCCCCGCTGGTTCCCATCGGTTGCGGCAAATGGATGAAAAAATTGAGATTGATATGTTGCCC
>Ga0114931_10006535_pt1 | contig 14328 bp, 13 predicted proteins | sample 2SBtaG_FD_89579 | JGI IMG/M metagenome (GOLD analysis project Ga0114931, IMG submission 89579) | Deep subsurface microbial communities from Kolumbo volcano to uncover new lineages of life (NeLLi) - 2SBTROV14_V59a metaG | ecosystem: Environmental > Aquatic > Marine > Volcanic | place: Kolumbo...
CAGGTATTGCTGTAATACCTGGTTAAATTGCTCCAGGGCCGCATCGGTGATTTCATTCGGATGCTGCTGGGATTTCAGGTTTGTTAATGCGAAGACATTATCCGCTGGCAGGTTGCGGGTAATGAAGCCGATATAATCATTCACCATATCCGCATAGCTCATGGAGCGGAAACCAATGGAAAAGCTCATGCAGTCGTCGGTAGCCACGCCATAATGGGAAACGCCTGGCGGGATGTAAATTAAATCGCCGGGTTCCAGTAACCATTCCTGTTCGGCGCTGAAGTGTTGCTGGATTCGCAACGGTGTACCTTCCACCTGGTTGTCTTCGGCTACCGGCTGGGTGCTGATTTGCCAGCGCCGATGTCCCTGGGCCTGCAGGATGAAGACATCGTAATAATCCAGGTGCGGACCGACAGAACCGCCTTCGGGTGCATAGGAAATCATCAGGTCATCGAACAGCCATTCCGGCAGGAAGCGGAACTGGTCGGTGATGTGTGCCAGTTCCGGCAGATGTTTTTCCACGTCGTTGACCAGCAGGGTCCAGTGGGTTTTCGGCAGGCTGGCAAAGATGGCTTCGTCCATGGGGCCTTCGATGGGGTACCAGGGATGTTCGGCATCTTTTTCGATCACAATGCGGGAGCTGATTTCTTCCTCACAGGCTAGCCCGGCGAGCTCTTCGGCACTCAGGGGTAGCTCAAACCCCGGGAACGCCTGACGAATGACCAGCGGTTTTTTTTGCCAGTAATCAGCCAGGAAATCATCCACCGACATGCCTGCCAGAGGGTTGCTCAAGGGTTTCATGATGCGGTTATAGGCAAAAACTGTGTCAGTTCCGGCATCAGATTTTATTCGCCTGTTCCACGGCGTTACCGATGTAACTGGCAGGTGTCATGGCCATCAGGCGTTGCTTGGCTTCGTCAGGAATATCCAGGGTTTCGACGAAAGCCTGCATGGTTTTCTGATCCACCCGTTTGCCGCGGGTGAGTTCCTTGAGTTTTTCATAGGGCTTTTCGATGCCGTAACGGCGCATCACAGTCTGGATGGGTTCCGCCAGGACTTCCCAGTTGCTGTCCAGGTCGGCCAGCAGGGCTTCCGGATTGATGTCCAGTTTGTTCAGGCCGCGCATGGCAGAGTTATAGGCGATGCTGGAATGGGCGAAACCGACACCCAGGGTGCGTAATACGGTGGAATCTGTGAGATCACGCTGCCAACGGGAGATAGGCAGTTTAAACGCCAGGTGCTCCAGCAGGGCATTGGCCACGCCCAGGTTGCCTTCGGCGTTTTCAAAGTCGATGGGATTGACCTTGTGGGGCATGGTGCTGGAGCCAACTTCACCGGCGACGGTTTTCTGCTTGAAGTAGCCCAGCGAGATATAGCCCCACACATCGCGGCAAAAATCCATCAGGATGGTGTTGAAACGACTGATGGCATTGAACAGTTCCGCCAGGTAATCATGGGGTTCGATCTGGATGGTGTAGGGGTTGTAGGTCAGCCCCAGGGATTCGATAAAAGTCTGGGCAAAACCGGGCCAGTCGATTTCCGGGTAGGCGGATAAATGGGCATTGTAATTACCCACGGCACCGTTAATTTTACCGAGGATATTAATGTCCCGGACCTGCTGTAACTGGCGCTCCAGGCGATACACGGTATTGGCCAGTTCCTTGCCCATGGTGGTTGGGGAGGCGGGCTGACCGTGGGTGCGTGCTAGCATGGGTTGCCGGGCGTGTTCGTGGGCCAGCTCGCGCATACGCTGGCTGACTTCCTGCATCTGTTTGCTCAGGACTTCATCCCGGCCTTCTTTGACCATCAGGGCGTAGGACAGGTTGTTAATGTCTTCGGAGGTACAGGCGAAATGAAAGAATTCTGAAATGGCTTCCAGCTCGGCATGGCCGGCAATGCGTTCCTTGAGGAAATACTCCACGGCTTTGACGTCGTGGTTGGTGGTCTTTTCGATGTCCTTGACCCGCTGGGCATCATCAAGGGAGAAATTATCCACGATAGCGTCCAGCAGACCACTGGCAGCATCGCTCAGGGGTGGGACTTCACTGATGGCTTCATGGGATGCCAGTGCCTGCAGCCAGCGGATTTCCACCAGGGTACGGTGCCGTATCAGGCCAAATTCACTGAAAATGGTGCGATACGACGTGGTTTTATTGCCATAGCGGCCGTCGATGGGGGAAATGGCGGTGAGTTCGGTTAATTCCATATTTATGCGTCTTTAAGCTGTTGATTTCGGTTAAAATCTGGATGACGGTGGATTATACATTTGCAGAAGAATATATATAAGGTGTGAGTATGCACGGTTTTAGGATTGAAAAAGACAGCATGGGTGAATTGCATGTGCCAGAGCATGCCCTGTACGGTGCCCAGACCCAACGTGCTGTGGAAAACTTCGATGTGAGCGGGCTTTCCATGCCCCGGTCCTTTATTCGGGCGCTGGGTCTGGTTAAAGTCGCCTGCGCCGAGGTCAACCACTCGCTGGGACTAATGTCGGACGATGTGGCGAGCGCTATCAAGGCAGCGGCGCAGCTGGTAGCCAACGGGGAGTTCGATGAGCATTTTCCCATCGATGTGTTCCAGACCGGCTCCGGCACCAGTACCAATATGAATGCCAATGAAGTGATTGCCCGCGTAGCCAGTGAAGCATCGGGGCTATCGATTCATGCCAATGACCATGTCAACATGGGGCAAAGTTCCAATGACGTGATTCCCACCGCTATTCATGTCAGTGCGGTGCTGGAGACGACGGAGCAATTATTACCGGCGTTACAGCTACTGCAGGACACCATTCAGCAGAAAGCCCAACAGTTGGGTGATGTGGTCCTTACCGGGCGTACCCACCTTATGGATGCCATGCCGGTGAAACTGGCACAGGAAATGGGTGGTTGGCAGGCCCAGGTGCAATCCGGTGCAGCACGAGTGCACGCGGCTTTACCACGTATCAGCGCCCTGGCCCAGGGAGGCACGGCCGTGGGTACCGGCATCAATGCCCATGAACAATTTGGGGAAAAAGTCGCCACGGTGTTGTCGAGCGTCACTGGTGTGGCATTTTGCAGTAACCCGGACAAGTTCGAGGCTTTGAGCTCCCAGGATGCCGCCGTCGAACTCAGTGGTCAGTTGAAAACCCTGGCAGTGAGCCTGATGAAAATTTCCAATGATTTACGCTGGATGAATTCCGGACCCCTGGCTGGCCTCAGTGAAATTGCTCTGCCGGCATTACAACCGGGTAGTAGCATTATGCCAGGCAAGGTAAATCCGGTGATTCCGGAAGCCATGGCCATGGTCTGTGCCCAGGTGATGGGGAATGATACCACCATCACTATCGCCGGACAGTCGGGTAATTTTCAGCTCAATGTGATGTTACCGGTGATTGCGTATAATCTTTTACAAAGCATCCAGTTACTCGCCAATGGCGCAACAATGCTGGCGCAGAAAGCGATAGCCGGTTTTACTGTCAACCAGCAACAGATTGATGCGGCACTGAATCGAAATCCCATTCTGGTCACCGCGCTCAATCCGGTGATCGGTTATGAGCTGGGAGCAAAAATTGCTAAAACTGCCTACGCCGAAGGGCGATCGGTTCTTGAGGTGGCAGAAGAAATGACCGAACTCTCCAGGGAACAGCTTGAGAAAATCCTGTCACCTGAAGCATTAACAAAAGGAGGAATTCAGGAGTAATGAACATACTAAGAAACATACTCGCAGTTGTTGGTGTGGTAAGTATAGTGGTGCTTATTTATGCGGCAATTAAAATTCAACCGGTAATGCACGCTCTGGAAGTCATGGATCCGGCAGCCAGGACAGTTTACACAAATCTCTTCAAACGCATTATAACTACCGAGTCCGGTGTGGATGCCATGGTATATAAAGTGCCCGTTCAGAAAGGTTTGACCCCGGCTGACGTGGATGAATCGATTCGTTATATCGCCAACGAATTAAATATAAAAAATGTGGGCGAATTACCCCTGTCCAAGGAAATTGAAAGCCTGTCAGGCAGTAAATATCGATTCGTTAAAATATATCTGATGTGCAATGCCATGACGGCAGCCAGCATGATGAATTACAACGACGCTTTCTCCAGTTTTTTACCTTGTCGAATTACCCTGCTGGAAGATAAAACCGGCCAGCTCTGGTTGTATACCCTGGATATGGGGGTAATGATATATGGTGGCAAGCCTTTACCCCCTGCACTAAAGGAAGAAGCTTTAAAAGTACAGAAGATTATTACCTCCATAATGAATCGTGCAGCAGTGGGGGATTTTTAGAAGGAACGCTAAAAACGATAAACTTTGTCACAGACACACGGATGCTCTGATAAATAAATACAGATATATGGCTGGCTAATCTGTGACGTCATTTTGATTCAAGTAATTTAAACCTGGCGAATAATTCGAGGACCTGATGATGGATCAGATGTTACCAAAAATCGAGATGTTGAATGACATAGGTATTGCTCTGTCATCGGAAAAAAACAATCAGAAAGTTCTCGAAACGATTCTAACGGGTGCAAAGAAATTGACGAATGCGGATGCGGGTTCCCTGTATACCGTTACCGAAGATAAACAGAATTTGAAATTTGAAATTGTCTCGAACGATTCCCTGGGTATTCTTATGGGGGGCGCCACCGGCAATGAAATTGAATTTCCAGCTTTGCCACTTTACATCGATGGTAAGGAGAATACTTCCATGGTCGTCACCAGTGCGGTGTTGAACGACCAGACGATCAATATCGCTGATGCTTACAATGCTGAGTCCGAAGGATACGACTTTTCTGGTACGCGTAAGTTTGATGAATCCACCGGTTATCGCACCCAGTCACTGTTAACTATTCCCATGAAAAATCATGAGGGGGATATTATCGGTGTGCTGCAGCTGATCAATTCCATGGATGAAACAACCGGTGCGGTAAAAACCTTCAGTAAGGAAGATCAGAAGCTGGCGGAGTCACTGGCCTCGCAGGCGGCCGTTGCCTTGACCAATAAACGCCTTATCGATGAACAGAAAGCCCTGTTTGAAGCGTTTATTAAACTGATTGCTACGGCAATCGATGAAAAATCGCCATACACTGGAGGCCACTGTCGGCGTTTACCCGAGCTCACCATGATGATCGCGGAAGCCTGTGACAATGAAGCCGAGGGACCATTAAGTACATTCAGGATGGCAGACAAGGACCGTTACGAGTTGATGATAGCGGGCTGGTTGCATGATTGTGGTAAGGTTACCACGCCGGAATATGTCATTGATAAATCCACCAAGCTGGAAACGATCTATGATCGAGTCAATACCGTGATTGCACGTTTCCAGGTGTTAAAGCGTGATGCCCGCATAGACTATCTCAAAACCTGTCTTAATGCGGCTAACGAAGTGGATAAACACAACGCCGAACAGGTGTACCAGCAACGCCTTCAGCAACTGGATGATGACCTCAATTTCATTAAACACTTTAATATTGGTGGCGAGTTTATGAAACCCGAAGACCAGCAAAGGGTAAGGGATATAGCCACATATCAATGGGTCAATGAGCTCGGCGAACAGGTCAATGTACTGACTGAAGATGAAGTAAAGAACCTGACAATCGCAAAAGGTACCCTGACTCCGGAAGAGCGGGAAGTGATTAATAACCACATCGTTGTCACTATCAAGATGTTACAGCAATTACCGTTCCCTAAATATTTGAAACATGTACCGGAGTATGCCGGTGGTCATCACGAACGTATGGATGGTAAGGGATACCCCCTGGGGCTGACACGGGAACAGATGTCCTGGCAGGCCAGGATGATGGGCATCGCGGATATTTTCGAAGCTCTGTCTGCGCGGGATCGCCCGTATAAGGAAGGGAAAACCTTAACCGAATGCCTGACCATACTGGGAAAAATGAAACTGGATCACCATATTGATCCCGATATTTTCGATGTGTTTGTCAAGCACAAGATTTATGAACGTTACGGCAAGGAGTTCTGCACGCCGGAACAACTTGACCAGGTGGATGTGTCCAGGATTCCGGGGTATGAAGTTTGAATGGATTAAAAGCATCAGTCCGCTAATAAACGCTAATGAACGCAAATAAGGCTAAAAGCTTTTATATGTGGTTATACAGACCTGATCAGACAGTTTTCTGTGACAATTTCGGTATAACCGTACAGGTCTGAGATTATCCAGTAGCAGACCTGAGATTGAGTCCGCAAATAAACGCAAATTTTTAAGGAAGCTCTGATTAATTCATCCGTGAATGATCAGAGCACGAAAAGGTAAAATGCGATTTTACCTTTTTCTTCATTTTCAATGGCTTATCAACCATTGAAAATGGCAGCACATCCTTGTGCTGCGGAGACTCTGAATTAATCAGAGTTTCCTTAAGAGTAGCTGCGACAATTCGCACAACGCTGTAAGACAGGGTGTTGTCCGAATGAATTCGGACTTATAACTGGAAGCTATTCATACGTACGATTATGCTATCGCTTATCGGAGCTACGGAAGATCAGTTTGTGGCACAATTCTCATCATCCTATTCGCGTTCATTTGCGGACTCATGTTTTTGCTTCTCAGGTTTAACTCTTCGCAGTCCGCGCCTGCGGTGGCACCGAACCCAGTCCGTCTTGCAATACGTAGGTATTATAACCGCGTTCGTTCAACAGGTACGATGCCGCCGAGCTTCTGCGGCCGGTGTCACAATAGAGAATGTAAGGGATGCTCTCATCCAGTGCGTTCATTTTCATGCGCAGGAATATGAGTGGGATATGCATGTCGTTTTTAATGGCATCCGCTGCATGCTCCGCCGGTAAGCGAACATCCAGCCAACGTGCACCTTTTTCGGCCACCAGTTTGATGCCTTCATCAAAATTAAGCCAGTCTAGAATGGGTTCTTTCAGCAGCCCCAGGAAATCATCTTTGGACAGTCGATTTAAAATGCCGTCAGTGAGCATGGTGACGGATGCATTGCGTTTATTGTCGGATATCAAGGCTTCTTCGCCGAAGGTATCGCCGTCTTTTAACTCTGCCAGTTTGATACCTTTGGGCTGGTCGGGCATGGAGCGAGTAACCAGTGCGCGACCTTTTTTGATAATGTAGAAATAATCGCCATCGTCACCCTGGTGAATGACATTGTTACCGGCTTTTACCGGAACTGATTCCATGCGCAGAAAAATAGCCTGGATATTAGCAGGGGGAATGCGGTGGAAGGCTTCGGTTTGCAGGATGCGAGTCATCCAGTCATCGTCGCCTGTGCCGCTGTTGCCTATGCCGAATTCCTGGACCTGATAACTTCCGGTCTGGTCCCAGGTCAGCATGACGTCGACCAGGTCGCCATCCAGTTTGAAAATACTGCAATCGGTTTTGGTTCTGGCGGAGACAGTGCGGGGAAGTATGTGGGCGATGGCGTTGAGGCCATCTTCGGTTCCGGCTTTTATGGTTTTGAGTACACCGGAATCCCCCAGTAATTCCAGCTCACCCTTCAGCAGGAAGATTTGCTTATTTTCAGTATCACCTTTTTTAAACAGGAATTTTTCGGCACCGATATTCTCCAGTTTGACCTGCTTGTGGATCTCTTCCAGATTGTCCGGGTTGAGAGCATTGAGTGGCTGAAACTTGGCCAGCTGAGAAAGTTCGATTGCGCTCATTTACTCGCCTTTACAGGTTGAATTAACCCGTGTCATTTCGTTTGCCCTGGGTTTAGCTTTCACCAGCTTGTTGGGTAATATCGACGTAGAGTTTCAGGGTTTGCCCGGGCTTCAGGTATTTACCACGGATTCGGTTCCACTTGTACAAATCTCTCAACGCCACATTGAATTTCTGGGCGATGGCAAATAATGAGTCACCATTTCTTACTCGGTAGGAGATGGTTCGGATCGTATTGCCGCCCATGCTGGCAGATGCGGAGCTATGGCCACGCGCACCACGTGCCCAGATAACCAGTTTCTGGCCGGTACGTAATGGATCTCTGGTGCCCATGCTGTTCCAGCGAGCCAGGCTGCGTGTGTTCACTTTGTATTTGCGGGAGATATCCCATAGCGTGTCGCCCTGCTGCACGATATGTACGATACGCGTACCTTTGCGACGAATATTCTGCAGACGTTTCTTACGTTGGTAGGCTGTGAGGTTGTAATCGGACAGGCTGCGGCTGGCAACCGGGATAATCAGGTATTTACCCTGACGTATGTTGTTGTTGTCCAGGTCATTGATGCGTCGCAGGTTTTTGACGGATACGGAGAAACGATCGGCAATCTCACTCAGGGTTTCGCCCGAGCGAATCTTGTGGCGTTTCCACTTTATGCGCTTGTTCGGTGGTAATTCAGCCAGTTCCGTTTTGAAGTCATCGGCATTATCTACCGGGATAAGCAGCTGGTGTGGGCCATTCGGTGCGGTGGCCCAGCGATTGAAACCGGGATTGAGGCGGTACAGGGTTTCCAGGTCAACGCCGGCCATGTCCGCTGCCATGCCCAGATCGATCTGGGAGCCGATTTTCACCACCTGGAACTGGGGCAGGTCTTCGATGCAGCGCAGGCTAATGCCGAATTTTTGCGGTGCCGCGATGATGCGCTTCAGCGCCAGTAACTTGGGTACATAGGCCTGGGTTTCTTTGGGCAGGTCCAGATGCCAGAAATAGGTGGGTTTATGGCGTCGTTTGTTAATGCGAATCGCTTTACGTACCGTACCGGATCCGGAGTTATAAGCTGCCAGGGCATGCAGCCAGTTTCCATTGAATTCCTTGTTGAGATTATCCAGGTAGTGCAAGGCTGCCTGGGTTGATGCGTGCACGTCGCGACGTCCGTCATACCACCAGTTTTGCTTGAGGCCGTACAGTTTGCCAGTGCTGGGAATAAACTGCCAGATTCCGGCGGCACGGCCGTGGGAATAGGCAAATGGCTGGAAGGCGCTTTCAACGATGGGCAGCAGGGCCAGTTCGGCTGGCAGACCACGTTTCTCCGCTTCATCCATGATGTAATGCAGGAACGGCTCGGCGCGCTCAACCACCCGGCCCAGGTATTTGTCGTGCTGCTGGTACCATTTCAGCTCTGCCATCAGGCGTGGGTAGTCGGGCTCATCCTTCAGCTGAAAATTATCGCGGATACGCTGCCAGACATTGTGTCGGGAAGTGACATAGTCCTGGGGATTGATACCAAACAGGATATCATCCGGGATTTCGCCGGCAACTTTGCTGGCAAGTTTGATTTTGGCAGCGGGGATCCTGGTATCATTATCTGCCGCATCAGGACGGGCCTGTAAATACGTGCCCGACTGGCATGCGCTCAGTATGGAGAGTGCCAGAGAAATAGATGCCCAGTGGCATCCCTGCGTGAATTTTTTACAAATATTCTTATTAATCAATGTGATAACATCTTTTTTTAAAACAAAGCTTACATAAAGTGTACAATTAAATGAGTTTAATTCATAAGCAGGTGTTTTGCATGACTATTTTCTGTTTCCTGTGGACTGGGTGGCGTTAACATGGCTGATCCCAAAAAAGTGGAATTGTATACCGATGGCGCCTGCCGCGGAAATCCCGGGCCGGGGGGCTGGGGGGTGTTAATGCGTTTTGGTGACCAGGAGAAAGAACTCTATGGTGGTGAGCCGGCGACCACCAATAACCGTATGGAGCTGACAGCTGCGATTCGTGGGCTGGAGGCCCTGACACGGCCCTGTGGTGTGGATTTATACACCGATTCGAAATACGTCATGCAGGGTATTACCGAATGGATTGATAACTGGAAAGCCAAGGATTGGAAAACCGCAGCCCGCAAGCCGGTGAAAAATGCGGATTTATGGCGCGAGCTGGATGAAGCCCGCAATCGCCACCAGGTAAAATGGCACTGGGTGAAAGGCCATTCCGGGCATGATGATAACGAACGGGCGGATGAGCTGGCCAATCGTGGCATCGATGAGATGTAGGTCCGAATTCATTCGGACAATACCGTTGATCCGCACAAAGTCCGAATAAATTCGGACCTACATGGACGGTTTATCGGTAGATGGGTTTGCGTCTAAATCATGGCTTGCAGCTTCTCTTGACGAACTTTAGACTAACGACTCCCGACAGAAGACTTCCCAAACATGCGCCAAATCGTACTGGATACAGAAACCACCGGTCTTGAAACTTCCCAGGACCACCGCATTATCGAAATCGGCTGTGTTGAAATCATCAACCGGCGTATCACTGAAAATACCTATCACCAGTATATCCAGCCGGACCGCGAGATCGACGAAGGTGCCTACGAGGTGCACGGTATCTCGAATGAATTCCTGGCGGACAAACCGCGTTTTGAAGCCATCGTGGATGATTTTATGGCCTTTGTGAATGGGGCTGAGCTGGTCATCCACAACGCCCCCTTCGATATCGGTTTCCTTGATCATGAGCTGTCAAAACTGGGACCGGAATGGGTCCAGATGAAGGACCATTGCAGTATTACTGACTCGTTGGTAATGGCGCGCAAGAAACATCCCGGGCAGAAAAACAACCTGGATGCATTGTGTAAACGCTATACCGTCAATAATGCCAGGCGAGAACTCCACGGTGCACTGCTGGATGCGGAGCTACTGGCCGAAGTCTACCTGCACATGACCGGCGGACAGGAAACCCTGTCCCTGGGAGAGCATTCTGAAGGTGCTGATGGCGAAATCCAGGCGCGACCCATACGCCGTGTGGATAGTGCCAGGGCGCCATTGAAAGTCATTCAGGCGAATGTGGACGAACTGGCGGAACACGAGAAAAAGCTCCAGAGCCTGGGAGATGCCTGTTTGTGGAATCAGGTGCTGCTGGAACCAGAGCAGGGTGTTTGACTTGCGGTTCTGTTTTACTTTCACATGAATCCGTGACTTCAATGCGGATAACAGAGTGCACGATATTGGTTACACAGTGGATTTTAAAAAATCTTAGCTTCACCCTTAGCTTAAGCGGGTATTTTTTAAACCGCAGTGGAATCAAGAGCTTGTGCTCTGTGCCGTAGTGAAGTCACGGATTCAGGTTTCAGCCAATCCGCTCTGTGATAGCTGTAAGCGATGGCTAATGGGATGATTTGAGTATGCGCGCTTTTTCCCGCTGCCAGTCGCGATCTTTCTCGGTGGCGCGTTTATCGTGTTCTTTCTTGCCTTTCGCCAGTCCAATTTCCATTTTGGCTTTGCCTTTTTTCCAGTACAGTGCCAGTGGCACCAGGGTATAGCCCTTGCGGTCAACTGCACCGATCAGGCGGTCGATTTCGCGTCGATGTAGCAAAAGTTTACGTGAACGTAGCGGTTGTGCATCCACATGGGTGGAAGCTGATATCAGGGGTGTGATCTGGCCGGCGACCCACCAGACTTCAGCATCCTTGAGCATGACATAGCTATCCGAGATCTGTACCCGACCAGCACGTATGCTTTTCACTTTCCAGCCCTGTAGCATGACGCCGGCTTCGAAACTGTCTTCGATGAAATAATCATGGCGTGCTTTTTTGTTCAGAGCGATGGTACTGCTGGGAGCCTTATTGTTCTTCTTGCTTTTGCCCATGTTGGCGGAATTATCTCGGTGAAAACCCGGGATTATACAATTCCTGCTGACTGAATGGCATGTAAAGTCGGTAAAAAATATGCCGGGACCAGGCTCGTGATTTACTGCGTGAATCATTAGTGGTTGAGTAATAGGGCTTTTTTGACCAAAATGCGGGCTTAAAAGAAAATTTGATAAAGATAAGCGGAGTTTTTTATGTCATCTGAGCAACGTGTCTCCATCCACGGGCAATGGTCGAGTCGCATGGCATTTATTCTTGCCGCCACCGGTTCGGCAGTGGGGCTGGGGAATATCTGGAAATTTCCCTATATCACCGGCGAATACGGAGGTGGCGCATTTGTTCTGGTTTACCTTATCTGTATCGCTATTATCGGTATCCCCATTATGATGGCGGAAGTCATGCTGGGACGGCGTGGGCGACAGAGCCCCATCAACACCATGCGAGCCCTGGCCAGTGATGAAGGACGCACCGGTTTCTGGGTCTTGCTTGGCTGGATGGGGGTGGTCGCGGGTTTCCTGATCCTGTCCTATTACAGTGTGATCGCTGGTGAAGCGCTGGCATATATTTTTCGCGCTGCCAGTGGCGAGTTCAATGGACTGGATGCCGCTGCTGTCAATAAAATTTATGATTCCCTGGTATCTGATCCGGAAGGACTGCTGGCCTGGCATACCATCTTCATGGTGATGACCATGGTGGTAGTGGCGCGTGGGGTTCAGAATGGTCTGGAAAAAACGGTACGCTATCTGATGCCCAGCCTGTTTGTGATTCTCGGTATCCTGCTGATCTATGCCATGTTGAATGCACGTTTCGTGGAAGGACTGGCATTCCTGTTCAAGCCGGATTTCGGCAAGATTACGCCAACCGCCATACTCACCGCCATGGGGCATGCATTCTTTACCCTGAGCCTGGGTATGGGAGCTATCATGGTGTATGGCTCTTATTTGCCCAAAGGCGCTTCAATTGCCAAAACAACCCTGATTATCGCCGCGGCAGACACACTGGTAGCGCTGATGGCGGGCATGGTGATTTTTCCCATTGTGTTCGATCATGGGCTTACCCCCGGTGCGGGTCCGGGGTTGATCTTTAAGACCTTACCCCTGGCGTTTGGTCACATGGATGGCGGCATTGTGATCGGTACCCTGTTCTTCATCCTGCTGGTTTTTGCCGCCTGGAGCTCGTCCATTTCGTTAATTGAACCGGCGGTAGCCTGGCTGGTAGAAAACAAAGGTATGAATCGCATCTATGCTTCTGCCTGGATGGGAGGGCTGACCTGGCTACTGGGTATAGGCACGGTTTTGTCATTTAACATCACCTCCCATGTGAAACTGTTTGACCGTAACTTTTTCAATTTGCTGGATTACCTGACAGCCAATATTATGTTGCCACTGGGCGGTTTCTTCATTGCCGTGTTTGCCGGCTGGGCCATGAAAACCCGTTCATCAAAAGATGAGCTTGAGCTGTCGACCGGCATCTATGATTTGTGGCTGATACTGGTGCGTTTTGTAACACCAGTGGCGGTTCTCATCGTGTTCCTCCATGTCATTGGTGTACTTTAGAGGCTATTGCTGTGGCATTAATTTCACGACACGCACTGGTCCCCTACAGTGTGCATGAAATGTATACCCTGGTAGATGATATTGAATCCTACCCGGACTTTCTCCCCTGGTGCGCCGGTACTGAAGTGCTGGAGCGTAACGATCAGGAAGTGAAGGCGAGTATTAAAATCGCTCGTGGCGCACTGCATAAAACCTTCACCACCCTGAATCGCATCCAGGCGGACAAAATGATTGAAATACGTCTGTTACAGGGGACTTTCAGGCATCTGGAAGGCTTCTGGCGATTTGATGCTATCGGTGATGGCCAGGCCAGCAAAATTTCACTGGATCTGGATTTCGAGTTTGAAAGTAAAATCATGGGACTTGCTATCGGGTCAGTATTTAATCAGATCGCAAACACCATGGTGGATGCGTTTTCACGGCGGGCGGTAGAGGTTTATGGCGAACGAGATTGATATGCTGAATGTGGAAGTTGCCCATGCCACTGACACAAAGCAGATGATCATACCCCTCCGGGTAGAGGCAGGTACCACGGCGCTCCAGGCGATTGAGCAGTCGGGTATATTGCAGCATTTTCCTGAGATTGACCTGAGTAAAAGTAAAATAGGCATTTTTGCCAAGCTATCCAAACCGGATACCGCCCTGAAAGAAGGTGACCGGGTGGAAATTTACCGACCACTCATCGCTGATCCCAAAGAGGTGCGCCGTAAACGGGAAGCAGAAGGCAAGCGTATGAAAAAAGGCGGCGGTGACATCGAGTCTGAAGCCTCAGACTGACACGCGCCCATGGATGAATTGCTGCCTGTTTTACGCGTAGGACTGGATATCCTGATGAGTGTGTTCATTTCCGCCGGGTTCCTCTGGCTGGGTATGAAAACCGCGGTGGTTTATTCCGGCCTGGGGCGGCACAACAGTTACTGTGATTTTAAGGATCTGATCTGGGTGGCGACGCTGCCGGCACTGGTTGCCTATATACCGGTGGCAGGGTTTCCACTTTCGATTGTGCTATTGTTTTACTTGCTGATGCAGGTAACAGAAGCCAATTTTTTTGAAGTCATCATTATGGTGTACATTTCTCGCGTAGCGGCACTGGTACTATTGCCAGAATTTATGAAACTGATTTAGTGAATGCTTGCCTACGGAAACTCTGATTAATTCAGAGTTTTCGTAGCACAAGGATGTGCTGCCATATTCAATGGCTGTTAAGCCATTGAATATGAAGAAAAAGGTAAAATCGCATTTTACCTTTCTCGTGCTCTGATCATTGTTCGTCTCATCCATGAGGCTCACCC
>Ga0114931_10006537_pt1 | contig 14326 bp, 12 predicted proteins | sample 2SBtaG_FD_89579 | JGI IMG/M metagenome (GOLD analysis project Ga0114931, IMG submission 89579) | Deep subsurface microbial communities from Kolumbo volcano to uncover new lineages of life (NeLLi) - 2SBTROV14_V59a metaG | ecosystem: Environmental > Aquatic > Marine > Volcanic | place: Kolumbo...
AGACCATGAGCGACGTACTTGCACGGAATACGCTGAACCTGCGTTACCGCGAGTTACGTAAGGTGACGCTGGTGGGTTCAGTAGTCGACCTGGTGCTGGGTGTGGTGAAGATCCTTGTCGGAATCTCGGCGCAGTCACAGGCACTGATCGCGGACGGGGTGCATTCATTCTCCGATCTTGGCACGGATTTTATGGTGCTGTTTGCGGCCAAGCACTCCCACCGCGAGGCGGACGCCGAACATCCCTACGGTCACGGCCGCATCGAAACCGTCACAACCGTTGCGCTGGGTGTGGCATTAATAATCGTTGCTGTTGGTATTGGCTGGGATGCGGTCAGGCGGTTACTGGATCCGGCCTTGCTGCTGCATCCGGGCTGGCCGGCGCTGGTGGTCGCGCTGCTCTCGGTGGTCGCAAAAGAGATCATCTACCACTACACGGCCCGTGCCGGACAACGGTTGCGCTCGAACATGCTGATTGCCAATGCCTGGCACAGCCGCAGCGATGCCATTTCTTCCATCGTCGTGGTCATCGGGATTGCCGGGGTCATGGCCGGCTGGCCGTACCTCGATGCGATTGCCGCAGTGGCCGTGGCCCTGATGATCGCGAAGATCAGCTGGGACCTGTTATGGAAGAGCCTGCAGGAACTGATCGATACTTCGCTGGAAACTGACCGGGTCGCTGCCATCCGCGAAACCATCCTTGGCATCAGCGGTGTGCGTGCCCTGCACATGCTGCGCACGCGGCGCAGTGGCAGCGATGCACTGGTAGATGTGCATATCCTCGTCGATCCGGCGCTGAGTGTTTCCGAGGGACACCAGATCGGTGAAAGCGTGCGGGCCCGGTTGATGGCCGGTGATGACGACGTGGCTGACGTGACCGTGCATATTGACCCCGAGGACGATGAACTGGCCTCACCCTGCACCCACCTGCCGTTGCGTGATGAAATTCTGCATCGGCTTGATGCGCAATGGGATGCACTGCAACCGCGCCCGGTGATCGACCGTGTGGTGCTGCATTACCTGGATGGTCAGGTCAATGTCGATGTGTTCCTGCCCATGGCGGCAGGCAGTGCGGGGGCTACACCGGCGCATACGCAACAGGTCATCGAGGCGGCCGGTCAGGTGAAAGATGTTGGCGAGATCCGGGTGTATTATCAGGACAAAAGCGCACTTTAACGATGCATTAGGGCGCCTGTCGCACCAAAATAGTGCGCACTGCCGATGGATAAGCCGTCCAGGCCGGTGAAATACCGGTAGTTGCATCCCTCAATGCCATGGCATAATTCATGCTTCTACCAGAAGAAGAATCGTTCACGATTTTTTTGGATATGATCGCTACCGTACCGGTCGCGGTGTGTAATTTTTCTGTGTCAGCTGATTTGGAGGAGTTGTAATGTCTGCAACCAAAGTTTTAAAGATGATGAAAGATAACGGGGTCAAGTATGTTGACCTGCGTTTCACCGATACCATCGGTAAAGAACAACATGTGACCGTCCCTGCCAGTACGGTCAAGGCGGATTTCTTCAAGGGCGGCAAGATGTTTGATGGCTCCAGTATTTCCGGCTGGAAGGGCATCAACGACTCCGACATGGTCCTGATGCCGGATTCCAGCACGGCCATCATAGATCTGTTCAGTGATGAACCGACCGTGAACCTGCGCTGTGACATCCTTGAGCCCACCACCATGAAGGGCTATGAACGCGACCCGCGTTCCATCGCAAAGCGTGCCGAAGCCTACCTGAAGTCCACCAAGATTGCCGATACCGCCTACTTTGGCCCGGAGCCGGAATTCTTTGTGCTGGATGACGTACGCTGGGGCGCTGATATGAGCGGTTCCTTTTGCAAGGTCGATTCCGAGGAGGCTTCATGGAACGCCGCGCGCGTCTATGAAGACGGTAACATCGGTCACCGTCCGACGGTAAAGGGTGGTTACTTTCCGGTACCACCGGTCGATTCCCTGCATGATCTGCGTGGTGCGATGTGTCTGGCCATGGAGGAGATGGGCGTCACCACCGAAGTGCATCACCACGAGGTGGCAACCGCTGGACAGTGTGAAATCGGCACCCAGTTCGACACCCTGGTCCGTCGCGCCGACATGAACCAGATCCTGAAATATGTGGTCATGAATGTTGCGCATGGCTACGGCAAGACCGCCACCTTTATGCCCAAGCCACTGGTGGGTGATAACGGCAACGGCATGCACGTACACCAGTCACTGGCCAAGGCCGGCAAGAACATCTTTACCGGTAACAAGTACGGTGGGCTGTCACAGCAGGCGCTGTACTACATCGGCGGTATCTTCAAACACGCCCGGGCGCTGAATGCCTTTACCAATGCCAGCACCAACAGTTACAAGCGCCTGGTGCCGGGATTTGAGGCACCGACCTTTCTGGCCTACTCGGCCCGTAATCGTTCTGCCTCAGTGCGCATCCCGTTCGAATCCAATCCGAAGGGTCGTCGTATCGAGGTGCGCTTCCCGGATTCAGCGGGAAACCCGTATCTGTGTTTTGCCGCCATGCTGATGGCCGGCATCGACGGCATCAAGAACAAGATCGATCCGGGCGGTCCCATGGACAAGGACCTGTACGATTTGCCGCCGGAAGAGGAGAAAAAGATTCCGACGGTGTGCAGTTCACTGGATGAGGCCCTTGAAAGACTCGACAAGGACCGCAAGTTCCTGACGGCCGGGGGTGTGTTTACCGACGACATGATCGATGGTTATATCGAGCTGAAGATGGAAGAAGTTACGCGCCTGCGCATGACGACTCATCCGGTCGAGTTCGATATGTATTACAGCCTGTAAGGCTTGCAGAAATCCGGTAATGTAAAGCGCCCCTTTAGAGGGGCGCTTTTTTTGCCTGCAAGGGTGGCTGCTGCGGGTATGGCCCAGACCAGCGCCTCGACCGGTTCCCGGTCTCACCTTCTCCTGTCACCATGCGGCACTTGTAACACCCTGTATAGCTTCGCGGAACACTGAATTCCCAACACGGGTCGCTGTCAAATCTGGATGTCATGCCCAAGTGGCGGTAAATACCGGACCAGCCGTATTGCATCAGCCGGAAACCGCGTTTATGGTGATAACCATGAAATATTCCCTGCTGCTGCTGCTACTGCTCACGGGCCTGGTTCAGGCTGCTATCTACAAGACCGTCACCAAGTCCGGCGAAGTTATCTACTCGGATACGCCAACCAAAGGCGCCGAGCGGGTTCGTTTGCCGAAACTGCCAATCTACACACCACCACCATTGCCCAAATTTGTTGCATCACCCGCAAAGCAACCGGTAAAAAGCCTGTACAACAACATGACATTCACAGAACCGGAAAATGATGCCACGGTACGCAATAATCTGGGGCTGGTACAGGTCAGCATCGAACTTGATCCCCCGCTAATGGTTCAGCGTGGCCATAAGATACAGTTTTATCTTGATGACAAGCCATACGGTATTCCTGTCGAGAGTACGGCCATTGGCTTCAGCAATATCATGCGCGGGACACACAGTGTCTCCGCGGCTGTGATCGACAAAGAGGAAAATTCCGTAATGAGCGCGTCAGCGGTGACCTTCCATATGCATCGCGAGACGATCAACAACCTGAAAAATCCCAACAATCCAGCCAACAAGCCCAAGCCGACACCACTGCCAACCCCGGCGCCAAAGCCGGTGCCGCAGCCGTCCAGGGCGCTCTAGCCCGCACTTCCCGGCGGGGCAAGGGTTCATCCTCATGGTGAAGTGCGAGCCAGCAGCCCGTTCGGACGACCCATGCCAGGGCCCCTCGCAGGTGCATTAAATGACTACCCTACACGCACCATAACGGTGCATAATACAACAGTGAAGTTCGTTCAGCCTCGCTGGGCCGTCTTGAGGATCCGGGATATCTGGTTGTTTATCAATGCATTTACATAGATGTGTTGCTCAACGTCGGAAAAGCTGGATGTGGTTTGTTTCTTGCAATAAAACTTCTTTATGGCGGAAGCGACGCAGTTACCCTGGATTCAGAGTGAGAGTTTGCTGGATCAGCTCAGCACCTCGGTGCTGGTCTTCGACGACGAATACCGGTTGCGCTATATCAATCCGGCCGGGGAAGTCCTGTTTGCCCAGAGCAGCAGGCATGCGTGCGGCAAGGGCATCGGCGAACTGTTTGCCAATGCAGACCGGGTCGTTGTACTGCTGGACACGGCCATCGGCTCGGGGAATGTCGTCAACCAGCGCGGCTGCAAGCTTGACCTGACCAATGGCCAGACCGTGGTTGTCAATTGCAGCCATACCCCGCTCAGCCTGCCTGAGGGCCTGCAAGGTATCATGCTGGAACTGCGGAAAGTGGACCACCATTTGCGAATTGAGCAGGAAGAACAGTTACTTGCACAGCAGGAAGCCACCCGCTCCCTGTTGCGCGGACTTGCCCATGAAATAAAAAATCCGCTGGGCGGTTTGCGCGGCGCTGCCCAACTGCTGGAGCGCGAAATAGATGAAGAAGGGCTGAAGGAATATACCCGAATCATTATCGGCGAGGCAGACCGCCTGCAAAACCTGATGGACCGCATGCTGGGGCCAAATGATGTTCCACAGATACGGGCCGTCAATATCCATGAGATTCTCGAGCACGTACGCAAGCTGGTGTTGATCGAGAATGAAAGCGGACTGACGATCCAGCAGGACTATGACCCCAGCCTGCCGGACCTGCAGGCCGACCCGGATCTGTTGCTGCAGGCAATACTCAATATCGTTCGCAACGCCGCGCAGGCACTGGAAGGCAGTGGGGAGATAATCCTGCGTACCCGTGTCCAGCGCCAGTTCAATATCGGCAATCGGCAACATCGCCTGGTGGCCTGCGTGGAAGTAATCGATAACGGGCCCGGGATTGATGGAGTACTGCAGTCAAAGATTTTCTATCCAATGGTCACCAGCCGCAGCGATGGAACGGGGCTCGGGCTTTCCATTGCACAGTCGCTGATCAACCGCCATCGCGGGTTAATTGAATGTAACAGCAAGCCGGGAGCAACCGTGTTCACAATACTGCTCCCGCTGGAAAACGGGCTATGACAGGGAATCGAAAAGTCTGGGTAATAGATGATGACAGCTCCATTCGCTGGGTGCTGGAAAAGGCCTTGCAGAAGGTGGGAATGACGGTTGTCAGCTTCGAATCGGGTAGCGGCGCGCTGGAGGCGCTGGCACAGGAAGAACCAGCCGTCATCGTGTCGGATATTCGCATGCCGGGAATTGACGGCCTGGAGTTGCTGGAGAGGATCAGCAGTACCTGTCCCGATTTGCCGGTCATTATCATGACAGCACACTCCGATCTCGACAGCGCGGTCTCTGCCTACAAGGGGGGCGCATTTGAATACCTGCCGAAACCGTTTGATGTTGATGAGGCTACTGCACTGGTACAGCGCGCCCTGGATGTACGCGACCAGCAGCAGGAACACGATGTCACTATGGATAAACCCGATGCGCCCGAAATAATTGGCAAGGCGCCGGCCATGCAGGAAGTGTTTCGGGCGATTGGCCGCTTGTCGCACTCCAATGCCACGGTATTAATCAATGGTGAGTCCGGAACCGGCAAGGAGCTGGTAGCACTGGCCCTGCACCGCCACAGTTCCCGTGCCGACGAGCCGTTCGTGGCGCTCAACATGGCGGCTATTCCGCGTGACTTGCTGGAGTCGGAACTGTTTGGACATGAACGCGGTGCATTTACCGGTGCACAAAGCCGGCGAACCGGCCGCTTTGAGCAGGCCAATGGCGGTACGCTGATGCTTGATGAGATCGGCGACATGCCCGCGGAGTTGCAAACCCGCCTGCTGCGGGTGCTGGCCGATGGTGAATTCTATCCGGTTGGTGCGCATACACCAAAGCAGGTGGATGTGCGTATCATCGCGGCCACGCATCAGGATCTTGAGGAACGTGTCCGGGGCGGCGAGTTCCGTGAAGACCTGTTTCACCGCCTGAATGTCATTCGCATCCACATTCCAACCCTGCGCGAGCGCCGCGAGGACATTCCGGTACTGATGCAGCACTTTCTTGGCAGTGCAGCACGGGAGCTCGAAGTGGAAGTAAAGCGGCTGAGCCCGGACGTTGAAAAACTGCTCATGCAGATGGACTGGCCCGGCAATGTGCGCCAGCTGGAAAACCTGTGTCGCTGGTTGACGGTAATGGCGCCCGGCCAGGAAATACGGCCTGGGGATTTGCCCGAAGAGCTGCTGACCGCACCCGGTGCTACCGGTGTGCCGGCTGGTGACTGGCAGGCCCTGCTGCGCCAGTGGGTTCAGCAGCAACTCGCTGACGGACGCGAGCAGATTCTGGAAGAAGCCACACCGGCCTTTGAGCGCATCATGATCGAAACCGCATTAGCGCATACCGGTGGCAAGCGCCAGCAGGCGGCACGTCTGCTTGGCTGGGGGCGCAATACCCTGACGCGCAAGCTCAAGGAGCTGGAGCTGAGCGGCAACTCCTGACGCAGCAGGCTGCTATGGCTTGCTTTTTAGGCGCTTCCCCTGATCGGGTGGGTCAATATGCGGAGTACGACAACCCGAGATCCAGGCATTCCGGTGTCCCGGTAACCCCCTGGTCAGGGATCGCAGCAAGTACCTCCCTGTACGCTCGACGGCTTCATCCCTGAAGCCGACGCCCCTGACCAGGGGGTTACCGGGACACCGGAATTCACCCCGGACAGGTGCGACCCACCTGATCAGGGGAAGCGCCGCTTTTTCTTCGCGCAATACTCGGGCTAGTCTGCAAGGCAGGGACTGTTGCTGCCCCCGTGCAGCGAGAGGCTGCCGGTAAGAGCGCTGACATTCGGGAGTTGGTGTTTTTCGAGGTAATCGATAATACCGCGATTAATGGTCGGGCAGACCAGTGGATCATAGAACAGGGCAGTGCCCACCCCAACGGCTGTCGCGCCGGCAATCAGAAACTCGATGGCATCGCCTGCGGTAGTCACACCGCCCTGGCCGATGATGGGGATGCCATGCGGTTGGCATACCTGGTAGACCTGGTGCACCTTGAGCAGGGCAATCGGTTTGATCGCGGGTCCCGACAGGCCACCCTGGTTGTTGCCGATGACCGGCTGGCGAGTCCCGGTGTCGATGGCCATGCCCATCAGCGTATTGATCACGGCAAAGCCGTCGGTGCCGGCCTCGATACAGCGCCGGGCATTGTCGGCGATGTCGGTCTGGTTGGGCGACAGCTTGGTTATCAGCGGTTTCTGCGTTACTGCCCGGCAGGCAGCAACCACCCGCGCCGACATCTCCGGGTCATTACCGAAGGCCACGCCGCCTTCCCTGACGTTCGGGCAGGATATATTGATTTCGATGGCATCGATGGGCGAGTTATCGAAGCGCCGGGTGACCTCGGCGTATTCCTCAATGGTCGAGCCGGAGACATTAGCGATGAAACGTGTTTCGGAAAAATCCAGTGTGGGCAGTATTTCGTTGACGACCTTGTCGACCCCGGGGTTTTGCAGGCCGATGGCATTCAGCATGCCCTGCCAGGTTTCGGCGACCCGGTGCGGCGCATTGCCGGGACGCGGCTCCAGTGTCGTGCCCTTGAGGCAGATAGCGCCGGCATCGTGGTTGGAAAAGCCGGTGATGCGGGTATATTCTTCGCCGAAACCGACACAACCGGATAGTAATACCAGTGGAGTGGCGAGCTGCAGTCCGCAGAACTCCACGTGCAGCATTTCCTGTTCACGGTCAGTCAGTGCGTTCACTAATCATTTCCCGCAGGGTGTCTGAATGTTTCATATTGTGCTTTATCAGCCGGAGATACCGCCCAACACCGGCAACATCATACGCCTTTGCGCCAATACGGGCAGTGCCCTGCACCTGGTCCGTCCATTGGGTTTCGAGCTGGATGACCGCAAGCTGCGCCGCGCCGGCCTGGATTATCGCGAGTGGGCCAGTGTCGAGGTGCATGACTCACTGGAGTCATTCCGTGTGCTTGAACAACCGCGCCGTATCTGGGCGATGTCAACGCGCGGATCGTGTCTCTATTCGGATGCCGGATTTGAATCTGGCGATGCCCTGCTGTTCGGCCCGGAAACGCGCGGCTTGCCGGACGATGTTCTGGAAGTATTGGGAAGTGATGCCGTGTTGCGCCTGCCCATGGTGGATAACAGCCGCAGTCTGAACCTGTCGAACACGGTCGCCGTCGTGGTGTACGAGGCCTGGCGCCAACAGGGATTCAGTGATGCAAGTTGAGTTGCGTTTGTTTTTTATATTGTTTCCGAGCGGATCTCGCGGGCCATTAGAGTGTTGACTGCCTCAGCCGGCGGCAGGTTTTCATGCAGCACCCGGTAGACCTGCTCGGCGATGGGGAGTTCGACCTTGTATTGTCGTGCCAGATGGACGACTTCACGTGCAGTATTAAAGCCCTCGACCACCTGCCCGATTTCCCTGATTGCCAGTTTCAGCGGTTTCCCCTGGCCGAGCGCCAGCCCCAGCCGACGGTTACGTGACTGGTCATCGGTGCAGGTCAGAATGAGGTCACCGACACCGGCAAGCCCCATCAACGTTTCCCGGCGGGCCCCCATGGCGTCGCCAAGACGGATGATTTCCGCGAGGCCGCGTGTAATCAGGGCGGCACGGCTGTTGGCGCCCAGCTTCAGACCGTCCGTGATGCCGGAGGCAATAGCAAGTACATTCTTGACTGTGCCGCCGAGCTGGACACCGATGACGTCGTCGCTGGTGTAGACGCGCATGACGTCCCCGTGCAGCCGGCTGGCAAGATCATTCGCAAATGGCGGGTTCGTTGAGGCGACCGTCAATGCGGTCGGCAAGCCGGCAGCAACCTCACGTGCAAAGGTGGGCCCCGAAATGACGGCAGACGGATATTCATCACCTACCTCATCTTCCAGCACTTCCTGCATGAATTTGCCGCTGCCGGTCTCCAGACCCTTGGTGGCCCAGGCAATGCGGGTTTTTTCTCCAAAGAACGGTTTTGCGTTTATGAGAACTTCCCGGAAGGCGTGGCTCGGGACTACGAACAGCAGGTCGTTGCTGATACTGATGGCGCTCGCCAGGTCAGTTTCCAGGGACAGCTTGTCTGGGAAATCAATGTCCGGGAGAAACTGACGGTTCCGGCGTTCCGTAGCAAGGGTTTGCATGAAGCCGGGTTCATGGCCCCACAGGCAGACCGCGTTATTGTTTGTAGCCAGCCGAATGGCAAGGGCCGTACCCCAGGAGCCGGCACCGAGTACGGTTATTTGATCAGTGGGCATGCGCCATCTGGAGCTTTATTGTGTATCAGTTAGCAAACGCGTGGAACAGGTGCCTTAACGGGCACAGTAATTGCCTATTATTTTTCAGCGAGCTCGTTGTCTGTTGATTCAGTAGTTCCGGTATCAGCTGCTGCTCCCGCTGCGTTAAGCCGGTTTTCATATAATTGCCGGAAATTCAAGGGCGCCAACAGTAGTTGTGGAAATCCGGCTTTTGCAACCAGGTCACAGATTGTTGAGCATGAATATGGGTATAGTTGCCTAAGACAAAAAACATTAAGTAGCCTGTCGAGTCTTTGGTCATCATAGCCCTGAATTTTATAAATTCCTGCCTGGTTTACTTCAATCAAAAATGCCGTTGTATCACCAAGTTTGGCTGTTGCTGTAACACTCAGGACGGTTTCATACATATCGTTGCCCAGCGCCTGATTGTGACTGTCAATGTCTACGTTGAGATCCGGATCTCCCTGCATTGTGAATATCTCTGGTGAGTTGGGTGTTTCAAGCGAAACATCAAGGAATATTCTTTCAAGTCGGTGTGTTTTTTTACTATCGCCTTCTGTTTCAGCGGGGTGCTCGTTGCTAGACATAGTGTATTCCCTGAGTATTCAATGCTGGTTGTTTTAAACAGGTTCATTTGCCCCTGGACAAAGGCAAGTTGGCTTGCTGCCAGGACAGGATCCCACCCTTCAGGTTACTGACATTTTCAAAGCCCTGCTTGCTTAACTTTCCGGCCAGCTGACTGGACTGTTTTCCGTTATGGCAATAGACGATCAATGACCGGTCACGGTATTTCTGCAGTTTGTCGGCGGCTGTTTCCGGTGGGACATGGACGGCATTGACAATATGGCCATCACGATAGTCCTTGTCAGTACGCATATCAACCATGATGGCATCTTCATGGTTGAGCCGTCGCGTGGCTTCAGCCGGCACAATTTGTTTCACCTTGCTCATGCGTAGCCGCAGTTCACTACCGACAAGCATCGCCAGGGTCGCCAGCAATGCCATGAACAGTATCGGGTGATTAGTGACGAATTCGCTGAGCTGATTAAAGTCCATGCTGGTGCAATCAGTGGTTTAGACCATCACACGGGATTGTGCGTGGCAGTTTCAGTAATGCTTATGCAGCAGAAAGAATCAGTTTTGGGCATGCGTGCAAAATACTTCGCGCATCATGCTGATCAGACGCAGGGTGCGTGCATCACCCACGCGATAGTAGACGCGGTTGGCATCCTTGCGCGAAGCGAGGATGCCCTTGTCGCGCAGGATGGCCAGGTGTTGTGAAATATTGCTTTGCGAGGTACCGACACTTTCGACAATATCCTGAACGCTGACTTCCTGATCGCCCAGGGTGCAGAGGATTTTCAGCCGCAGGGGGTGCGACATGGCCTTCAGGGAGCGCGAGGCCCGGTCAATATCCTCTTCCCGTGTAATTAACATTTCGCTGCTTGCTGCCATCTGCTTGACTCCCTTGAAACTGCCTGATCTTGCTTATGTTACTGCATTCATTATTAAAACATTATACAATAATAAACCGTTCAGGATACAGTCAGCAGGCACACGCCAGGCCGGCCGGTACAACATTTCCGGGCAATGGCGTCAGGGCAGCGGACTGGATAAGCCCTGATACTTGAATTAGACTTATTCCAGATACTATGAAGGAAAACCAGGACACAACAGGCATAAAAGTGACGCCATCGCGCCCCATGGTGCTGGTAATTCTGGACGGTTGGGGTTACAGCGAGGCGTCACAGAACAATGCCATTGCTGCAGCACGCAAGCCGGCATGGGACCGCCTCTGGAATACCTACCCGCATACCCTGATTCGTACGTCCGGCGCCGCAGTCGGGCTGCCGGCAGGACAGATGGGCAACTCCGAGGTCGGACACCTCAACCTGGGAGCCGGCCGTGTTGTTTACCAGGAATTCACCCGTGTCAGCCGCGCCATCAAGACGGGCTCGTTCTTTACCAATCGCACGCTCACAGATGCCGTTGACCTGGCGGTTGGAACCGGCAAGGCGGTTCATATCCTCGGGCTGTTGTCACCAGGCGGTGTACACAGTCACGAGGAACACATCTACGCCATGGCCAAACTGGCGGCACAGCGCGGCGCCGACAGGCTTTACCTGCATGCATTCCTGGATGGTCGTGATACGCCCCCGCGCAGTGCACAGGCATCGATCAGCATGATGGAAGAAAAATTCAGTGAGCTGGGGAAAGGCCGGTTCGCCTCTGTCATCGGGCGCTACTACGCCATGGATCGGGACCACCGCTGGCCGCGTATCCAGGCCGCGTACGACCTGATAACCCGGGGCAAGGCCGAGTTCGAGGCGCCGGATGCACGCACCGCGGTTGATATGGCCTATGCACGCGATGAAGGTGACGAGTTCGTCAAGAGCACCCGCATCGTACCGCCGGGAACCGGGCCAGTTCGCGTAGAGGACGGTGACGTCATCGTGTTTATGAATTTTCGTTCCGATCGTGCCCGGCAGATTACCCGCCCGTTTATCGAACCGGACTTTGACGGGTTCGAACGCGATTACATCCCGAAACTTGGCAGTTTCGTCAGCCTGACGGAATACAAGGAAGATTTTGATGTCCCGGTGGCGTTCCCGGCTGAACGACTTAAAAATGTGTTCGGCGAATACATCTCCGCACACGGATTACGGCAACTCAGGCTGGCCGAGACCGAGAAATATGCGCACGTTACGTTTTTCTTCAATGGCGGTGAAGAAACCCCGTTTGAGGGCGAAGACCGGATCTTGGTGAACTCACCCATGGTGGCAACCTATGATCTGCAGCCGGAGATGAGTGCGCCCGAGGTGACCGACAAGCTGGTAGCGGCATTAGACGGCGGCAAGTATGACGTGATCATCTGCAATTATGCGAATCCGGATATGGTCGGTCATACCGGTAAATTCGATGCGGCAGTCAAGGCCATCGAGGCCATCGACGCCTGTCTGGACCGGGTGCTGGAGGCCGTGCAGTCGGTCGGTGGCGAGATACTGATTACGGCAGACCACGGCAATGCCGAATTGATGCTGAATTCAAAAACCGGGCAGATTCATACTGCGCATACGACCAACACTGTGCCGCTGGTCTATGTCGGTCGTCCGGCGCAGATGGCCGAGCATGGGTCCCTCAGTGATATTGCACCCAGTATGCTGTATCTCATGAATATGGAACTGCCGTCGGAGATGACAGGCACCCCGCTGGTAGCCGTGTTACCCGTCGATGGCGAGGTCGTGCAGCCGATTACCAGGGTCGAGCAGCATGGGTAAGCTGCTTCTGCCGGTTCCCGAAACTCCCGTTTATATCCGCTCCCTGAAGTGATTCGGCTGGTCCCTGCAACGGGTCGTATGGCGCTGCTCGCCATGCTGTTACCGGTGTTGCCTGCTGTTATCCACGCGCAACCCGCAGGCGCTGACCAGGCCGCTGCGAAAGCAGCGCAACTTGAACAGGTCCGGTCGCGTATATCGGGTGTGAAAGAGGAGCTGGGCGCATTGCGCAACAAGCGTGACAGCACCCGCATGCGTCTTGAAAAAAAGGAAAAGGAGATTGGCCGTATAACCATTGAATTACATCATCTGGATCGTGATATCAGCCGTTCACAAGAGAAATTACAGGAACTTGAATCCAGAAAGCAGTTACGACTGTCTGGCCTTCAGCACCTGCGGCTGGCGCTGGCGCACGATATGCGTACTGCCTATGCCATGGGGAAACAGGAACAGGTAAAGTTGCTGCTTGCTCAGCAGGATCCGGTTACCGTCGGGCGCATGCTGTCCTACCAGCGGTATTTCACCAATGCGCGTACCGAGCGTCTGCATGAGATACAGTCGCTGCTGAAGGAGCTGGCGACACTGGAGACACAGGTTAGCGGTGAGCAGGCCGCGCTGGAAGTGCTACGTACCCGTCAGCGGGAGTCAATACGCCGCTACGAGCAGGAACAGGAGCAGCGCAAGAATGTGCTGACCTCGCTGCATGCCGGCATGGAGAAAAAAACGGATGAACTGGCCGACCTGGAGCGTGATGCACAACACCTGCAGGAGTTGATAAACTCATTGCAGCCGGCGCTCAGGGATATTCCGCCAGCAGCAGGCGAATACCCGTCGTTGCAGGAGGAAAAAGGCGGGCTGTCATGGCCCGTTGCCGGTCGCATTCGTACCGCCTACGGGGTTCGTCCCGGAAAGGGAAAACCGAAGTCCCGCGGTATATTTGTCGATGCTCCGGCGGGAACGGAGGTCCATGCCATTCACCGGGGCCGTGTCGCTTTTGCAGACTGGCTGCGGGGGTTCGGTTTGCTGCTTATCATTGATCATGGTGGCGGTTACATGTCCCTGTACGGGCATAACCGGGCCTTGTTCAGGAAGCCGGGTGACTGGGTTGAGACGGGTGAAACGATTGCCTTCGTGGGCAACAGTGGCGGTGAACAACGTACCGGCTTGTACCTTGAGTTGCGCAAGAATGGCAGGCCGTTTGACCCGACGCCCTGGTTCGCCGGAAAACCGTCGACACGGCGTGCGGCCCGTTGACCGCCGAATAGCGGCAGTCGGTGATGTTCGGGGCTGAATCTTCCTGCCTGCTCATGGTCGAAGCGGTAGCAGTGTACTGAAATACAGTGGATGGCAAAAGCTTTTTCAGGGTGCGCCGATACCGCTACAGATGACCCTGTGTTATGGTCACCTGTTCTTGCAGTCGTGGAGTTGTAGTATCATCTGAAGGTTTCCGGTTTACATAACCAGTTAACAGTTATATGGAATAAATATGAAAGCTAGAACACAGAATTACTTGTTATTGATGACCGGCCTCATACTGGGGGTACTGGTCTCTATAGGTCATGGCGTATTTGCCGAGCGCGAAACATCGAAGGCCACGTTGCCAGTGGAGGAACTGCGTACCTTCAGTGACGTGTTTGGCCGCATCAAGAATGATTATGTCGAATCCGTGGGGGACAAGGAGCTGCTGGAGAATGCCATTCGTGGCATGCTGACAGGGCTTGACCCGCATTCTTCCTATCTTGATGCGGATCAGTTCAAGGAACTCCAGGTTGGAACGACCGGCCAGTTTGGTGGACTCGGTATCGAGGTTGGCATGGAGGACGGGTTCGTCAAGGTGATTGC
>Ga0114931_10006538_pt1 | contig 14323 bp, 14 predicted proteins | sample 2SBtaG_FD_89579 | JGI IMG/M metagenome (GOLD analysis project Ga0114931, IMG submission 89579) | Deep subsurface microbial communities from Kolumbo volcano to uncover new lineages of life (NeLLi) - 2SBTROV14_V59a metaG | ecosystem: Environmental > Aquatic > Marine > Volcanic | place: Kolumbo...
CGCAACAAGCCGGCCTTTCCAAAATCCATGACCAATCGGACGACTTCGAGACGGCTAGGTTGAACATCCAGCCAGGAAGGCGTCAGCGAGGCCAACGGTTTTTTCTTTTGCAGGTGCTGGTACAGAGAATTTCCCACTGTCTCGGCTGCAGCCGGAAGACTGCAGCCTAATAGACAGAAGAGGAAAACAAGGACATTCCACTGGAACCGAAGCACCATAAAGAGCAACTCAGAGGAAAGCTCAGAAACCTAAAATAGGTGAATTCACCTCAAGCGTTCTTACGGCTTTTGCACTCGAAGAGAAGGGATGATTTCTACGCCCTCTCCTAACAACTCCAATCCAAACCGAGGATTTTTCGCCATCTCATGGGCACTGCGACGTCCTTTCGGAGACTCAAACTCAAGGTTGACGTTTAACGTTTGACCACTCCGAACCACGACACGTTGTTCGATAAATTTATTCACCCCCGGATGCCACGCTGAAAGGGTATACTCTCCCGGTGGAATGTCGGATAGTGAAAAGTGCCCATCTTTTTTGGTGATATCGTAATAGGGATTATTCACCACGAGTCCCCAGGAAAACATATAGGGATGAAACCCACATTGCATGACAAAGACATTGCGTCCTTTACGTAAATGGATGGGTTCGATCATCGGCTCTCCTGCCAAATGTTGATGGCCAAATACTCCGGCAATTTTATGAAACGGATTCATGGGCAATGGACGATTGAATAGCACACGTGCGCCCCGCCGCCGAGCCGTCTCGTATCCTTGAATATCATGTTCCACGGGATCCATATTGATCACGGTAATTTCATCACGATCCCGAACCACATTGACAAAAGGAAGAAAATCGCAATTGATCGCATCGATCCGGACTTTGTTCATATGAAATGGTTTCCCTTTGGTGACGCCCTTGAGCATGACGACAACATCTTTAAGAGCCTTATCAGGACCGATAATAAAATCCTCTACAAAACGCCATCCCGTTCCCGTGGAGATCCGGCCACAATAGACGGCATCCGGAATCGTGACCAAATTAAACGCCATCGGCCTTGGCTGACCACCTTCAATCGTCACCTGCCCGGAAATCGTTCCGCCATGTGCGACCGTCACTTCCTCATAGGCCCAAGCATGGCCGACCGACAGCAACAAGAAAAGTGTAAAAAGGGGTGAAAAATTTTTCATCTTCTGCTCCATATCTTAAGTGTGTAAGCCAGCATCTCTCCTATTTTATGAGAGGATTTGCGAAATCTTTCATTCATCATCTTATTCCGCTGAGTGATACACTCCGTCAATCCAAGAGTTTGATTTTGATTTCCTTGGCATCTTCCATTTTTTGGATCGCGACTTCGAGGTCGACTTCATCAGGATTGTCGTCTTTCTGATTGTACAATTCGTTGAAGAGTTCATTTTGTTCGAACAGATGACCTTTTCCATCCTTCTGTTTCACAAACGCTGCCCAAGGCACGAATTTCGTCAAAGGAAAGAGTTGCCCCTCCTTTGGCGAGATATCAATGTTCAAGCCGGATATGAGAATGATCTGTTTGCCCTGATAGCCTTCTGCTGTCACCAGTGTTCGATAGGTACGGTCAAACTCGACTTGCGTATTGACCTGAGCAGCGGTGAGCAACGGAGCTTTGGATGTTATGATTTGAGACATGGGAGCGAGCAGGTTTTGTTCAAGGTCGCCATGGGTTTCCGGATCATCGGGTATGGCACGTTTAAAACGGAAGAGTTCCGGCAAGAGCCAATCACCAATTGATTGCCGTCCGCTATTTGGCCATCTACAGTTTCCAATAAGCGCGCGAAACGCATTGGAAGCAGGAAAACATTTTGATGTGCTGAAAGATTTTAGGGGTGAAACTCGCCGCCAACTCCCGGCAACACGATTTTTTCCATATTTAAAAACAAACCCTCCGGTCTATTGTCCCGTAGCAATTGATTATCGATGGTGACTATGAAATCTTCACCGTGGCGTTCAAGGAAAATGTTGTTTTGGGCAAAGCCATATTGGTGCTCATACCATTCCAGGACATTTCTGATCTTCCCGCATGTAGGTCGAGTGAAAGAACGCTCCGTCTGCGATCGCCGATAATGGCCAAAGGTATAGGAATTCGGATCATACCCGACATGGCTCGCATGAATGAGCACGAGATCCTTGCCATGCTCCGCAAATGGGCCATGACGATCGGTCGAAACCATCCCGCCGGCTCGACCATGATTGAAGGGAAAGGCGCCAAAATGTTTGGCGATTAGGATGATGGGGAACCCTTGGCTTTCATCCGAACAGAAAGCCCGGGAAGGAAGAATTTTCCCTTGTTCAAGGCCCAGCGATCTGCAAAAATTGTACAGACGTCCCACGAAACTGCTATAGCGAAACATCATCCCTTCGATGACAAAATCACCGAGGATCGCTTTGATGTCGACATTGGAGGAAAACATTGATGATCCTCTCTGCCTTAAGACAGAACGTGAGGCGTCAGGCGTAAAACGTCAGGCGAACCCCCCTTTTCTTTCTCTTGTATCCCGTGGTGGTATCTCATCGTTCGTATTTTATCAGACGTTTCACACTTCACGTATGACGCTTCACGAAATACCCCTTCCGTCTCACACCTTCCGCTTCGCAATCATTTTCATCATCCAGGGTATCCAAAGGGTCAGGGGAAACTGTTAAGGTTTTCTGAGGTCATCCAATACCTTCAGAATTTCCACAGGGCGTGGGGGACAACCTGGAATCCGCACATCGACAGGCACATGCCGATCCACAGGACCGGTGACCCCATAACTGCCTTTAAAGACTCCGCAATTGTTGGCGCAGTCTCCCAGGGCAATCACGATCTTTGGATCGGGCGTCGTCTTATACACATCCTTGAGAGGCTTTTCCATATTGAACGTGACGGGCCCTGTCACGACCAACACGTCGGCATGCCGAGGGGATGCGGCAATATGTACGCCAAAACGATCGACATCATAGACAGGGTTCGCCAACGCATTCATTTCCATTTCACACGCATTACAAGAGCCGGTATCCACCTCTCGAATAGTAAGCGATTTCCGAAAAGGTTTGGCCTTTTCCCGAGCTTCTTTGGAAATTTCGATGTGATGCGTCGAGTCTGCTTCGGGGAACTGACCCGTCACCACCCCCGTTTTTAAGCTTTTCTTGAGAACCCAAAACATGGTGATGGCCTCCTTGGTGAAAGCTCATGAGGAACGAACCGTCTCATAGATCATTTCCTGCATATGAAAGATTAAAGCTTTTGTTGATCACGGGAAAATCGGGAATAATATTTCCAATCACGGCTAATTGAATGATGGGCCAGTTCACAAACGACGGGTCTCGTACTTTACATCGGTGAATTTTTCCCTGCTCCCCGGCCATCACAAAATATAAAATTTCCCCACGCCATCCTTCTACCGCTGAGAGTGCCCACGCGCCCGGGCTGGCCACTGTGGGCGCATCGGCCCTGAGAGGGCCATCAGGAATGGCGCGTTGAATGTCACGAATCACACGAATGGATTCATGAATTTCATGTCGACGGATTTGTATGCGACCCCGAACATCGCCATAGGAACTATTCGCGACATCGATGGAAATCTCATCATAGGCCGCAAAGGGCCGATCTCTTCGAACATCCCGATCGATGCCGGAGGCCCGAGCCACCACTCCTACGGCACCGTGGTCCCAGGCCGTACGATGTTTGACTATTCCAGTGGTTTCCAGTCGATCGGCCAACGAGGCATTGTGCCCAAGAATAGCCTCGATCTCTTCAAAGTCTGGTTCTATGGCATCTAACTCCCTTGCCAGGCCATTAAGTTGATCGGTAGAGCAATCAATCCGAACACCACCGACACAGTTCACTCCCCGGAGAAAGCGTGACCCTGTGAGCCGGTCATTCCACTGCATCAGGCGTTCTTTGAGTCGACCGCAATGCACATGAGCCAAGGTAAAGGCCGTGTCATTACAAATGGCGCCGATATCTCCTAGATGATTGTGCAATCGTTCTAATTCTAAAAAGAGACTTCTCAGCCACTTGGCTCGGTGAGGGACAGAAATTCCCAAGACGGTCTCCACCGCTTGGCAGTAGGCCAAACTATGTCCGAGGGTCGTATCCCCGGACACTCGTTCCGCCAAAGGCACCCCCTCCATGAGCGTCTGCTGTTCGAAGAGTTTTTCCACCCCACGGTGTTTCCAAAAATGTTGAAGGTCCAGGTGCATGATCGGTTCCCCGGCCATCGTAAATCTGAAATGGCCAGGCTCAATAATGCCGGCATGAATGGGGCCAACCGCGACTTCAAACACACCTTCACCTTCGACAAACAGGGCATCCATTTTCCCCGTCGGTGGTTGCCGTTCCATGACGTGGTTCCAGGGAAAGTCTTTTTTGAGAGGGTGTGTCCCTTTTGCCCAATCCGCTTTCCGAACCAAACGACGAAGGTCGGGGTGGCCCTGAGCAATGAGCCCAAACATGTCACGGATTTCCCCCTCATACCAATTGGCGGCATGGACCTTAGGAGTAACGGACTTGAAGATCCTGGTGTCCCCTAGAAGATCGGTGGTGAGGATCAGCCAGTCTTGGTTCGCTCCGACTGTGAACAAATACCAGATTTCATACCGGTCCTCTCGTGGATGATGGTCCACCACCCACATGAGAGACAGGGTTCCACTGAACTCCTTTTGGTGGTGAAGCGCACTGGCAATTGCAGGGAGTTGGTCCGTGTCTACTTGGAGACAAGGAATGTCATGGGTCGTAGAGACCTTGACAATCGAAGAACCAAATTTCTCCTGGAGTGTGGTGAGTATCGACGATATGTCTTGCATCTCTATCCTCCGGTCAGCACGATAGTGGCCTGATGAAACAGGGTTTTGAGAGGCGCGGGGATATTGAATCCAAGAAGCACCAACGCCAGCGCCGTGGCCATGAGGGGAATATGACCAATATTCCATTTTTCCCCATGGAGAATTCCTTCATGGGGAGTTCCCCAGACCATACTACAGAGGCGATAGACAAACCCTCCGAACAATGCAACGGCCAATACCAGGACGCCTGTTAAAACGCCCAGACTCAATATTTTGCTGGGAATAATAATGGTCACGAACTGTCCGAGATGAATCGCCTCTTCTCCAAAATTCATATTGGCCAATGAAGAGAACACAAGGATTTCACTGTTGAACATGGAAAAGGGGGGCATGCCCACCAAAGCGAGACCGCCAACCAGTAAGGCGAACGCGGTAATCGGTTGGGAAATGGCGACTCCCTGGACTTCAGAGATTTTACGAGTCTGATATCGGCGAAAAACATTACCTAGAGCAAAAAATCCCATGGACTTCGCCAGGGCATGATTTAAGAGGTGAAAGAGCCCTGCGAACGTACCGGTGGCTCCTCCGACTCCAAACCCCACCATGGCTAATCCCATATGTTCAATGCTGGAATAGGCAAACAGCCGTTTGTAATCTCGCTGAATCAGCATGAAGAGAGCCGCGGTCCCAAACGAGACTAATCCCGCCACAAGTAAGAGACTTCCGGTGAAATCCGTGGAGAGGGCCTGATCCACGATGGATTTATTCCGAAGCACCGCATACACAGCCACCGTTTCGAGCACGCCGGCTAACATGGCGGTGATTGGCGCTGGGGCTTCACTATAGGCCTCCGGCAGCCAGGTATGCATCGGGACCAGCCCGATTTTCGTGCCGTACCCAACGAGGACAAAGATAAAGGCCAATTTTAAGACATGCCCGTCTAACTGATCGGCCACTGGCAACAGCCCGGTGATGTTTAAGGCCGCGCTTTCCTCTCCTAGGACACTGATAGATGAATAGTAGGTCAGCACGGTTCCAAATAAGGCCAGGGCAATACCGACCGAGCATAAAATCAAATATTTCCACCCTGCCTCCAAGCCGGCTTGGCTTCTGAAAAACGAAATGAGGAACACGGTCGTGAGTGTCGTGGCTTCTATGGCCACCCATTGTACCCCAAGGCTGTTGGCCAGTGTGGCCACGACCATGGAAAAGACAAATAAATGGTAGAGAGGAAAAAACTGATTTAAACGGCGACCACCCAATCTCGTTTTCACCCCTTCATCATCAAAATACGTCCACATATACAGGGAACAGGACAGGCCAATCATGGTCACAATGCAAAGGATGAACAGAGAAAGCGCATCCACATACACCAGATTCCACAATGCCGTAAATGACCCATGTGCCCAGAAGGGTCCGAACAATGACAGCATCGTACCCACGAGAGCGACCATGGTGGCTAGATTGACCCCATGGAGCACGTGGTTGTTCGAGACCATGATACTCAGAACGGCGGCAAAAAGCGGGATCGCCATTAACAACACCACACTCATGTTCAATTCCATGAAATTTATTTTCCTGGGATTCCAAAAAGAGCTAAAATTGTCCCAAGCAGGTCACTCAATCCTGGTGGGACATACAAACCGATACACGTCAAGGCTCCTAGATTCACGGCAATCGCGACCGTGGCAAAACTTCGGCATCGTTGACCCAATTTCAAAACTTTTTGTTCCACGGGCGTTCCCAACACCATTCTCAAAATTTGGTACAGGAGTGTGACAAAGGCCAGGGTCAGAACCAATAAGAACCCATACGCAATGAAAGGATGTCTCGTAAACGCATCAGTGGCAATGGCCACCTCGCTGATGAAGAGGCCGAAGAGCGGCATGCCAGCCAGCGCGAGTCCGGCGATCAAAAAGGTTACACCGGCTAAAGGAATGCCGTGCAGAAGACCGGGCACCTGATCGACTATTTTATGCTCATGCCGTAACAACACCAGCCCGGCTCCATAAAATGCCGCGGATTTGGCTAAGGCATGATTCAACAGGTGCCACAAACCCCCAAACACACCGATCACCCCGCCAAGACCAAAGCCCACCAAGGCAATGCCCATATGTTCGATACTGGAATAGGCGAAGAGTCGTTTGAAATCCTGCTGGGTGAGCAAAAAAATCGCCGAAATGGCCACGGAGAACAATCCGAATCCCACCAAAAGGTTCCCGGTGTATAGAGGCCCGATGGCTTGATCCGTCAAAATTTTAAACCGAAGAATGGCATAGATTGCCATGGTTAGCATATTCGCCGAGAGCATCGCGCTTACCGGGGTCGGCGCTTCGCCGTGAGCATCGGGCAACCAGGTATGCATCGGCGCGATCCCGGCCTTGGTCCCATAGCCAAGCAACGCAAACAAAAAGGCGAGCTTCATCGCTTCAGGGTTTAATTGATCCGCCACTTGATGAAGGACTCCCCAACGCAGCGCCTCTTCCGACACGCCCATGACATTTTCAGAGGCGTAATACACCAAAATCGTTCCAAACAAGGCCAAGGCGATTCCCACGGAACTGAGAATGACAAATTTCCAGCCTGCCTCCAAGGCGCCTTTGTTTCGTTCGAACCCGATCAGGAGTGCAGCCAATAGCGTCGATCCTTCAATGGCAATCCACATGATTCCCAGGTTGTCAACATTGACGGCCAATAACATCATGGCGAGGTACGAATCGAATAAGATAAAAAACCGTTGAAATCGTTTAAAGGAAATAGCCCCTCGATCAAGCTGCTCACCGACATACCCGACGGCATAGAGCGTACCCGTGGCTCCCACGATCCCGAGGATCAAACTAAACCAGACACTCAAGGCGTCGGTATGGAGGTAAAACAGACCCGATAGTGGTCCGGAAGTGAGGACTTCCTCCGCCACCAAGATCACGGAAACCACGAGGATACCCGCTTGCCCACATTGCAGGGCATCGAGGGTTCCACGGTTGCGAGACAACAGTCCACTCAACCCAATCAGGAAGGGCGTGAGAATGAGAAGAAGGAGTGGCCAGTGTATTTCCACTTATTCCTTAAGGTTCTTGAGGTGACTGGTATCCACGCTACTAAAGGTATCCTGAATTTGGTTCGCGTAGATTCCCACAATCAATCCAGCGACCAACACGTCGAAAAAGATACCCAATTCGACAATCAGAGGCATGCCGTAGGCCGCTGCCGTTGCGCCAAGAAATAGCCCGTTTTCCATGACCAGAAACCCAATCACTTGGGTAATGGCCTTGACACGGGACACCATGATAAAGAAGCCAATCAATATGATGGCCAAGGCGATGGCCAGGGAGTCCCTCGTCAAAAGAAATCCAAGATGAACGATGGGTTGCGTGATAAAGAAGGCCAGAATCACCAATGCCCCGCAAATCAGTAATCCGGTGGGAATGTTGACATAGAGGGCTAACTCCCGCTTCACGTCTAATCGTCGAACCACCTGTTTCAATATTCGGGGAAGGATGATGACCTTGATCACAATGGTCAGCACCGCCGCCACATAAATATGGTGGATATCAGTCAAGTACGCGACGAGTGCCGCCATGACGGCCAAAAACATCGACTGAATGGCAAACAAATCCACACATGCCAGCAGTCGTCGTTGAGCGATAATGCCGAAACATGTGAGTAAGAGCAGTACGGAGCACAAGTTCACCAACTGCGATCCAATGGTGATCTGAAGGTTCGACATTATTCCACCCGCAAAATGTAAAAGAACACCACAGCCAATACAGACAAAATAAAGGCGACGCCCAGGAATTCCGTCACACGGAACAATCGTAATTTAGCCAACATGGACTCCAAGAAGGCAATGATGACCGCCAACCCCATGATCTTCCCGAGATAGACGACGAGGCCCATCCCTAGGGCCCCTGGCGAGACATTGGTGGCAATGCCCCAAGGGGCAAACAGATTGGCCACCAAAGACAAAAAGATCATCAACTTCATTCCCGCTGCCCATTCCACGAGGGCCAAATACCGACCTGAATATTCCAGAATCATGGCCTCATGGATCATGGTCAATTCTAAATGGGTTGCGGGGTTATCCACCGGGACTCTTCCCGTTTCGGCGGCGGTGACCATCCAGAGCGCCACTAAGGCCATTAAATGCGGCGGGGGATCAAGCACAATGTCTTGAAGAAGAGCGGTCTTGTACACAATGGTACTCAGATTGGCGGATCCGGACGTCATGGCCACCGCAAACAAGCTCAGGAGCAAGGCCGGCTCTGTCAGCGAGGCGATCAAGGCTTCCCGACTGCTTCCCATTCCGCCGAAGGCCGATCCTGCATCCATGCCAGCCAGAATCAGGAAAAAAGTTCCAAGCGCGAGGAGGTACACGAGGGCAACGATGTTACCGGCAAAATTCAAGGGCAGCGGGGTGAAGATAGTGGGGATCAGCAGGCTCGCCGCAAGGGTGGAGGAAAACAAAATATATGGGGTGACGGTGAAAATCCAGGAGGCTGTCTCCGAATACACCACTTCCTTGCGAAACAACTTGGTCAGATCCGCATAAGGCTGGAACATGCTGGCACCCTGGCGGCACTGGAGATGGGCCTTCACTTTTTTGATCAAGCCCACGAGGAAGGGAGAGAACCCTAACACTAAAACGATTTGTCCAAAAGTGAGCAGCCACCCTTCCCAGTTCATGAGACCATCCTATATGACGAATAACAGTAACAAGATTAACGTGAGAAAAATGTATCCTAAATAGAGGGACAGACTTCCCGACTGAATCATGCGAAATCGTTCGGCTAAGGTTGAAAAGAATTCCACCACGGGGTTGTACAGATATTTGAGAAAGATGGGTTCAATGTAAAAATCGAACTTCCGCTGTTTGGCGAAATAGCGGGATTCTTCCAATAAGTTCGCTTCCAATTTCACCGTTGGTTGGTATAAGGAGCTGAACACCCGCTTAATGGGCTGAACAAATCCGGTTGCAGTATATTCCATCCGGGAATTCGCCTTCAGTCCACATCCCCAGGTGATATATGATCGGGCTCGCAACTTCCCGCCGATTACCCAACACAGGATCAGGGCCAATCCAATCAGGCCACTTAAAAGAAGGAACAACAGGGGCGTGGACAGGCTGGCAAATTCCCGGCTGACGGGGGCCAGCGCCCACCCACCTAATTCCAGAACCTTCCATCGAATTGTGGTATCTAACAAGGGAAAGGTCACGTCATCGAGCAGCGGAATGACCACCATGGGCGTCAGGCCCAACACCACGCACATGATGGCCAACATCCCCATTCCTGCCCGCATGGTTAACGGCACTTCCCTGGCATGACGGGCGTGATTGCTTCGAGGTTGAGCCAGGAAGGAAATAGCAAAGGCCTTCGCAAAACAGGCGAGGGCTAAGGCGCCGGTAAATGCCAGCAGGGCCGCTGCGATTGGCAACATTAGTTCCACAAAGATAGATGGTTCTTTAAAACTCAAAAATAGACTTTGAAACACCAGCCATTCGCTGACAAACCCATTGGTGGGAGGGAGCCCGGAGATCGACACGGCACCGATAAGGAAAAAGAGGCCGGTCCAAGGCATCAGTTTGAGGAGGCCCCCATATTCTTCCATATTACGTGTGTGGGTGGCATACAGGAGAGACCCCGCTCCCATGAACAGCAAGGCCTTAAAGGTTGCGTGATTCAAGGTATGGTAGAGGCTGGCAATCACGCCCAGGACAGCGAGACTGTCCATGCCGTAACTATGAAACAACATCCCTGCTCCAAGCCCCATTAAAATGATGCCGATATTTTCCACGCTATGAAAGGCCAAAAGACTTTTCAGATCATGCTCCATCAGCGCGTACATGACTCCCAGGAGAGCCGATACCGTCCCCACTACCAAAATCGTGAATCCAAACCACCAAGGCAGGTTTTCATGGATGTTGGCTGGCAGAAAATCCCAATACACTCGAAAGAGTCCATAAATGGCTGTCTTAATCATGACTCCGGACATGAGCGCTGAGACGTGAGAGGGGGCCGCGGGATGAGCATAGGGGAGCCAGACATAGAGAGGGACAATTCCTGCCTTGGCGCCAAACCCGATTAATGCGGCCCAAAAGACCAAGGACTTCATGCCTTCCGGCAGGGCATGCCCCTGCATCCGAAAGTCTTCAAACGAAAACGAGCCTGCTGTCTGGTAGAAAATCAAAAAGGTTATCAGGATAAAGGCCGTTCCCAGATGGGCCATGATGAGATAAAACATCCCCGCAAAACGAACGTCCGCTTTTTCATGTTCAGTGACCACCAGAAAATACGAGAGTAACGACATCAGTTCCCAAGCGATGAGAAATAAACGCATTATCCGCCAAGACCACTAGGATCATGGCGAGCAGGAATCCGTTGTACAGGAAGCCAAGAAGGCCAATGGAGATTCGGCCATAAAATTCCTGAACGTAGCCCAGGGCGTAAATGGAGACAGCCAGGCCTATCAACGAAATGGTGAAGAGAAAAAATCCGGCTAATGGATCAAGGCGAATAGAAAATTCCAGCAAGGGAATAGAAGAGGGCAGGGTGGCGATGAACGGTTCTTGGGCGACGATACCCTGAAAACCCAGGACCATTCCCATGCCACATGCCGCGATGGCTATGCCATGGGCGATAAAGTTTTGAGCTTTCGGTCGCCCTGGGACACACAGGGGAAGAAAGGCCCCAACCCCATAGGTCAAAAACATGGCACACAACATTACAGTCACGACGCGATAACCTCTTTAATTTATTGAATTAGAAGAAGATAAGCCGATCATTATGAAGACGAGACGAACGCCTGCTGGTTGGTCCCACACAGGGACCACATCAAGAACCTTTAAATTTTTTTACCGCCTCCACGATTTTCCAAATGGTTTCAGCCGTGAGATCTCGAATGGTCAGGTGGGCTTCATCATCGCCATTAAACGTACATAAGGCAATCGTAAAGCAACTGGTCCCCCCACGAATAATCTTGAGGGCAATATTAGACTGATGGCAATGGACCCCAACAAACATGCAGACATCAATTTGATTGTGCCAAATCGTCAGATTGGGATGGTTGGGGTTGATTTCGATTTCAGGATAAATTTTCGGATATTTCGGGCGATAATCCGCCATGGGGATCATTTTTGCCGGCACGGCCTCTGACAAGGCCTTGACCGCTTTGGCCTCTAAGGCCGCCTGTTTATTCCAAGCCCATAAAACAAGCGGACCCGGAAAGATGGTTGGGTTTTTTGCATGGAGTAAGCGGCGGGCTGCTTCTTCTATCGCTTGCTCCATGGGGACTCGCTTCCCTAAGAGCAATCCTTGTCCTGATAAAGGACCAATGACACCTAAGGTCGAAACCGAGGGCGGAAGATATCCTTCCGGGCCAATTTTCATCTCATACGTGTCCATGGTGAACAATTCTCCTTTCAGTCAATCAGTCGATATTTATGATGAAATTCCCGGGAATCCTTCGTTCAGAAAAATATCCAGGGGATTGAGCGATTCTCCAACCTCGGGAACGATCCGAGAAGGGTTGAGAGAGGTGTGGGTTTGAATCAATTGGGTGAAGTGTCCCAACCGATTCGGCTCCACGACGACCAGTTGTCCAACCGTCCTCGCGAAAGCTTGTATCTCCTCGGTGGGAAACGGCCAGAGCACCTTGGGAGATAACGCCGCCACCTTCATCCCGAATTTTCGGCAAAGCTCCATGCCTTCTCTTACCATGCCCTGAGTTGACCCCCAAGCTACAAAGCCTACATCAGCAGGCCTATCTCCTTCTCTTCCTGCCCGGAGACGCGGATGGACCATAACCTGTTGGCCGGAAGTGACGGGCATCACGGAAACACTATCCCGAGCATAGTCAGCCAATCGTTCCGAGGACACCGTTTGCGAGCAATGCGAAAGATTTTTATCGATGGCGACATGGATTGGAATTCTGCCGTCTTCGGGCGCCGATCGAGCCACGGAAATGAATTCGGCAATCTCCAGGACATCCGTGGGAACAAGAATGATGGGTTGATATTTCGATTGAGGGTTAATCAAACCTGGAAGATCGGAGACCCTCATCACCGCCGTCACCTGTCTATGTCGCCCACGATATTCCCCCCCGGCGGCCGGGTCATCACGGTGAATCCCATCAGTCACCATTGATCGCGCAATCTGGACATGCGAAGCCACCCAATCTTGAACAGATTCCTGCCCGGTCATTGACGCGCAAGAACCGCCGCAGTGGTCATGCTCAAGGCCCAACCCCAACTCCATGGCCTGACGAGCGTTCAACAGAATAGTGGACCGAGGATTTTCGGGAGGAGGAAGTGAGTATAAATCTTTTTTGCATAGATGATGTTCCGCAAAATCATATCCTGCGTCAAAATAGGAATTTCCGGCCATTGGACAAACCCCTGATCGTATCAAACGAAAGGGAATATCTAAAAGTTTCGTGAGGAGGCCGACGGCGATGATCCCTTTCCCACGTAAACAGCCACATGTCCTGTTTAATTCTGAAAAGGGAACCTGATAGGGTATGACTCCTTTGGGCATGCCCCTGCTCACAAAATCATGCTCCTTCCAATTCTCACACAAGAGCACACTTCGATCCTGAAGCCCAAAGGGATATCCCGCAGGAAAATCATTGCCGACATAGGCCAACACATCGCACCCATATCCCACAGAAGAAATGGGGTGTGTGGAAATTCTGAAACGAACCAACGGCATCTCCAATTCCGCATCCCCACTGCTCTCAACGCAAAGACTCAGGCCGAGATGGGCAAGCCCGAGTTCAAAAGTGGCTCTGGCTTTTTCAAGCCCTCGGAACGTTCCACCTGCAAACTGCACCGTCACATCAGAGTCACATGACGGCGAACTAGGAAGCCATTTTGTGAAAAGGGACATACCAACACTACATCCTGGACTTCATGGAAAAATCTGATTTCGGCGAATGGTTGACCCATTTCCAGGTAACCGAATATCCGGTGAGGAACAACCGATCATACAAAGTTCTGAGAAATTCATAGCCATCAAGGGGCATCCGTCGAACCCCTTCGAAGTCGAGGACCCCTTTTTGAAAAAAGGGTTTAAAGAGGACCTCATGGTTTGTCACAAAAACCTCTGCCTGCCCGTCAAACTCCAATGTGGCCACTTTGCCTCTGGGGAGAGAGATGTTCAACTGGGCAACTCTATGGTTTCCTTTTTCCCAGGCTAAAGGCCTAAGCCGGCTGCCAGAGGTGAATTCGTTGGAGGGGGGCGGTTGCCGTTTCATCATTTTTTTTGGGCCTTCATCACTCCTGCCTCCGAAAGACAAGATATCGGCGACAAAAATTTCAGGCCGTCATTCGCACAACTTTGTACTTTGGTTAAATTCACCGTTTTTCCATCGGGAGGCAAACTTATTCCCATCTCTTTCCGAACGCTCCTGAAGATTTCAATGATATGATCGAATTTTTCCACATCTAAATCCTGCATGCTCAACATGGCATCTTCATGAATATCATGACAAAAGGCCACGGTGAGACAATTCGTACCCATTCGCACCA